>Ga0115564_10002519_pt1 | contig 15970 bp, 12 predicted proteins | sample COGITO_mtgs_1105_7_FD_88680 | JGI IMG/M metagenome (GOLD analysis project Ga0115564, IMG submission 88680) | Pelagic marine microbial communities from North Sea - COGITO_mtgs_110523 | ecosystem: Environmental > Aquatic > Marine > Epipelagic | place: Germany:Helgoland, sampling site Kabeltonne...
ATTGTGCCGGTCAAAAGAATGGCGGCCAGCAATTGAAGGAACTTCAGGGACTTTTTAAACATGGTGTAAAGATATTCAATCGTGGATTTGAGCGACGGGCAATTTAGCGAAGGAGAGGAGTTGAATGCATAAGTTCAATGCTTGACTTAACAATTGATTGATGATACATCAATGCCTTAAAGGTATTTAAGGCCACTTTTTCTTGCTTATCTTCGTCGGAATGCCATATGAAAAAGCTCCTCGTTCTCTTTGTGCTTCTGCTGATTGGCATGTCGTTTCGTCCTGATGCGCCAAGCCCGAAAGAAAATCCTTCTGGCAAGCGGATGAAAGAAAGCTTCCGCATTTACACCAACCACTTAGAGACCAATTTGGAAAAGATCAAGGAGCACATTGAGTCTGAATCTCCACCTGTTGTTCTTAGATCTGAATTCAAGCGAGCCCGAGAAGATTACAAGTTTCTAGAGGCCATGGTCTCACACCTCTTTCCAAGCTTCGATTTGGATTTTAATGCAAAACCTGTTTTAGAATTGAATACCGATGCTGCCATTGTGGAGCTGGTTGAGCCACATGGACTTCAGGTTCTTGAAGTTGCCTTGTTTCGCGACAAGGATTATGTAAAAGCAAAAGCGGAGGTCGAATTTATGTTGGGCCGTTTGCCTGAATTGCAGAAACGCATTCACCGCATTCAATATCAAGATCGTTTTGCTTTTGAGGCGGTACGCCAAGAGGTAATCCGCATTACGGCATTGGGAATAACAGGCTTCGATTCGCGTGTATTAAAACACTCCATTCCGGAGACGATTGAGGCCTTAAAATCCATTCAGTTTCTGATGGAACCCTATCTAGATTTCATGACCAGATACAATAAGAATTTGGTCTACGACTTGCGCAATCGAATCTACGGTGCCATCGAATATTGCGGAAGGAATTCAGAGTTTGCACTCTTCAATCGAGCTGAGTTCATTCGGGATTATATGGAACCCATTTACGCAGACATTCATCAATTGCACGTCGAGATTGGGGTAGAGACGAAAGATGACCTCCATCAATTTGTAGAGCCTTTGAATTACGAGGCGAAGCATATGTATTCGTCGGAACTCTTTGATCCATATGCCTTTAGTGAGAAGTCTTTTGCACAGAAGAGTCCTAAAATCGAAGAGCTGGGGGCGCTTTTATTTTTCGATCCCGTATTATCTCAAAACAACAAGCGTGCTTGCGCTTCCTGTCATAATCCTACGAAAGGATTTGCAGATGGATTGAAAAAAAGTCCGTCCATAAATAACGTTGGTACCCTGAAACGGAATTCACCTTCTCTTTGGAATGCAACTTATGTGCACGACTACTTCTGGGATCTCCGCTCGGAAAGTTTGAATGATCAATTTGAGCATGTAACCTCATCACCGCTCGAATTCAACATCAGTTTTGACGAGATTCTAGAAAAGCTTCGAAAGAGCGATGAGTATGGGGAACTCTTCGAGCAAGCATTTGAACGCGAAGAAGGAGATGAGGCTATTTCTGGAACCAATCTCAAGCAGGCTTGACTCATAGAAACAAAAAAAGCCCACCACTTTCGTGATGAGCTTCTGTGTTGGCGGTCCGGACGAAGGCCTCTATTTTACCCCTGTTTTCCGCGCTATTATTGTCCCTTAGAACAAATGATAGCGTATTCAAACACTTTTTTTATCTTTCTCAATAACAGATAGTTAAATTTATTTATTAGCAAAGATAAACGGCTTGTGTCAACGAAAGTGTCCCCTTATATGCGGTCTGAAAAAAAATATGCTTGGGGACAGTTTTTTTAACGTTTTAGACTACATTTAAGGTCGTGAAACACAATTTCAATCTCCGTGATAAAAAGGCAAAAAACAAGACCATCATCTTGCTGAGTCTTCACATGAATGGCGGTAGGAAAAAGGTGTCAACCAAGTTGGAGATTAAGCCTTCATTTTGGAACTTTGAAAAACAAGAAGTTAAGGCGAGTGCTCCCAACTTGTCTGCTCAAAGTATAAATCGGCAGCTCCATAGTATTGTTTCCGTGCTTAAAGACATCGACAAGGTCTTTAGAGAGCGGGCAGATTATTATCTCATTACGGTAGATGAGCTTCTTGAAGAACTCAAACGCAGATTAGCCGGACATCAATCTGGTCAGCATTACAGCGATTTCTGGAGAGCGTTTACGGACTTCTTAGAACTCAAGAAGAAAACCACGAGCCATAATACGTATAAAGACTATCATTTTAGCCTGAGGAAATACCTCAAAGTGGTTCAAAAGAAAAAAAGGCGCACCCTTACTTTTCATGACTTTAAAAATCGACCAAACAATGGTTACCAAATAATGGTCGATTATGTTACCCATGATGTTATGGTCGGCGATAGAAAAGGAATGAGCGTCAATGCTGTAGGAAAGCTTGTAAAGTGTTTGAAGTGCTTCTTAAACCATTGCTTCAACCAAGAGATATATCCTTCCTTCCCTCTTGTTCATATGAATCGACCAGTAGAAGAGGTAGAGCAGGTCTATTTAACCCACCAAGAGATTGAGAGACTTGAAGAGATTGAACTGACAAGCAAAATGAACACCATAAGGGATGTATTTCTTATAGGATGTGAAGTTGGTCAACGTTTTGGCGATTACTCCAGATTGGCACCTGAGAGCATTTCTAATGGCTCTTTGAGATTGCGCCAACAAAAGACCTTACAGAAGGTGGTTATACCCTTATCCTCAAGGTTTAAGCGCATAGTTGAAAAAAATGGTGGACAACCGCCACAATACAAGGGCAGTATTACTGAATTCAATAAGGGCCTGCGCCAAATTTGCAAAATGGCTGGTATAAACGATTCACAAGAGGTTGTTCGCACCTACCAAAACAAGCAAAGTAGGTTTTACCTAAAGAAGTATGAAATGGTAAGCTCTCATACTGCCCGTAGATCCTTTTGCACCTTAAAGACCATCGATGGCATGCCTTCCGCCGCGCTTATGAAGATTTCTGGTCATAAAAGTGAGCGCAGCTTCCAGAGGTACTTGCGGTTTACGGGCGAAGAAGTGGCAGAGAAGTTTAAAGGTTATTTTAAATAGAAGAATTATGAAAGCTAAAAGACGTCTTCATGAGCACAATACCAAGGTGGATTTCTGCCCGCAATGTGGAGTAGTAATAATTGGTACTAAACGAAAAGTGTTTTGTTCTTCCTCCTGTAAGACAAGATTCAATTACGTAAAAGCTAAAAAGGAATTACTCTCAAGTAAAATGAAGAGCTTGACGCTTGCTCTGATGAAAGTCTCTGGGTTTCCGCACCCAAGAGTTCGTGCTTTCACCATAGCAATAATTACAGATCAAATTATTGATGTTCACAAACAGAGACTTCACTATGGCCTAGCTTCTCAGAAGGACAACGAGCAATTAAATTCAGCTATAGAGTCAGTCGAAAAGCTACTTTACAGACTTGGGGTCGCCTCTCCGATTAATCGTGATTAATCGGAATTAATCGGAATTAATCGGGATTAATCGGGATTAATCGGTAATCTGTGTTCTGATCTATTGCAAATAATGACCGGAGTGGTTCACTTGGTACAATTACCAATTACCCGCTGATAAGCGGAGAAGGCGGGGAAGGAATCAAATGAGCTTGTGAAGAGGTTTGAGGTTTTTGGGGATAGTTTTAAGCCTTAAGCTGTAGAGCTCTTGGTTAAACTTGAACACGGTTATAGCAAGAGAAAAAGGAACTTGATTCAATTCCTTGTTGAGGCTAATGGTTTGAGTAGAAAATGACTTTTTAAAGAAAGCTACGAAACGTTATCCCAATTGGTTTTATAGTTCTTAACTATATTATTTATCAATATAAGTGTTCTCGTAATAATCTCTTTAAACGTAAAGCTCTCATATTGGTTGATTCCTATCTCATTATTATTTGATGGGATTTTAATCCATTTCTCTTCTTGATATTTGCTTTTCTTAAGTTCGAAATCATGGTTACTGGTCTGGATATTTGTTCCAGCATGGAGAACCCATTTATTCCCAATAAATTCAATTAATGACTCTTCCTGCCTTTGAGGAGATGTAGTATAATTAAGTAATTCGAAGTTTTCAGAATTTTTGATATCTAATAGGAATTGTTCTGAGTTAATATTTGAGAATAATTCTGGAGAGTCTTTTTCTAATGTCAAAATAAAATTTGAAACTTCTGAAGTTGAGTACTCATTGTTTTTCCAATTAGCTTTCCAAGCACGTGGGAAGAGATGATCTAAATGTGATTTATTATACTGTTTTGGGCTATGAGATGTTAGGGTGTCATGTTCACTTAAGTATGCATTAAAATACAAAATGAACATGGCCTCACTGTTATCCGTTGATTTAATGAGATAATTAAAAGTTTTATTAAAATCAAAAGATGAAATTTCCGTGGAATTACTGAAGTGGAATGAGCCTTCATGCGATTTTTTAATCCGAGTTAGATATTCAGTTCTAATGATATTTGACTTTTTACTTCTGTAAACTTCTTCATGAAAGACATAGCGAATGAGATTCCAAATAGACTGAATGATGATGTAATTTGATTCATGATATTTGGGATGTTTCACTAAAATGTGAAATAAAATGAAGCGTGAATTGTCTGAAATGTTGATGGCCTGATTTAAAAGTCTCAGTATAGCCTTAACTTTTTCTTGTTCTTCTGATTTAAAGTAATTTTTCACAAATACATTGTCTGTATCCAGAGAAGTATGAATGATTTTATAGAAGGAGAAGATGGTGATTGTCTCATTTAAAAAAGAAATTATTTTTTTATCTCCTTCAAGATATAATGTTTCGAATAATTCAATGTAATCATCTTCTTTAGTAATATCATCTCCTTTAATGGCATTAAAGAATACCTTAAAAAAGTCATCCTCTGTTTTGACAAAACTGCTGTCTACCATAAAGTTTAGGCCAGAATAGACGTCCTTCCATTTATTTCGGATTTCATTTATTGAATCGTTTGTACATGAAATAATTGATTTATATCTAAGCTTGTCCACTAATGTTAATGGCTTGCCTCGATTATTCAATGATTCAAATATTTGGATGGAGTCATTGTGGCTTTGGAGGGGGATTTCTATCAACCAGCATTTATTCACGAGGGCGTCAATAAAGTCGTAAAAACTTTTTAGGTTAACAAGTGAATCTTTTTCATTCTTAATAAAATTTTCTTTGATAAAACTTCTAATCGTTGAAATCGAATTCAATATAGTTCCAGCTGAGATAGAGCCTTCTATTCTAATTTTGTTGATACGCTCGTTAAACTCCTTTCGGCGTTCCTTAAGTTGATGGTAATTCTCAATGTCACTAAAGTCTAATATGTATGTTTTAAATATTTCTTTTAATTGCTCCTCAGTTTCAAATACGGGAATTTTGTTAAAACCGTCCATCCTCACCAAACAGTTGTTACAGGCAGTTAGAGCAGTTTCAATTTTCTTTTTAAGTTCTGGGTGGTTAATATTAACACCCTCTTCTTCCATGGTTACTAAAGTAGCCTCCCTAAGAATGATTTGTATTGTGGTAATTCTTTGTTGTCCATCTAGCAGGTCGGAAAATTGATCTTCGGTGGATTTTTTTACCGTAAACAATGGCCCTAAAAACCAAGATGAATTTGAATTTGTTTTTAGTGATAGTTTTAAAACATCATTCAATAAATCTTTAATGTTTTTTGTTGTCCATGAGTATGGCCTTTGATAGTCAGGGATTCTGAGTAAATGAATTCCTTGTGTAAAAAAGTCACCAACTGTTCTGGGGGATACGAGATATTTTTTACTTCTAGCACCACCTTCCCATGATAATATCGAATCAAATACTTTTTCCATTTCAATTGTTTAGCTGTATACATGTAAATCCCTCATTATCTATTATATGATATTTGGTAAACCCTTTCATTTCTATAAAATGGACTTTAGGGCCGGGAGTGGTTTTTTTGAAAAACGAGAAAAATTTTCGTAGCTCCTCATTTATTTCATTCATTCGAATAAAGGATCCGTCGACTATTTTGCTTTCATTACCAAATGAGCTTTCTAGAATAAAGTAATAAAGTTCAGATGAATTGTGTGCTATCCAATTATCCAGGAATACCTTAATAAATGACCTTCTGTTTTCAGTCATTTTGATAATTAGCTTGTTGTTTTTTAATGTGGTAAATTCAGTTTTTAATGTTGAGTTATATCTGATTTCATTTCCAAGATTTTTGATGCCAAGTTTACCTTCTTGCTTTTTTAGGTATTCCTGAGTAATTTCCTTTTCAATCACTGTGAGTCTTTCTGTTATTTCTGATTCAAAATCTTTTCTGAGCAATTGTACGGTTTGAAAATCGTCAGATAACATGTACATATTATATTTCATTATTGAAAATTTGTTCAAATAATTGTTTTGCTATACGTTCAATCACGCCAACTACTAAGGCGTTTCCCATAAAAAACGCACGCTTGGCATCCGTTATTCCATCTAGTTTAGTATGATTGTCAGGAAACATATTCAGTCGCTCTAATTCAATTGGAGTTAGCCTTCTTAAACCACGATTTGATTCTATAACATGCTTAAACCTTGAAGGCGATTTACCTCCTTCGCCTGTAATTATTGTCCTAGAAGCTTTATCCAAAGCATCAGGATATATCATGCCTCCTTCAGCATAATTGTATTCGAAGCCTTCTTTAGTTCTACGCCTTTCCTTTTTCGCTCCTTTTAAGTACTCCCACATTTGTTTCTCTGTAGAAATAGTCTTTAAGCTGCCATCTTTGTTTACAACAGTCTTCATTGTTTTTAGAGGTTTGTCCTCAATAATAAAATCACCTGCTACCTCTCCATTAAGGAGGATATCATTCAATACAGTGATTTCGCCATCATATTCAGCCTTAGTTTTTACCGTGACTACCTTTCCATTTATTAATAATCCGGAATTTTGAAACGGAGATAGTTTGCCTTCTTTGTTGAAGTTATCAGTTAAATCGACGAGATTGCCTTTGAGTATAAAATCTTGTAATGAGTTAGTTTCCTTTACTGGAAATGCGCTCGAAATTATTCCATCTTTTATTAGCCACTTAGAATGATTATGGTTTTTGAGACGTTTATAAATATCGGTTGACTTATGATATCCAAGAATGTAAATCCTCCTTCTTCTTTGGGGCATTCCGTAGTCGGCAGCATTTATTACTCTCCATTCAACGGCATAACCCAAATCATTCAAGCTCTGAAGCATGACAGCGAAATCTCTGCCCCTTTGTGTGGCCGGGGATTTTAATAATCTGTCAACATTTTCTAAAAAGAGGTACTTGGGTTTATTTTTTTTCTCTTCTAAAATTCGATGAATAGACCACCACAGAACTCCTTTTCGCCCTTTTAATCCTTTAGAATTATGCAGAGTGGTCGCAACTGAATAATCTTGGCAAGGGAAACCTCCTACCAAAACATCATGGTCTGGGATTTCTGATGTTGGCACTGTAGAAATATCGTCGTTTGAATGGTTTTCTTTTCCAAATCTTGCTTCGTAAACTAGAGAAGCATGTTGTGCTCTAGTGGACGGTTCCCATTGATTACTCCACACTACCTTATAATTGCTTTTCTCAAGTCCAAGACGGAAGCCCCCAACTCCTGCAAAGAGCTCAACGACTTTAAGAATTTGGTCTGGCGATGAAGTACTTTTCGACATTATTCAAATTTAGTGAAGGGATGCTTAAGACCAATTCTGTTTCATTGAGAGCAGTCTTTGCGGTTGATTTTTTTGGCCCTTTTTCAATGTTGTGAAAATATAAACTTCAGAGTTAGAAGAGGGAATATTATCAGTTGTCAAATGGGTCTTGCTTCAGTTATCATCCAGTGAAGGTGTTACTTATTCATTATTGGCATAGTAGTGCAATTAACTCACTGAAACTTTCAATTCTGTTGCTGCATTTTCCTGAATCAACTTGCCCAATTCTGCGTTTCTCTTTGAGAATAGTATGGCCTGCTCGGCGAACATCAGCCCAAAAATTCCTTTTGGGTTGGGGTTGTGGTGGAAAGCTCCACCGTCGTAGGTCCAATCCTCTCGAAACACATGGAACTCAACATCTGCATCCGATTTGATGTCGAGGTAAAGGTTGATCGGGTTGATGTCATTGACAAGGAGCAGGTATTCTTGATCTTGAAATCGTGGGTCCTCAAAAAAGGCATCCACCACGCCTTCTGCGGAGTGTTCTACATGAAAGACGAGAACTTCTCCGTCCCAGATTTTGAGGTTCTCTCCTGAAATGAGTGTAAGGCTTTTGGGTCTTCCGGTCCGAACTGCGGGTATCATATTCATATGCACAATTTGTGTGTTAAACAATGGCAATAAGAATAGGGGGGAGCTTGTATTTATTTTGACTGTACGTCCACATTGCTTGACCACCGCGGCTTTTCTTGCTCGGTTGGTATCCCTTTGGATTCTTAATGCTCTGCAAAAGTACTGGAATTTTCAATGCTTAAGTGAGAATTGCTTCAATTCGTAAACCCAAATCTTTGACGGTGTTGTTCTAAGTTTTCCTGCTTCGGGTAATGCCTTTCGTTTTCAGGCAGCCGAACTATTTTATTTTCAAATTGGTGCAAGGAGCTTGAAGAATAGCTCTCAACAAAGTTTTTAGAAACAAGAACTTTGTATTCCAGTCCAATTGAAATTAAACCTCTATCAAATGCCCTGTGGATTGTGGGGGAAAGGGCAATGCCATTTCCGATGGTGTCGTCATGAGATTCGCTGAAAGGAATGATGTGGCAAGCATCTACCATTGAAATTCCATTTGCAACGATTCGCATTCCGGAAATTGCGCAGGTGTCGTTGTAGATTTTTGGGATGGTTTTCCTGAACACGGAACTGCGAAGGAATACTTCCTCTTCAATCTCAGTTTTTTCTTTCAGTTTAAATTCTGCTTCGAACTCGAGCCTGTATTGATTGCTAGAATCGCTTAGTAGCTTCTTCTCGATGGAGGTTAAATAATTCGATGAAGTATTCTTCAGCTTTGTCCCTTCAAAGTATGTGTCCAAGAGTGTTTGGATCAGGATTAGATTGGAACTAGCATCTTGGATTGCAACAAATACATCGTCCCTCAGAATGGCGTAATTGCTCAATTCCCTGAGCATGCCCAAGCTCTTTATTGATCTTGAACTCGTTAAGGCTTTCTCAAAACCCGGCTTAACGTTCAAGTGCCAAATCTTAGATTTTTCTCTACTCAGGTGAAAGAAGGGTAGGGAAAAGTTGGGCGTGTGGTTGGAAGTGACCAGTTGATTCCAAATGCTTCTAAATCGACTGATCAGTTCAGCTGTGATGTAGATTTTGTTCTCATTGATTTCACCGAGTCGAAAGGATTCAAATACCGCAAGCAGCAGAACTGGCTTGTGCGGAGCTAATGGCATCCCCGGCGAAACCCCTTGCTTGAGGCTGGTAATGGCTTTGAATATTTCGCGGTCTAATGTCAATTTGGAGGTTAGGTTAGGAAGACTAACTTTACGAACATAGGAAACCTTTAGGATTATTTCATGTCGGAAATTAAAGAGATTATTGAGAACCTTATCCATTTTAGGGATGCCAGTGATTGGCAGCAATTTCATGATTCCAAGAATTTAGCGACGGCTATTTCTATTGAAGCGGCGGAGCTAAATGAACTCTTTCTCTGGAAAGATTTGGAAGATTCTGAAAAGGTTGACAGAGAGCGATTGAAGGAAGAAATTGCAGATATTCTATCCTTTACATTTCTTCTTGCTGAAAAACACGGCTTTGATGTGAAAGACATTGTGCTGGAGAAAATCCAAAAGAATTCGGATAAATATCCTGTTGAAAAAGCCAAAGGAACTGCTGCCAAGTACACTGAACTGTGAGCCTTGGAATCTTTCGAAATTTCTAAACATAGATTTTCAAGTGAGGTCCTAGAAGAACTAGGGAATACCTATTTCGCAGACGATTATTGGCCTATAGTTTATCTTCTGAGTGCAGGCCCAAAGAGTAAGGCCTATGTAGGAGAAACAGCAGATGTCAAATCAAGACTTCATGCGCATCTTCAACATGATCTTAAAAAGAAGTTGACGGAAGTTCGATTGATCACAAGTCACCATTTTAATAAGTCGGCAACTCTTGACATCGAATCAAACCTCATTCGCTACCTATCTGGTGATGGACAATTTGAGTTGTTAAATGCCAACATTGGAGTCTCCCATCACAATTACTATCAGAAAGACGAAGTCTATTGGAAGCTCTTCAATCGGATATGGGATAAGCTGAGAAGTGAGGGAATTGCCATAAGGTCAGTCGAAGAGATCGACAATTCAGACCTTTTTAAATACTCTCCTTACAAATCACTATCACATGATCAGCGGACTGGTTTGCTGAACATTTTAGATTCCATTTTAGACCCAAACAAAAAGACAGTATTGGTCGAAGGTGGCGCTGGTACAGGAAAGACCATACTCGCCTTATTTTTATTCAAATTGCTGAATTCCAATTACGATGAATTCAAATACCGGGAGTTTGAAGACGAGAATGAGCTCTTCGTGGAACGAGTTAAAGAACTGAAGAAAAGGTATGGAAAGCCAAAGATGGGCTTGGTAGTGCCAATGTCCTCATTTCGCAATACTTTGAAGAAAATCTTTTCAAATGTTGCAGGCCTGGAAAAGTCAATGGTCATTGGGCCGGCTGAAGTCACGAGGTCAAACTACGACATCTTGGTTGTTGATGAATCACACCGTCTTCGTCAGCGAAAGAACCTCGGTTCATATTTCCGTGCGTTCGACGATGCATCCAATAGATTGGGCCTAAATCGAGACGAGACCAACGAACTAGAATGGGTGAACAAGCAATCGGTGAAGAGCATCCTCTTTTATGACCCAAGTCAGTCAATCAAACCGTCTGATGTCCCAGCTAGCGCGTTCGAAAAATTGCGACATACTAAAGGGACAGAACTGCAAACATTGGTATCGCAGTTTAGAGTCAAGGCGGGCAATGGCTATTCACATTACATTGATCAGCTAATTGCTTGCAAGCTTAAAAAGGGTGATGGATTTGAACATCCGAATTATGAATTCGCCCTTGTGGATGACATTACGATTTTTCGCAATTTAATTCTAGAAAAAAACGAAAGTCATGGATTGTCGCGCATGATTGCGGGCTATTCGTGGAAATGGATATCGAAAAAGGATCCGAGTTTATTTGATATCAATATTGAAGGCCTTGAACTGATGTGGAATACTTCAGCGAACGATTGGATAAACCATACTGGCTCCGAAAGAGAAGTTGGATGCATTCACACAACCCAAGGATATGACCTGAACTATGCCGGGATTATTTTCGGTCATGAGATTACCTACAATAAAGAAGAGGACCGAGTTGAGATTCTGAAGGAAAACTACTTCGACAGGAATGGGAAGGTTGGCATTCAAAGTGATGACCAACTTAGAGATTACATCTTGAACATATACAAAACCATCATGCTCCGTGGGATTCACGGAACCTTCGTATATGTATGCGACCCATCGCTTCGAGCCTATTTTAAGGAAAGAATTCCACTTTATAAGAAAGAGGAAACAGAAGATTATCATCTAGTTGAGGCGCCTAAATTGGTTCCTTTCGTAAATGCAGTACCGCTCTATGATCTGAAAGCTGCAGCCGGTAATTTCAGTGACCCACAAATAGTTGAGGACAGTGATTTTGTATACGTCGGAGAGGACTTGAATCTCAACGAAGATTATTTTGCTACTCAAGTGGTAGGGGAGTCCATGAACAGAATCATTCCTAATGGTTCCATCTGTCTGTTCAGAAAAGACAAGGGAGGCTCTAGAAATGGTTTGATTGTTTTAGTTGAATCACAAGACATTCACGATTCGGACACTGGGGCTAGCTATACGGTGAAAGAATACAGGAGTGAGAAAATGCTTGATGAGCACGGCTGGGCGCACAAGAGTATTTCGCTCAATCCGTTGACTGAAAATCCTCAATACAAGAGCATAGTACTAAATGAGGAGAGTATGAGCGAAATGAAGGTTATAGGGAGGTTTGTGAAGGTGATATCAAGCTAAAAAGAGGTTGCGGAACTTCGATTATAACTTGTAGGTGTTAAATCCGAAACCAAGTCAATCTAGCCCTATTCGGAACTTGACCTCGATTTGTAATATTCTTGTGCATATGAGAACAATGACTGTCCAGATAGTTGAGCGTTGGAATTTGTTTTTCGTCTGAAAAATTCCCACTTTCCATCTTCCCGAACAAAATCACTTCCGTTTTTGTCTTTTACGATAAATATCGGGCCGTTTCCACGTTTGACATTGACAACAAAAATTTCATTTCCATCAATTTCGACCCACTCGGAAGAAATGTTCAATTCTTTGTTAAACTGTGCGAAGTAAGCATGCAAAAGATCATCGAACGCTTTCCCAAAACCATCTTTATTTCGTTCACCCTTTTTTAGCGATTTAATGTCATCTGCTAGTCCAATACATTTCCTTTCATCTGTTACCCCAATGAAAAGTGTGCCTCCAGAAGCGTTTGAAAAAGCCGCAATCGCTTCCATGGCTGAATGTTTCACCAAATAGCACCCTTTATCACCATAGAGAACCTGTTTTAATTCACTAAAACCCGCCTTGAGATCAGGATGTAGAGTTTGGTTTCCGGACTTTTCAATTAGACTTTTTTTATCTTTAAATTGTTTAAATGATCTAAGTATTTCAGGGTCCTTACTTAGCTCAGGCTTTGGTGTTAAAATACTTGCCTTAAACTCAGTTGTGTGGTTCTCATGTTCATTTATTTGCTTGGTGTAGAAAGCTGCTTGCGCTTTTCTTTCCTTCTCAAATTTGTCTTCCTCCTCTAAAACTTCAGGTCTGACGACTCCCTCCATTAGAAAGACAATCAGTCTCTTTAAGCCAAGTTTTGAAAATATCTCTTGGTTTTCTTTTTCAGCAGAGGATGCGGATAGAAAAAGGTTTGTGGCCAAACAAATTTTAGCAACTACCTCAAGCATTCTTTCACTGTGTGATTCAAATGAGTTAATCTTTTTAAATAGGTAGTCAAGTGATTCCGGGTTTGTGACGCCATACCTTTCTATCAATTCAACGAAGTGCAGCAGTTGCTGTGACTCTGGGAATGTTTCTAGTGTCTTTGGTTTAATTGAATCTTTAATCTCCTTAGATTTTAATTGAATCTCATTGAGCGTTTTTTGATTAAAAGAATCAACTATCTGGCTGAGCTCTTTTACTAAGCTGAAATATTTCACGTAAACTCCTACAAGCCAGGAGCGGGCGTCTTTTAGTTGAGAATATAGTTCTTGAGCCATTTTAAGATGAGTAATACGCGAGTCAAGATCCATTTCGGTAAATGCAAATTCTTCGACTACACTAGCGAATTCTCTTCCTAAATCTTCTTCATCTTTTTCTCTTGAATACTCCTTGTAATCTGGATTATTTTCTAAAAATTCGTGGTAATAGGTGTTGTCTGGGGTTAGGGCTAATTTGTCAAAACTTAGTGATAGACCATCTGGTTTTTCCCCTATAAAAAAGGCCTTAACCTGTGCATCATTTTTATATAATCGTTTAATCTCATCTAATTCTATCTCACCTCCCTTAATTTGATCATAATGTATTAAACCTGGTCCAAAATCAGTTTCAAGGAAAACTCCAAATTCATTACTTGATGTTACTCTACCAACAAGAATATCACCCTTTTCCAGACTCTGCTTATCAGATAAGATGAAGTCTGGTTTTTGACCTTGCCTGTACTGAACTTGCTCTGCCGTGATTGTCTTGAGGTCAAAAGAAATATGACGAATTCTTATATTGGCTTCGTAGGTTCTTGTCCCATTCGTTAAATCATCTTTTACCTGTTTTCTTTTAAGTTCGGGAGTTTTGCAAAATTGATTTGGAATTAACCCAAAATAATCTTCGTATTCGAAATGGTACCCTTCGCGTCCCCATCCAATTAAGTTTACGGTATGTATCTCTTGGATGTCGAGGGTTTTTTGAGAGTCTCTAGGGTTGAGTGTTTTAAGGTTTTGAACGTCTAACGAAATCAAACGATTCGCCTTCCTTAGTGGAACTTCAATTTCGTCCCCATGAAGATTATGAAAAGCAGCTTTAAGAAGCGTTTTTTTAAATTCCCTTGGTTGTTTATTTGATTTGGAGACGAACCTTATTGCCTCGGATATTATCCAATTATAACTTGTGCCACTATTACGCATATGATGGAAATATATAGCCAGGAGAGTCCATTGGACGAAACTTCCTAAGTCTGCGTTCTCATCAGCTTTAACGGCGATTGGGTTGATGTAGTTCCTTCGTGCATTACTTGATGCCGATCTCCACCTTTTTTTTCTTACCCGCCTAAAGCATGTTTCATAATCTACATCTGACATCTTTCCACCCTCCTTCTCATAAGCTCTAACTGCATCAAAGAGCTTAACAGGAATGTTAGTATTTGCCGGACTTATGCTAAGCGTCTGCATGTAAACTTGAAAACCATGCTCCCTAATTCGATTGGGTAGTTCTGGCCAAAGATTTTTTAAGTTGGTTTCAATCGCAATTTTGTTTATTAGGCGCTCTCGTATAAGTAATTCAGATAATTCTATTGATTCATTTCTTTTACTTTCCTCATGGAAAGCCTTATAAAGGCCTTGGTTAAGGATATAGCTTTGGATTTCCAAAATTATGTCGTTAACATCATTTGCTTTGGCTAAATCCCCCGTTTTTATGTGAGAGTCGTAAAGGGAAGGCAAAATCATTTTAGCATATGTAAAAACCCAAAACGCTTCTTTTGAATTATACTGCTCGCGTAGCTTTCGAACACCATGTAAGTTTTCGTCTAGCTGTTCAAAATATTCAGCCTTTAGATCTTCTCTACTACAAACTTCTTCGAACGAACTATAGAACGGATCTTTGTAAATTGGTGTTATCGTTCTTAAGCGAACATTATTCTTAAACCCTATGACTTCACAATCAATGGAATCACCAATATTCCAATCGTTTATGTCCAATGCTTTAGCCAATACACGATGTTGGTTACCTTGAGTATCTTTCAGGAATAGAAGATTTTCTGAGTAGCTTCCCCCATTTTTCTTAATGATATTTGTTGTTCCATGCCCAGTTATTTCAAATGGGTAAACCTTGTTGTTCTTGAAATATGGGTGTGTCTCGTTTAGGAGTGCGATGCTTGGAATGTTATTAGATGTCTTTTCGACTACACACTTGACACTTGAATTTGGCCATAATTCTTCGGAATACCAGTATGCTGATTTAATTGAGAGGAAGAAGAAATCATCCAATTCGAGTTCTAAGTACAGGTTTTGCTTTACTTGTTTTCTAGAGGAAATGTGTAGTTCGAGCTCCGCGCCCGTATTATACTTCTTCAAATATCTAAGCAGACATGTATATATTTCCTCATGCTCGTTAAGAAGGGTGAAACTGCTAAATTTTTTGAGCCAAATGTTTTTATCATACAAATCAGTGATATCAACCTCTACTTGTCGCCCGTCGCTCCATTGAAATTCTGCGAAAGATCGTCCATTAGAGGGGAACGACTTGAGATATGTTACTTTATTCATTTCGGTCATTTAGCAGCAATACGAAGAGCTTCCGATATGCGAGGGATTTTTATTTCTGTCCAAATAGTTTGTCGTACCATTTTAAGTTTCTAAGCCTTTCAATTTCCGCTTTGTAGGCTTGATTCTCTTTCTCCTTATCAACCAATTCTTTTTTAAGTCGCTCGTTCTTACTTTCAAATTCAACTGTTTTGGCTAAATGCAATTCAATTGAGGAATTTTGCACCTTGATTTTAAGTGCCTGTTCCGAATTCTCGTGCAAGAGGTTCTCAATTTTTTCTTTTGCATTTGCAATCTCTTCTCTTGATTGGACTGTACGTCTTCAAACTAATCTGGACTTTTCGAGCTTAAATTTAAGTTATAGTTTTAACTTCTGTTCTTCGTAGAGTTTTCGTCTCATTTTGATTGTTTTTTGTTTGGTGAATTCTCGTTTTC
>Ga0115564_10002520_pt1 | contig 15962 bp, 12 predicted proteins | sample COGITO_mtgs_1105_7_FD_88680 | JGI IMG/M metagenome (GOLD analysis project Ga0115564, IMG submission 88680) | Pelagic marine microbial communities from North Sea - COGITO_mtgs_110523 | ecosystem: Environmental > Aquatic > Marine > Epipelagic | place: Germany:Helgoland, sampling site Kabeltonne...
TACTTTAGCAACTAAGCTGCTAGAAAATGCCGCTGGAAACTTTTATATAAATGACAAGCCTTCTGGGGCTGTTGTTGGACAACAACCTTTTGGAGGGGCGCGTGCTTCGGGAACTAATGACAAGGCTGGTTCTGCCCAGAATTTATTACGTTGGATTTCTCCACGAATGATCAAAGAAACGTTTGTGACACCAACAGATTATCGCTATCCTTTTTTAGGGGAGTCCTAAAACGAATAACCACTTAAAAAAGTCGTCTAAAAGTAATTTTTAGGCGATTTTTTTTATTTACTAAGCACGAGCAAAAGATGCTCGCGCGAGCGGGGCTAAAGCGTGGCGATAGCGAGGAGTGTTATACAACGTATTTAATTTAGTATAAATTCTTCTATTAAATGTTTCTTTGTTGGATGTACAAAAAAGCAGTTCCTTATTCCGTTATCTGAATCTCTTTTTAGCGTATTTACTTTTGTCAGTCCTTTGCCATTATGATTATAAAATTCATAATTATGTCCTAGCATGATTTTTTCAAGTTGACTTTCAATTCTGTTAAATAGAACTTCACAAATAATAATAGGTTTAAACTGGTTTATTGTATTCGAACTTTCTATTAATATTAAATCTTCACATCCTTCTGTGTCAATTTTTATTAAATCAATTTTTACAATAACATTCTTTTTTACAAAATTATCTAACGTATCTGATGTAACTTTAGTTTTAAGAGATTTTAGATGCGGTTTTGTACCTATATTATGCTCACCAGACAGATTATAAATAGCTGGATATTTTTTGTTTCTAATTTCAAAAAAAGGTATTTGACCTTGTTTATTGGATAATGCTAAGGCATTTACATTAATTCTTGAACTTAAATTATTAATTTTTACGTTTTCTGAAAGATAAATCATTGGACCAGTTGAAGGTTCAAATGCCTCAACTTTTAGGCTTTTGTTTATTGACGCACCTAAAATACTATAATAGCCTATACTCGAACCAATATCAAAAAAAACGTCTGTTTTTTTGATAAGCTTTATGAAAATAGGGGTGTATTCGTAATTCTTACTTCCTTTCCAAAATAATTCTCGTGTTACATAACTTGTTTGATTAGCTTTAAGCTTTATCGATTTATGGCTTTTGATATTTATATTAATAGTACCTGATGGATGTATCTTTATCTTTTCTGGTAACAATGGTGATAAAAAATAGTTAATGTTTCTTATTAACCAATTAATTTTTGAGTTGTATATTAAAGAATATATTATGTGCATCTTAGTTTAAATAATTTTAACTGACAAATAATGTCATAAAAGAAAGGATTCTTGTTTTCATAATAAATTGTATTTAAGATTAATATTCATTTTTATGTATTTCATTTTACAAGTCTATAATTTCAGGTTTGTTGCGATAAGTTATTGAATACAGAATGACGATGCCATATGTTGAATAACTAGTTATATAAAAACAAAAGTTTGTATTAACGTTTATATCTTCAGGGATAACACAACTTTTTGTATTTCATTATCCGCAATCTCAGCAAATATGCAAGCACCCTACTTGCCTCCTTATCTGTAATTCAAATAAAATAATATCTTCAACTTCGGCCAAGTTGCTTACAAAGAATTAGACTTTGGGATCTTAATTAATAAATTCAAACCTATAAAATATTTATTTAAAATCCAAAAAAAAATAGAGTTAAGTAGTTGACAATAAATGACTTGCAATTTAAAATCAATAATTGTCTTTGTTATTCTTTTTGTGTTTTGCTAAGTCGGGGGCTTTGAAAAGCAAGAACTCATCAATACGATACACCCTAAGAGAGTGCTTCTATAATAAATGTCAATTTATGTTTATTTTGTTTAATTATTTATTAATATAATTAAACAAACTACAGTGTATATTACCAAAATAATGATAGGTTTGTAGTGTACACACATAAAAATTATCATGAAACATCCATAATTAAAACTTGATATTCAAGGAAATGATTAAATGGATGTAACAATGTGACCGTTAAAAAACATTAAACACAAACACATGAAAACAATTGTTTCTATTTTAGTATTTAGTTTAAGTTTTGCTCTTTTTGCACAAGATCAACTACCAAACACAACGCTCAAAACACTAACGGGCTCCAACACCACCCTGACTGAAATTGCAGCAGAAAATGATCTTATTGTTGTTTCCCTATGGGCAACCTGGTGCGTTCCTTGTAAAAATGAATTGGATGCCGTTGCGGATGTTTATGACGATTGGGTTTCAGAAACGGGCGTAACGTATTATGCGGTCTCTATTGATGATTCTAGAACTGCCAAACGAGTAAAGCCAATGATTAATGGCAAAGGCTGGGAGTTTGAGATTTTACTGGATGAAAACAGCGATTTAAAACGTGCTTTTGGAGTGAGCACGGTTCCCTATACGATTATTATTAAGTCTGGTAAAATCGTATACAAACACACTGGGTATACACCAGGTTACGAAGATGAACTTTACGATCAAATCGTTGCGTTTAAAAATTAATTCTTCAAAATTAACATCACATTCTATTAAATTTTAAATTCTATTAAAATGAATAAACACATATTCACATTGATTGCTTTCTTTATTTCAGTGACGATCCATTCGCAAGAAACAGAGACAAAAAGTGCCTTTGATGAAATTAAAAAACGTATTCATATTAGCATGGAGTCTAATTCACAATGGTATTTGAATGATGAAAAGTTTGAAGATTTTAATGACGAGGAACGATTAAGAGCCAATAGTTATTTAAGAATCGATTATCAAATTTCAGAGCGTTTTTCTAGTGGATTTCAATTAGAAAGTTACGTGCCAGAGCCCTTGTTAAATTACAGCAGATTATTTGATAAAGAATTTGGTTTAGGAACCTTCTACCTTAATTACAAAACAAAAAAATTAGACATTACGCTTGGACATTATTATATCCAGTTTGGAAGCGGGCTTCTTTTACGATCTTGGGAAGACCGTGCTCTAGGCGTCAACAATGCACTTAGGGGTGGTAAAATTGTTTACGACCCAACAAATTACTTAAGGCTTACAGCACTTTATGGAAAACAACGAAAAGGGTTTGATGTCTCAGACTCCGATATTTTTGGGTTTGAAACTCAATTTGATATTGCAGATGCTTTTCAGTTAGAGAACCTCAACACCCTACAGCTAGGGCTGAGTTATGTTAGCAAACAAGAGCGCTATAATAGAGAAGGAATAATCGGAGGAAGTCAACCCACATTGGAAATCCCAGAACTTGTGAATTCATTTGGGGCTTATCTTGACTTAGAATACAAAAACCTCTACACCAACTTTGAGTACCTATATAAAGGAGAAGATGCCCGTCTAAATAACGTCACCCCAAATATAGTGTCATTTTCGGAAAGCGCCTTATTTGATGGAAATGCCATCACTTGGAATATTGGGTATTCTCAAAAAGGGTTTGGAATTGGCTCTACCTTTAGAAGACTTGAAAATATGCGCTTTTATTCCGAAAGAGGCTTTTCAAACGTCATTAACAATCCTACAAGTGATTTGAGTATGAACTACTTGCCAGCTCTCACAAAGCAGCATGACTACACGCTTGCAAATATCTATTTGTACCAAGCCCAACCTGGGTTGACCGTGGCAAGTTATGAATCTCCTTTAATCAAAGCGGGAGAAATCGGAGAGTCTGTCGATGTGTTTTATAACATAAAAAAAGGAACCCTCCTTGGGGGAAAGTACGGCACAAAACTGAGCTTAAACTGGTCTTATTGGGCAAATTTAAAATCGACCTACACCGATCCTTCTGGAATACCTTATTTTGTTGGGGATGATTTAACCTATGAAACAGAGCTATTGAATTTTGACGATAAGCTCTATTCAGAGATTAATGTAGAAATGCGTAAGAAATGGACTCCAAAATTAAAATCAATTTTTACTTATATAAATTTAGATTATAATAAAGATTTTTTAGAATCTAAGTTAGATGGAAGCTCTGTAAAGGCATGGCTAGGAATTGCAGAAAGCACCTATAAATTTCAAAGAGGTAAATCCGTTCGGCTTGAGCTACAACACCTTTCCACAAATGACGATGCCAGAAACTGGGCGGGTGGTACAATAGAATATTTTTTTAATTCTAAGTTTGGGATGTATTTAAATGATTCCTACAACTACGAAGAGAGTAAAATTACTGAAAATACTAAAATTCATTTCTTTAATTTGGGAGGGAGTTTCACAAAAGGCTCCACCCGTGTGGGGATCAATTATGGACGTCAGCGAGGAGGATTGCTTTGTGTAGGCGGCGTGTGTAGACCCGTCAGTAAAAACACTGGGGTGACCCTCAATTTTGTAACTACTTTTTAGTTTTTAACCTTTATACTTAAGCGGGAGATGCACTATTTTTTTGGTTTCAAAAAAATCTTCTTCAAAGTAAGCGCTTAAATCGTAAAGTGTGGCTTTGGTATAGAGCTTGAGTTCTTCTGTTAAATCGCCCCCTTTAAGATACAGAATACCATTTTTGATAGGGTGTATACTTTTTTTAGCAACTCTATTTTTAATCCATGCCACAAAATCTGGCATCGTAGTGACCGCTCGACTTATAATAAAGTCATAATGCCCTTGAATCGATTCGGCTCTAGCATGTGTGGTATAAATGTTTTCCAAACCTAGACTTTCTGCAACCCCATTAACCACTTTTAACTTTTTGTTGATACTGTCTACTAAATGAAATTTAACCTCTGGGAATAGAATGGCTAGCGGGACTCCTGGAAATCCACCTCCCGTACCAATATCTAAAATTTTAGCACCTGCCTTGAACTGAACTAATTTGGCAATCGATAAAGAATGGAGCACATGATGCAAATACAAGGCCTCAATATCTTTACGTGAAATGACATTAATTTGTGAATTCCAGTTTTCATAAAGCCCTTGTAATGCTTCAAATTGTTGAAGTTGATTATCCGTTAGATTAGGGAAATATTTCTTAATTAAAAGCATGACTTGGTGTTTTTTCAGCAAAAATAGCCATTAATCTGTTAAATATTGTAAAAGCTCACCCTCTAAACTTTTTTATTAATTATATTTGATTAATATTTTTCATCAGAGATAACAAACACAACTCATGACAAAATCAACAATCACATTTTCAAGAACAGATTCCGCTAAGTTTTTTAAAACTTTGAACAGTAGAGTCAACAATTATTTTAAAGACAATAAAATTAATCGCTCCGGTAATTGGAAGCTCTGGGTAAAAACGATCGTCATGTTTTCGATTTTTTTAGTGCCTTATTTTTTAATCCTGACAATCAATATGCCAGGATGGCTACAAATTTTATTTACGATTGTGATGGGCGTTGGCATGGCTGGCGTTGGAATGAATGTGATGCATGATGGTAATCATGGTTCGTTTTCAAATAAATCATGGATCAATAACATAATGGGAGGCAGTATTTACATCCTTGCAGGCAATGTTTACAATTGGAAAGTGCAACACAACGTGCTTCACCACACCTACACCAATATACCTGGACATGACGAAGATCTAGATGCAGGTCGCGTACTACGATTCACCAAAAGTACCGAATGGAAACGTCACCATAAATTTCAACATATTTATTCTGTTTTGCTATATGGCTTGTTAACTATCAACTGGGCGATTACTACTGATTTTTTACAAATGAAGCGGTACATGAAACGTAAACTTTCTTATGGAAAATTCCCAAACCCATTCTTAAACTGGAGTACACTCGTTATTTCTAAAGTGGTTTATTTAAGCTTATGGATTGTGCTTCCAATGTTGATTTTAGACGTGGCATGGTACAAGGTTTTAATTGGATTTTTCATAATGCACTATACCGCTGGGTTGATTCTTAGCATGGTTTTTCAATTGGCACATATCATGGATGAAGCAGAAATGCCAATGCCAGAAACTGATGGTACAATGAAAAATACATGGGCCATTCATCAGCTTAAAACAACTGTTAACTTTTCACCAAAAAACAAATTGGTAAACTGGTTTACAGGGGGTTTAAATCACCAAGTAGAACACCATATTTTTCCAAATATTTCACACGTTCATTATGGTAAAATAGCTGAAATCGTAAAGAAAACTGCACTTGAGTTTAATTTACCCTACAACGAGTTTGAAACAACAAGAAAAGCAATTATAGCCCATTTTAAATATTTAAAAGAAATGGGTGTAAAACCAGCAATACCAGCATAAAAACAATACATGAGTCAATTACTTTCTGAAAGGATTTTAAACATGGCCACGTCAGCTACCCTAGCGATGGCGGCCAAAGCAAGAGAATTAAAAGCCGAAGGCAAAGATATTATAGGATTAAGTTTGGGAGAACCCGACTTTAATACGCCAGATTTTATTAAAGACGCTGCCAAAACAGCCATTGATGAAAACTATAATTCCTACACCCCAGTCGATGGATACGCCGAATTGAAGCAAGCCATCATCACTAAGTTTAAGCGTGATAACAATATAAACTACCAACCTTCCCAAATTGTGGTTTCTACGGGAGCAAAACAATGTCTGGCTAATGTAGCTTTGGTCATGCTCAATAAAGGCGACGAGGTTATTTTGCCCTGTCCTTACTGGGTGAGCTATGCTGATATTGTGAAATTATCCGATGGTGTGCCTGTTGAAGTTGTGACCTCTATTGAAACCGACTTCAAAATGACACCCCAACAATTGGAAGCCGCTATTACGCCCAAAACAAAAATGATTTGGTTCAGTTCACCTTGTAATCCTAGTGGATCTGTTTACAGTAAATCTGAGTTGAGAGCGTTAGCAGATGTTTTAAAAAATTATCCAAATATTTACATCGTTTCTGATGAAATATATGAGCATATTAATTTTGTAGGAGGGCATGCAAGCATGGCTGAATTTGAAGACATGTACGATAGAACCATCACCATTAACGGGGTCTCAAAAGCTTTTGCAATGACTGGATGGCGTATTGGGTTCCTTGGAGCTCCTGTAGCAATTGCCCGTGCCTGTAACAAAATGCAAGGACAAATTACAAGTGGCGCAAATTGTATTGCGCAACGCGCAGTCATTACTGCCTTAGAAGCATCGCCTACAAAAGTGCAGTACATGGTTGATGAATTTAAAGTCCGTCGTGATTTGATTCTTGGTTTATTAAAAGATATTGATGGATTTACATGTAACACCCCAGAAGGTGCTTTTTATGTATTCCCAGATGTAACTGCCTTTTTTGGAAAAACATTTAATGGTACGCTTATTAAAAATGCGACAGACTTTTCGTTGTATTTATTGGAAGCCGCCTTGGTTGCGACCGTCACAGGAGATGCATTTGGAAATCCTAACTGTATTCGAATATCCTATGCAGCGTCTCAAGATCAAATCATTGAAGCTATCAGCCGTATCAAAAAAGCAGTAAGCTAAATTCATTACCAAGGTAATAGAAAAGTTAAGGCTCTGCTATTTTATTGCAGACATCCTAAGTTGGAAATTATCTTTTTTATGAAATTTGTTATTCCGTATTCCAACACGAAATACATCGTAGTCATATTGTATAGATTCTGAATTTGATTCGGAATGACAAGTTGATGTTTTTTATTATTGCTTTTTTAAGAGTATCAACCTCAAATATATAGTCCTTAATTTTATCGATTTCTCCAGAAGAAAGGAGTGAATAAAATAAGGACTGTGAATAATTCTAATCGACCGATGAGCATTAAAAAAGCAGCCCACCATTTTCCAGAAGCAGGCATATTATAAAAATTATGAGCAGGTCCAAACTCTCCTAGCGCAGGTCCAACGTTTCCTAAACTCGAGGCAGCAACACCAATTGCGGATTCAAAGCCTAGACCCAAAAGCGCAAACCCTAAAGACCCCACGATGAAGGATAGCATATAGAGGATGAAAAATCCAAGTACATTAAACACAATTTCGCCTGAAACAGACTTATTGTTGTAGCGAACAGGCAAAACGGCACTCGGATGCAAGGTGCGTTTGAATTCTAAAAACCCATTTTTAATAAGCACTAAATGACGAACGATCTTCACTCCCCCCGAAGTACTTCCAGCCGATCCACCTAAAAACATCAAACCAAAGAAAAATACAACTAAAAACGGCGACCATAATGTGTAATCCACAGTTACAAACCCGGTGGTGGTAACAATTGCAACTATTTGAAAAAGTGCGTGCCTAAAAGACCCTTCGCCAATCCCCCAAACGAGTGGATGATTGAATACTGAAGTCTCGTCTAAATAAGAATGGAAATAAACAATTCCTCCAACAATTAGGCTGAAAATTAGTATAAATTTAAAATATAATTTAAATTCCTCATCCTTTACTGCTTTACTTACATTTCCTTTGAATGCGAAATAACTCAAAACAAAATTTGTTCCTGCCAAAAACATAAATAAGACTATTATATACTGAATTAGAGGACTATCATTCCAATGAGCTAAACTTGCATTTTTAGTTGAAAACCCACCCGTCGACAAGGTACTCATAGAATGATTAAGCGCATCAAAAAAGGACATGCCTGCTAGCGACAAGAATAAGGTTTCAGCGACTGTATATCCAAAATAGATAAGCCACAATCGCTTAGCAGTATCTGTGATTCTGGGGTGTAGTTTATCGGCACTCGGCCCAGGTGCTTCAGCCGCAAAGAGCTGCATCCCTCCGATTCCTAAAAGTGGTAAAATAGCAATTGCTAATACAATAATTCCCATCCCACCGATCCAATGGGTAAGGCTTCTCCAAAATAGCACACCTTCTGGAAGTGACTCAATATCATTTAATATGGTAGAGCCAGTAGTGGTATATCCTGAAATTGTTTCAAAAACAGCATTTGTAAAGTCTGGTATAGCTCCTGTAAACAGGTATGGAAGTGTTCCCGATAAGGTCATCACAATCCAACCAAAAACTACCACCAAATAGCCCTCACGCTTGTTCATTTCTTTGGTGTGATTTTTGGTGCAAAGCATGGATAGCACGCCAAATACTAGCACAGAAATACCCGCTAAAAATAAATTAAAAGTGGCTCCATCTTTATAACAAAAACTTAAGAGTGCAGCTAACAACATGAAACCGCCGTTGAATAATAGTAAAAGTCCAAAGAAGTGAAAGATAATTTTATAATTGAGTTTCATCACAAGGTTGAATTAGTAAAAATAGCTTTCTATTTTTTTGATAGACTGCGGCAAGCAACACACCACAACACGATCGCCAGAAACAATTTTGAAATCCCCTAAAGCAATAAACCCTTCTTCATTTCGGATGACACCACCAATAATAGCCGATAAAGGAAATTCGATTTCTTTAATGTATTTATCACATATTTTTGACGTTGGCTTCACTACAAATTCAAGTAGCTCCGCTTCCATATTACTCAACTTGGTCATCGCAACCACCTCACCTCTGCGAATGTATCTAAAAATACTATTGGCCGCAAGAAGTTTTTTATTGATCAAAGTGTCAATTCCAATAGAATGTGACAGCTCATAATAATCCATGTTTTCAACCAAAGCAATCGTTTTTTTGATGCCTTTAGACTTGGCTACCAAACACGACATGATATTGGTTTCCGAATTTCCAGTCACAGAAATAAAAGCATCCATATCCTTGATGTTCTCCTCTTCTAAAAGCTCTACATTTCGTCCATCACCATTGATAACTAAAGTGTTTGGAAGTTGTTCTGCTAAATCAAAAGCTCTGTCTTTTAGTTTCTCAACAAGTTTAATGTTAAAATTCTTAGAGAGATCACAAGCTGTTTTAGAGCCAATTTTACCTCCTCCTAAAATCATTACATCCTTAATCTCCATTTTTTTCTTTCCTGTCAACTTACATAATTCTTCGTCGCCTCCTTTAGAGGTGATAAAAACAACACGGTCTCCTTCCTTAAAAATAGTGTCTCCTCTAGGAATTATGGTCAAATGAGACCCAAATCGCTGAATAGCAATGGGTATAAAATGAATGTCTGAAAGTAATTGAGCCGCAACTCTAACAGATTTATTTATGATTTTAGCGTCTTTAGAAAGCGATAAACCAAGCATGGTTAATGCCCCTTTTTCAAACTCATAAGTATCATTAAAAACCGACTGACTGAGTAACAACTCAATTTCAGCGGCTGCTAATGATTCTGGAGAAATAAGCTCATCAATACCAAATTTGGTAAAACCAACTTCGTCCTTATGATTTATAAATTCTGGATTTGATATTCTTGCAATGGTTCGTTTTGTACCCAACTGTTTTGCCAATACACAGGCCGTAATATTGGAAGTTTCCGATGAAGTTACGGATATAAATAAATCTGAGTTTAAAATTCGTGCTTCTTTCAATACAGAAATTGAAGTCGCATCGCCTTTAATTACTTTTATATCCAAATGCGTGTCTGCATAAACAAGACTGTCTTTATTCAGATCTATAAGCGTAATTTCTTGTGATTCGTAAGATAAAAGCTTGGCTAAATGAAACCCTACTTCTCCTGCACCGGCAATAATAATTTTCATTAATTATCAATTAATAAGATGTGCAAATGTACATTATTTTTAGGGATTTGTTTATGAATTGTATTTCTTTGCAGAGAAATTATTAAGAAAAGTCTCACCACATATGTCTGAAAAAATTACTCCTTATAAAAATAGCGCACTTGGTAAAAAACAGCAAATCGCTAAAATGTTTGACACAATATCTAACGAATATGATGGCTTAAATAGAGTCATTTCTTTTGGAATTGATATTAAATGGCGAAATAAAGTGGTTCAATTTGTTGCTGAAACACAACCTAAAAACATTCTGGATATTGCAACAGGCACAGGCGATTTAGCAATCAATTTAACCAAAACAAATGCAGATCAAATTATCGGATTGGATATTAGCGAAGGCATGCTGGAGGTAGGTAGAAAAAAAATAGTAGATAAAAAACTTCATAAAACCATTGATATGGTGGTTGGAGATTCTGAAAACCTTCCTTTTGACGACAGTTCTTTTGACGCTATTACTGTTGCTTTTGGAGTTCGGAATTTTGAAAACCTGGAACTTGGCTTGGCAGAAATTTTGAGAGTTTTGAAACCTGGAGGTGTCTTTGTTGTTTTAGAAACATCCGTTCCTACAAAATTCCCTTTTAAACAAGGATACTATTTGCATTCAAATATTCTATTACCACTTGTTGGAAGACTTTTTTCTAAGGACAAGTCGGCTTATACTTATTTAAGCAAATCCGCTTCTAAGTTTCCTTATGGAGATGCTTTTAACAATATTTTGGAAAAAATAGGGTTTATAAACTCGAAAGCCCTTCCACAAACATTTGGAGTTGCTACCATTTATACCGCAACAAAACAATAAGCATGAAGAACGTCTTAACAATCTTCTTTATTTTATTTTCAATTCAATTAGCAACCGCACAGCTTTTTAGTAAGGAGCGTGTTCTGAATAATGAAAATTTTGACAAAGCCCGATTGTCTTATGGTTATTATTTAGGGTTTAATGTTTATGATTATAATTTTGACTATTACAAAGATGTCAAAGATATTCAAGTACTAAAATCAACAGGGTTTAATGTGGGGCTTGTTGGAAACGTCAGAATCAATGACTATATAGATATTCGGCTTGAACCAGGGTTAGTAATTTCTAGACGTGAATTAAACTACAGCCAAACTTATTTTACAGGAGTTGCTTACGAAGACAAAGATCTCATTCGTGAAATTCAATCTACTTTTATTCATGTTCCGTTGTTGGTGAAATTTTCTTCCAAAAGAATCAATAATGTCAAACCATTTGTGGTAGCTGGAATTTCAACGGCTTTGAATTTATCGAGTCAACAAGACAACCCCGATGACAATAGCAAAAACGTCTTTAGAGTTACAAAAAATAATATGTATTATGAACTCGGGATTGGCATTGACCTCTACCTAACTTGGTTCAAATTTACACCCTCCATTCGAGGCGTCTTTTCCATGCAGGATGAATTAATAAAGGACATTGACCCCAACAGTCGTTGGACACGTAACATCGCTCAAATGCAGACACGAGGGTTATTTATCAATTTTACCTTTCAGTAGAATTTCTCATAAATTCACTCAAAATAATAGCCGCCGCATTCGCAACATTGAGACTTTCTGTTTGCTTCACTGTTCCAAATCTAGGAATCGAAAGACGCGTGCTCATTAAAACTTCTACATCTTCAGATATGCCATTGGCTTCATTTCCTAGAACGATAACGCCTGTCTGGGGTAAATTTTGTTCATAAATTGAAAGACCGTCCATAAACGTCCCCATACAATTTGAAACAGCTGACAAGGTCTTTTTTAAATTTCCATACGTAATATTAACCCGTGTATGAGACCCCATACTCGCTTGCACAACTTTAGGGTTATAGCAATCTACAGTATCTTCACTACATACTAAGTTTTCAATTCCAAACCAATCACAAAGACGAATAATGGTTCCTAAATTACCAGGGTCATTAATATCATCCAGGGCAACGACAAGCGCAGACCAGTTGACAGCTAGAGGACTTGGAACTTTGAAAGTCGCCAGCACTTTGTTAGGAGTACTAAATCCACTTATCTTAGCAAGTTCCTTAGAATCAACCTTGGTGAACTTGTGATTGTATTGAGAAAAACGATCGTCCACCGCAAAAATAGCATCCAATTCGTAGTCAGAGTTTAAAAATTCTTCAACAACTTTAATACCTTCAACAACAAATAACTGATGTTGAGTTCGAAATTTTTTTTGCTTCAAACTCGTGATTAACTTTATTTGGCTTTTAGTTAACATCTAAAAAATGTACTTTTGATTATTATTAATTTAGACAGTAAAGCTAAATTTTATTTATTGATTGTTGAAGAAAACTCTGATAAAAATAATAGTTGTATTTGTAATGACTTGTTTTTTTACGGCATGTAATGTTGTAAAACGGGTTGAGGCTACCGATTATTTATTAACTGAAAACAGTTTTTACATCAACGGTCAGAAGAAAAAATCAGAAGTACTCAACAATTTATCCTTTCAGAAAAAAAATGCAACATTATTGGGAATTCCATTACGACTGCATATTTATAATTTGGCTCGCCCCAAAAAAGATTCTATTTTTGAAGCTTGGCTGCAAAAAAAACCCAAACGAAAACAACGTTTAATTTCAAAACTGTCAAAGAAACAACTCGATCAGTTAAAAGCCTCTTCGCTAGGAATAAATCGATGGTTGAAAAATACAGGGGAAGCACCAGTGCTTTTAGATTCATTTAAAATTAATAAAACAAAACTAAATTTAGAACGCTATTATTTTGCAAATGGATGGTTTGATCGAGCTGTCAGTTACAAAGTTGATACTGTCGGATTAAAAAGAGCATCCTTAACTTTTGAAATTGAGACGGGAATACCCTATACAATCGGAGAAGTTTCAGAACGAATTGACTCCCCAGTGATCGATACTTTATATAATAATATAAAATTGGACTCTTATCTGAAAACAAGTGAACAATTTAAAATATCCAATTTTGACAGCGAACGAACCCGTTTGACTACTGCATTTAGAAATTCAGGTGTTTACCATTTTTCAGAAGAATATATTCGCTATGAAAATGACACGATTGGAACCCAAAATAAGGTCAATGTTAATATGCAAATTCAGGATCGAATTATTCGAAATGACGATTCCATTGTACGCGTACCGTTTCAAACGTACCGAATTAAAGATGTAAACATTTATACAGACGCTAATTTTGAAAACCGTTCAAAAACTGTTTCAGACTCTGTAAATTATAAGAACTACAATGTGTACGCTTATGAGAAATTAAAATACAAGCCTGAAGCATTAACCGATGCTGTATTAATTACAAAAGGAGGCGTATTTAAAGATTTGGACCGCACAAGAACCTATCGATATCTAAACGAGCTAAGGACTTTTAAATACCCAAATATTGAGTATGTTGAAAACCCCCAGGACACCACGCTCACTGCTAATATTTATTTAACACCCAAAAAAAAATATGGTTTAGGATTTGATGTCAGTGTTTCACAAAGTAATATACAAAAAGTTGGACTCTCATTTACAACTGGAATTGTCATTCGCAATATTTTTAAAGGAGCAGAAACCCTTCAGATTTCGGCATTAGGAGCTATTGGGGCGTCAAAAGACGGTGCTAATACAGAAGATGGTTTTTTTGATATTAATGAGCTTGGAGCCGACATCAAACTAAATATTCCTCGTTTATTTTTCCCATTTAATACCGATAAAATTATCCCCAAGTACATGTCTCCTAGTACACAAGTTAGCACAGGGTTTACGGGACAAACAAATATTGGTTTGGACAAACAAACCTTTAACAGCGTTTTTAGTTACAAATGGTTTCCATCGGAGAAAGTCACAAACACGCTTGATTTAGTCAACCTACAATTCGTAAGAAACCTGAATCCAACTAATTATTTTAGTGTGTATCAAAATTCCTTCAATCGTCTCCAGTCCATTGCACTTGACTCCTACACAACCCCAAACGAGTTTTTGAGTACTAATTCAAATGGACAACAATCACTTCTTGAATCGCGTGCCGATGAATTTATCAATTTAGTGAATTCTGATCTTTCTTACAAAAACTCCAACCCGAATGAATACCAAACAGTTCGGAATATTCAAGAGCGAAAAAGTCGATTGGTTCAAGATAACTTTATTCTGGCTAGTAATTTTAATTATACACGAAACAGTAGAGAAAATACTTTTGATACTAATTTTTCAATTTTTAGAGTAAAATTTGAACTCGCTGGAAATTTACTTTATGCCGCTTCAAAATTATTGGATCTTGAAAATAATTCAGAAGGCGCTTATAAAGTGAGTGGCGTCCCTTTTTCTCAATATATTAAATCCGAAATAGACCATATTAAACTTTGGAATTTAGGTCGTAGTAATGTTTTGGCTTTGCGTAGTTTTCTTGGACTTGCAATCCCCGTAGGAAATGCGACAAGCATCCCTTTTTCTAAAAGTTTTTTTGCAGGTGGCTCTAACGATAATAGGGCATGGACTGCTTATAATTTAGGACCAGGAAGTTCTGATAACAATAATGAATTTAACGAAGCAAACATGAAACTCGCTTTTAGCTTGGAGTACCGTTACAACATATTTAGGAATCTGAATGGCGCCTTTTTTGTGGATGCTGGGAATATTTGGAATGTACTAGATGACGTCACAGAAACCAAGGCTACTTTTAATAATATAAAATCTTTAGAAGATATTGCTATTGGCTCGGGAATTGGATTGCGTTATGATTTTAGTTTTTTCATTCTCAGACTTGACACCGGTTTTAAAACCTATGAACCTACTTTTGGAAATAAGAATCGCTGGTTGAACAACTTCAATTTCAGCAATGCTGTTTACAATATTGGAATCAATTATCCGTTTTAAAAACTCCAGATTAGCTATATCGTTTTCGTATAATAATCCGCTAATCGCATCCAATAAATTATCCTAAATTATTTAAAATCACTATTTTTACAGCTACATTAAAAACAATCAAAATGAGTCACAATATCAAACCAGGCGTTGCTACAGGACGCGAAGTTCAAGAGATTTTTAAACTTGCTAAAGAAAAAGGGTTCGCGCTACCAGCGGTGAATGTTATTGGCTCAAACACAATTAATGGTGTTCTTGAAACAGCAAAAGAATTAAATGCTCCCGTAATTATTCAATTTTCTAATGGCGGTGGTCAATTTAATGCAGGAAAAGGGCTTTCAAACGAAGGTCAAAAAGCAGCAATTGCAGGTTCAATTGCAGGTGCTAAACACATCCATGAAATGGCGTTAGCTTATGGCGTTCCAGTCATCTTACATACCGATCACTGTTCAAAAAAATTACTACCTTGGATTGATGGTTTATTGGATGCTAGTGAAGTTCATTTTGCACAAACTGGCAAATCATTATACAGCTCTCACATGATTGATTTATCTGAAGAGCCGATTGAAGAAAATATCGAAATCTGTAAAACCTATTTAGAGCGCATGTCCAAA
>Ga0115564_10002542_pt1 | contig 15899 bp, 6 predicted proteins | sample COGITO_mtgs_1105_7_FD_88680 | JGI IMG/M metagenome (GOLD analysis project Ga0115564, IMG submission 88680) | Pelagic marine microbial communities from North Sea - COGITO_mtgs_110523 | ecosystem: Environmental > Aquatic > Marine > Epipelagic | place: Germany:Helgoland, sampling site Kabeltonne...
CCATTGATCATTAAGCTCTGCTCGTCAGTCATGTTCTGTGACTGACGCAAGATAAACTTGGTACCGCGCACCGCCATCGGCGAATTAGTGGCAATATCATTGGCCAGCGCCATACCCGCTGCCATCGTGGCTTCAGCTGATTCGTAAACATCGTTGACCAAACCAATCTTCTCAGCGCGGTCGGCTTTGATATCTTTACCTGTGTAGACAAGCTCAGCAACATGACCTGCATTAAGAATTTTAGGTAGGCGCTGCAAGGTGCCCACATCGGCAACTAGACCCAGCCGTGTTTCACGTACACTAAAGACTGAACATTCACTGGCTATGCGGATATCGCATGCCGTAATCAAATCGACACCCGCACCAAGACAAAACCCCTGCACTACCGCGACAACTGGCACCGCACAGTCAGCTATGGCTGTAATGGCGGCCTGAAACTTTTGAGTGTTGGCTAGCTGCTTAATATTGGCTTCAGCTTTTGAACGAGCCGGAGTATTTTTATGCTCACTTAGGCCGTCTTCTACTAGGTCGATACCGGCGCAGAAGTGTTTGCCGCGACCGGCGAGGATTATCGCACCTATCTCAGTGTCTTCGCACAGTGCATCTAATGCGTGAGGGATGGCCGACCACAATTCGGTCGATAGTGCATTGTATTTGGTTTCACGGTCTAACCAGACTATACCGACCTGCCCCTGTTTTTCGATGCTTAATACTTTGGATGAAAAACTCATATTAATTCCTTTATTCTCTGATTGATTCTATTAAATTTAATATTGAGCAAAGGCATGGATATGCTAGTCCAGAATGCTTTGGACCATTGTTGGTTTCTTCTGCTATCGCCCTCACTGCAAAACCCCTTTTATACTTTCCATAAGTCTATTTTATTGTCTGATCCCCATAATGTGACGCATTAATTTATTCATGCCGCCAATCCAACGATCGTAGTTAGTGGTTTTGTTGCGCATATATTCCAACACAATGGCGTGAGGCAAAATCAAGAAACTCTCTTTACGCAGTTCTTCGACAACACATTTGGCAAGCTCTTCGGGCTCTATCATGCCATTACTTGCTGCAGCCGCGATGGCTTCGTTATCCACAGCAGTCATGGGGGTGCGCACTGCTTGGGGACACAGCATAGAAACCTTAATACCCTCATGCTTATGATGAATAGCCAACCACTCACCAAAGCCGACAGCAGCATGTTTGGTCACACCGTAAGCAGCGCCACCAATCTGGTTGAGTAAGCCAGCAGCAGATGAGGTATTTAAAAAATAGCCGCCGCCCCTAGCTAGCATACGTGGCAATAAATGACGGGCAGCATAGACATGTGACATGACATTAATATCCCAGCTCGCCTGCCATTCACTATTTGAGGAATCGATGCTCTCACCTATAGCCACCCCAGCATTGGAACAAAAAAGGTCGATGGCGCCAACGTTGGCTTCGGTTTCTTCGATCACCCGGGAGATATCATCTTCTTTAGCCACATCAGCCATCATAGCAACACCATCAACCATCTTAGCTGTGTCTTGAGCATTACTCAGGTTTATATCGACTGCGACAATTTTCTTAGCACCTTCGGCGTGAAAACGAACAGCTAAAGCTCGACCAATACCGCTACCAGCACCCGTAATGACGATAATTTTATTCTGTAATTCCAAAAGGTTTCTCCCGTATCTCTATTTAAATTTTTTATCTCGAACTTTTGCCCAATACGCAGTTTAAATCAACCCCACACATGTTTTTTATGGAAAGGTTTCAGGTACTCCAAGGTTAGTTTCTAAAAGATTACCTCATTCGCGACTGGATATCTGTGCACGGCCTACTGCCACTCAATCAAGCTGACACTGACCAAAACGATGTAATAATCAATCAAAGATTGCTGAGAAACCAAGTTATGTAAACATTTATTATAATTTAATCAGATACTTAGTTGTTATTTAACCCTATTGACTATGGGTCGATGGTGTCTTATTTTTTCAAAGAACTAGACCCCGCATATTTATTGATCATCACTCTAAAAAATATTCTTCACTGTGATTTATTTGGTAACTTGATAAAACACTTTAAGGAGAGAACTCAATGTTTGAAAATCTATTTTCTATGCAAGAAAAAACCTGTGTCATTACCGGTGGTTATCGTGGCTTAGGTGCCTTTATGGCCCAAGGCTTTCTCGAAGCAGGGGCAAAACGTGTTTACATCACAGGTCGTAAAGCACAAGCCTGTATTGCTGCAGCCGCAGAACTAAGCAAATTTGGCGAGTGTATTGCCTTGCCTGGCGATGCGTCGACCAGTGAGGGGTTAAGTCAGTTAGTTCGGGAAATTAACGAACGTGAAGATCATATAGATGTTTTGGTAAACAACGCTGGAACAGCTTGGGGAGCTCCTTTTGGTGAATTTCCTGTAAAGGGCTGGGACAAAGTGATGGACATCAATGTTAAGAGTCCGTTTTTTTTAACGCAAGCATTGACGCCTCTGTTATCTAAAAATGCCAGTGCACAACATACCTCTACTGTAATTAACATAGGTTCCATTGCTGGGATCTTGGGCAATGGCTTGGATACCTTTAGTTATGCAGTATCAAAATCAGCCATACACCAGGTGACAAGAGTTTTAGCAACTGAGTTGGCAGCGTCACATATTCGTGTCAATGCCATTGCGCCAGGACGTTTTTACTCCAAGATGACCGAATTTTTAAGTTCCGACCAAGCCGCGTTTGATGAAGAACTTCAAACTATTCCAATGAAACGTTGGGGTGAACCAAGCGATATCGCAGGTGTTGCCATTATGTTGGCCAGTCAGGCTGGCGCTTTTATCACTGGACAAATTATTCCAGTGGACGGCGGTACTACGCTGGTTAATTAACATTTCACGAAATAATTAACGAGTTCCCATCGTAATTCAATTAAATATTCAGAGTCATTTGAGCATATTTACTGTGGATTTGTTTTTCAACGAAATTGCCCCGCAATATTTCCCCTTGCTGATATGCAAATCCACGATTCAGAGTCTTGCCGGTGTGCCTAACTTACCAAGAATAGGACTTATATCAGGGACTGCCTTTGCTCCGATTTCCTAACGATTTATTTTGTAGCACTAGGTGTCCTTTTAATATTCGGAAACTAAAAATATACATATTCAATTTCACCCTTTTTACTTTTACTTTTATGCAAAGAAATTCCTTATCGTTTGATAAAATAGACTTGAATCACTCTCGGCATAAAATAATTCATCTTTTATAAAGCATCTCATATTACCTCAATATTGTTCTCCTTCAGCCACCAACACCAAGGTACTTTCGAGTGGTTTCCTAACCTTGTATTCACCATTGATTAACTGGGGCAATTCGGATTTAAGAACAATCACATTTTTATCTAATTGGCTGAACTCTTTCCATCCATAAACTTCGCTTATATAAGTCAGTAGGTCATTCATTAACTCCCAACCATTATCACTATTGGTCATAATTGCTATGCCATCACCTGTTTGCGGGTGGATAAATAAATTAGATCTAAAGCCGTCATTAGCTCTATCATGGGAAAATGAAGTAATCATACCATCTTGTTTTTCCAGAAATAACCCAATCTCCATGGACTCTATTTGCGATGCTAATATCTTTGATACTGTTTTGTTTATACTAGGTAACTTGTCGAGACCTTGATAACTGCTTTGTATCTTAGATGCCAGTTTCAGTAATTCAGACGGTGTCATCCATAGACCTGCTGCCCTATGAGTTGCATTAGTGTGAGCACCACCTGCAACTAGCAATCCGTTTGAACGATAAGGTACGGCTGCATTTTTTGCTAATTGTTCACTAAGAGATTGAAAGTAGATGCTATGTTCAAGGCCGAATGAATCCAAAATGTGAATCTTTGCTAAATCAGGCAACGGTATTCTAGATCTTTCCTGCAAAACCAATTGCGCTAAGCTGGTCCCACCACCTGTATACTGAAGTGCTGTACTTGGCTCAGTATCCACCAAAATAGGCTTAGAGTTTGCTGAGCCCACTCCTTTAAGCAAATCAATAATAGGAAACATAAAGCCCCCAGCAGCATAACCTCTGAATCCATGTATTGATGCACCAGCTGAATGACTCAATAAACGGCTAAAAGGAGCAGAGCTAGATTTAAACCATTTATGCCTAGGGAATTGCCAAATTTCAGGTAATTTGTTGATATCTGAATCAAAGCCTAAACTTTGCTTTTGTAATTTTTTTAACAGCACAGAGGCGATAACTGGCTTTGAGATACTGGCAGCTTGAAACACGGTGTTTTTATCAATTTCTCGATGTGACATGAAATCAATCACCCTTTCGGTAAGAGTCCAACTAATTTTATGATTCTCCATAAAAGCAATAGATACTGCTGGAACATTAAGAGCCGCCATCCTTTCTTTAATTGACCTCAGTTCAGGCGTTTTACTATTAATGTGCAGTTTAGGCTGTTTACCAACTTTAATAGCTTTTATAGCTTTTACACCTTTTAAAGCGGATTCAGTTTTAGCTGAAAAAACTGCTGATGACGTAAATATGAACACGACAAATAACAAGAGCTTAAAAGGATGCATAAATATCCGTATACAAATTTATTTAGATAAACACAGAGTAGTTTATTTTCAATATAAAGTAATTTGGATTACGTCTCTGTTTATTATTTGTGCTAAAAAAGAAATTCTCTAAGTCTTAATTCCTGAACCAAACGCAGAGGGAAATTTATTTTTCTTCTGTTCAAAGAAATAAGAAAAATCCAAATATGGCTGTTTAAATTAACAGACATCGGATTCAAGGATGTAGATATCTCATTCAATCAATTTAAGATTATTCTGCTCCCTGTTCTTAGCCAAACTTACTTGATACTTCAAAAGTAATTTCCCGCCCCGGTAAAAAAAATCGGCAAGAGGTCGTTGGGGCTACTATATTAGATTTGTCTGGGTGATGCGATTCCAAATTATCAACTAGCAGTCTTGAGTTTTTTTCAAAAAAAGGAGGAAGCTATGAACATTGGTTGTCCCTTGATACAACGGGATGCACGCATGTATTAACCCAGGAGCAATAAGACAAAAGACCATCAACTGCCAAAATAGGAATAGAACACATTTATGGATAAAATAATATTACGCAAATTTACAATCAATCCAATTACGGTATTGGTTACTCTTTCTTTGGGCCTTACCGCTAACGTTGTTTGTGCCCAAGAAATTGAAGAAGAAATAGAAACAATGCGTCTAGAAACCATTACGGTCATAGCGCAAAAACGGAAACAAAATATGCAGGATGTACCTGTATCGGTCACAGCGATTTCAGGTAAACAATTGGCTGAGGCCGTTCTAAAAGATATATTTGATGTAACGGTCAGTGTCCCGGCCTTGACAGCTTTTCAAAATCAAAATGCCACTAATTCAAGCTTTTCAATACGTGGGATTGGTACCTCGTCACAAAACTTTGGCTTAGAGTCCTCCGTCGGCCTATACGTAGATGGCGTATATCGCGCACGGCAAAACTCTATGATCAACAATCTGGTGGATGTTGAGGCAGTCGAAGTTTTGCGTGGCCCTCAGGGAACTTTATTTGGAAAAAATACACCATCGGGTGCAATCTTAGTGCGCACGGCATCACCAAGTCATCAAGGAACTAATAATTTTATCGAAGCAACAATCGGTAATTACGGCTTAATTAATTATTCTGCTGCCACATCAATATCGGCTATTGAAAACATATTAGCTTTCCGTGCGACAGCGTTTGGGAGTCAGCGTGACGGCATTGTTAGCGAGGTCAACTCTGGTAATAACGTATTAAACAACAGAGATCGTTGGGGGCTAAGGTTACAGGCTCTTTATACGCCGAATGATGATTTAATGGTGCGTATTATTGCAGATTATTCAGAAATTAATGAAATTTGCTGTGCCGCACCGGTACATATAAGTAACCTGAAGGCGATAGGGCTTGAGGGTAAGTTTGGCTCAGACAGTCTGTTATCACAAGCTCCGTTTAATGCTACTATTTTTGATGGAGATGATTTTTTCGAACGCAATGTGGCGCTATCTTTTTTACCAGAATCAACTATGAAAGACAGTGGTGTATCAGCCGAAATAAGCTGGGATATCGATAACCAATATACGCTAGTCTCCATATCAGCTTTGCGCAGCTTTGACTCACTGGACAATATTGATACTGACTTCACAGATGCTGAATTGTTTGGCACTCAAAATGATTCAGAACAACGCTCATTTTCTCAAGAGTTACGCCTTGATTTCAACAGTGAGAACGTGAATGGCATTCTCGGCGCCTATTACTTTAGGCAGAATTTAGATCTTGATTATAGCTTGTATACCAGTGATCAATTTAACCAGTTTTTCCTGTCTGGCTTCTCTCAGGGCGCGTTTACTGAACTACTTAGTGGGATTGATGCACTTAGTACTGCAAGTAATGGACTGATTGCACCATCTTCTGCACCAGCTCCTGCCTCTTCGGCTTTTGACCATAGGGCTGAACAGAAACACGAAAGTTATGCCATTTTCGGACAAGCTGATTACCATATATCTGAAAAAGTCACCCTAACCGTTGGATTGCGTTACACGGATGAAAGCAAAGAACTGATAAGCGTTTTTAGTGAAAACCTACCCGGAAACATAGCCTTTCCTACATTCTTTTCTTCCGTGGGTGATCTTGCTAATCCGGCGTCAATTGTTCCTGGCACATTGCTTTATGGAGCTGGTGTGGCTAGGAATGTGTTAACTGAAATTGCGGATAATACTATAGATATCACGAGCCCTGAAGGACAGTTAGCACTTGCAGCCCTAATACCTTTTCAAAGCTTAGGTTGGGGATTTAAACCACTCGGTGCTATCACGTCAGACAAGTCAGATATCAATGATACGTTAAACGATGGCCAACTAACCGGCACCTTAAAACTAAGTTATCAGGCTGACCAAGATACCTTATTATATATATCTTACGGCACAGGGTATAAATCGGGAGGAACTAATACTGACCGGATAGCAGAAGGTTTTGACCCTATTTTTGCAGCAGAAACCTCCCAAGCTATAGAGGTGGGGATCAAGCAGGATTTCCCGGAACAAGATCTTCGGATCAATGCCGCAGCCCATTATACGACAGTGGACGATTTTCAAGCCAATACATTTACCGGCACGGGTTTTAACCTGCAAAACGCGGGTGACTATAAAACTTCAGGTTTGGAAGTTGAACTCTCTTGGCTTCCCACCGATACAATGGAAGTTAACTTTGTCTATGCGCGGGTAAATGCTGAATATGATAACTTTATGCGAGGAAATTGTTGGACTGCTTTTACTTGGCATACAAGTATAACTGACCCAGGACAGGAGAGCTCAGAACCAGCGGTCCCTAATCCATATTGTAACCGTTCAGGTGACCGTCCAGTAGGTGAACCTGAAGATTACGCGATGATTAAGCTTAAACAAAACTTTACTATTAGTGAAGACGTCATGAGTTATGTGATGGCCGAATTCAACTACACGAGTGACATCATTTTGGAAGGCAGCAATGATCCCTTGGCCGTTCAAGATTCATACAGTTTGCTTAATTTGCGCTTTTTTATGAACTTTGCTAAATATGATATGGATTTGATCATTTGGGGGCGTAATGTTCTAAATGAAGAATATATCAAACGCACCAGCTTCAATTCCCCTTTACAAGAAGGGAAACTAAACGCCTATGTGTCCGATCCAGCCACCTTTGGGATGACAATAAGGAAACGTTTTTAGTAGTAAAACAGATTTTATCTATCACTGAGGCAGTAGTTTACTCCTTAGATAACTTGGTGAATTGATATTAATGATAACAGCCGGCATTTGCCGGTTTTTATTCTTAAACAGAACGGATAATGTCGCTGTATTAATAAGAGTCAGCATATGTGTTTTACTGCCAGCGCGCATTCCTTGCACCGTTTATGTAACTTCGGGTTTTCGTCACAAAAGGATGATCATCAGCAAAGATTTCGAGCCCGCTTATCAAGGCTAATTCATAATATTTAATGGCCTTTTTATATTGCCCTTTTGCCTGCCATGCACTGCCCAAATTAGAACGGGTTGTCGCCACCGAGGGGTGATTCTCACCAAAGTAAGTTAACCAGTTCTCAAGGGCTAACTCATAATATTCAATCGCTTTGTTATAATGTCTTTTTGCTTGCCATGCACTGCCTAAGTTACTGCGAGTGGTAGCCACTTTTGGATGATTGTCATTCAAGGTAAGCATATAAGTGGTTAGGGCCAGTTCATAATATTCAATGGCCTTGTCATACTGTCCTTTTGCCTGCCATGTACTGCCTAAATTATTCTGCCTAATGGCAACCGAGGGATGGTCTTTACCAAAGACAAGAATGCCACTTCTAAGGGCCTGTTCATAATATTCAATGGCTTTGTCATACTGACCCAGAACTTTCCATATACTGCCTAAATTACTGCGCCTTTTGGCCACTGAAGGGTGATCCTCACCAAAATTTTTAATCCCCCCTTCAAGGGCTAATTGATAATATTTAATCGCTTTGTCATACTGGCCAAGAGATTCCCAGGCGCTCCCTAAATTACTTCGCCTAATCGCGACAGATGGATGATCTTCTCCAAAGGTCTTGATACCACTGGCGAGGGCTAATTGATAATATTCAATTGCTTTGTCATACTGGCCTTTTGCCGACCACAGACTGCCTAAATTACTTCGCCGAATGGCCACCGAAGGATGATCTTCACCAAAAGTAGTAATGCCACTATCAAGGGACTGTTCATAATATTCAATGGCTCTATTATACTGGCCTTTGGCTTTTAATATACGCCCCAAATTACTGAACGATTCAGCCACATCAGGATGTTCTGCACCTAAGGTTTGTATATTACTGGCCAGTGCCTGTTCGTAATATTCAATAGCTTTATCATATTGGCCTTTTGCCTGCCACAGACTGCCTAGATGACTCTGCGTGGTCGCCACAACGGGATGCTGCTCACCAAAAATTTTACGAGCACTTTTTAGAGCGATTTCATAATATTCGCGGGCTTTGTCGAACTGCCCTTTTGCCTGCCATGCACTGCCCAAATTATTCTGCATTTTTGCTATTTCAGGATGCGCTTCACCTAAGGTTTGTATATTACTGGCCAGTGCCTGTTCGTAATATTCAATAGCTTTATCATATTGGCCTTTTGCCTGCCACAGACTGCCCAGATGACTCTGCGTAGTCGCCACAACAGGATGCTGCTCACCAAAATTTTTACGAGCACTTTTCAATGCGACTTCATAATACACATGGGCTTTGTCATACTGGCCTTGTGCCTGCCATGCACTACCCAAATTACTGCGCGTTTTTGCCACTTCAGGGTGTTCTTCTCCAAAGATAAGAAGAGCTTGTTTCAAAGCCAAATTGTAATATTCTATCGCCTTGACAAACTGACCTTGCGCCTGTGATAAACTGCCAAGTTGCCTGCGCGTAAGAGCCACATCTGGATGTTCCTCACCAAAAGTTTGTATATTACTTGCCAGTGCCTGCCCATAATATTTCATGGATTTTACATATTGACCTTTTTCCTGCCATACGCTGCCCAGTAACCTGCGTGCGCTCGCCACGTCAGGGTGTCCTTCACCAAAAGTTAGGAGGCTGCTGGCCAAAGTCAACTCATATAATTGAATGGCTTTATCGTATTGGCCTTTTGCCTGCCAAAGACTACCTTGTAGTCTTTGCGTAACCACTACATTTGGATGTTCCGCACCAAAGGTTTGTATATCACTTACCAGAGCCTGCCCATAAAATCCCATGGATTTTCCATACTGACCTTTTTCCTGCCATGCTCTGCCAAGGTTCCTGCGTGTGCTAGCCACAACATGGTGGTCCTCACCAAAGGTAAGAGTGTTAATGGCAAGCGCCCTTTCATAATGAACAATAGCTTTGCCATACTCACCTTTTGCCATCCATACATTGCCTAAGCTATTAAGCATTATCGCCACAGAACCATGATTTTGACCAAGGATAAGAAGACTGCTGGCGAGTGCCAAATCGTAATAGTGAATCGCTTTGCTATATTGCCCAAGTGCCTGCCAGGCCCTACCTAACTTATTGCGTCTTGTGGCAACTGTAGGATGATTTTCACCTAGGTTAATAATGCCTCTTTCCAAGGCCAATTCGTAATACTTGATAGCTATTTTGTACTGACCTTTGGCTTCCCAGGCACTGCCTAAATTACTGCGCCTAATAGCAACGGAGGGATGCTCCTCACCGTAGTTAAGAACCCCAATTTTAAGCGCCAAATCATAATAGTGAATGGCTTTGTCATAGTCGCCTTTGGCCTGCCAGACCAAACCTATATTACTGCGTATTTTTGCCACAAGGGAGTGGCTTTGATCAGCGTTAAGGAGACTGCTGGCTAATGCCAAATCATAATAATAAAGGGCTTTGTCATGGTGACCTTTAGCATGCCATACCAGCCCCAGATTACTTCGTGTTTTCGCCACTTCAAGATGACCGTCACCAAAGTTTTTTAGGCCACTGGCCAGAGCTAGTTCATAATAAGCAATTGCTTTGTCGTATTGACCTTTGGCTTTCCATGCCAGAGCCAAATTATTACGAATGGTTGCCACATTTGGGTGTGCTTCACCAAAATTATCAATTTCACTGGCAAGGGCTTGCTGAAAATATTCTATGGCTTTGTCATATTCGCCTTTTACATACCATGAACTACCTAATTGACTGCTTGTAATTGAATTGGTCGTTTGGTCTTGAGCACCTTTAGCTGGTGATGCCGCGACCATATAAACCGAAACTATCAGTGCAAATAGCATCGTTCTTGTGGTTTGTAGAGAAGATTGCAACCACCTCCTTGTTTGCCGTTCATGCTCAACTAAATTTTTATTCTGGCCATTATATTTTTGATTCATACGCGCCCAATTACCTAAATATTATATTAATCTTTTCTAAAAGCAGAAGATGTAATAGCTGACGCAGATAAAGAAAGCCAGCTTCTCGCTTCGCTTAACTTTGCCAATATACACCATCGTTATTTTGTTAGTATTTCAAGAAAGAAAAGAATCAATACATAATAGTATCCGAGACACAGCATCCTAGCATTCACACCTTTTATCTTAGTAAGCCTTGTCAAAATGTCTATCATTCAATTAGATTAGTTAGTTAGTTAGTTAGTTAGATAAACAAGAATGATCATCTGAAAGCACCTTCTACTCGTTATATAGCTTATTCCGGCTTTGATTTGGACGAGTTCGCCCCTTACAATGATGTAAAAGTTATAAATACCCAACGAACGCGAACATTGAAAGAAGGTCGTTTCAAATCAACTTCAGTCGACACTCAAATCTCTCCTTTAGCACTTTATCACTTCATTAAATTGCCCCCCGTCAGAGATTTAGTGTTTAGTGGCGGCAACTCGAACGCTGATCAATCTATTGGGTAATTTTTTCGTCAGCTAAATGACCTTAGCCACAATTGCTGATATGAACTGCATTGTTAGAAATTAGTCACAAAAGCCTATTAAAAACATATACTTATAGAATATATCTAATTGTATCCCCGTCAAAGTAAATAAAAATGTCCTACAAGTCCAATGATGCTTGTTGTGGATACGGCGATGAGCGCTGCAGTTGAAGTTACAAGCCTAGAGTGAATACTCTAGGCCATTCGCCTGCCTGCATGGTTGTTTGAGCAATTGAGTAAAAAAGGAAACCCAAGATAACTGATTATCGACGCGTACCTTACGCGACATCCATCGATTTGAAACAAGGTTTCAAACAGCAATGACTCAATCAAAATTCACTATTTACTGTTGAACAAATATCCTTATATATCTGAGATTACGTGTATCTTTGCAGTGAATGACCTGCAAGTGAAAATTCCATGCTTTATCCAGCTTGCAGTTGATTGACTCAGCCAATAAACGACTAAGTCGAAAGAGGCTTTGCTTGAAAGCGTAATATGAGTGATTGTTCTGCCGATAGTTATGATGGTGGTGCGTATTCTGTCCTAAATGTAATCGTTAAACTCAGGCCGAATTAACGAAGCGCCCCTCAAATATGATGTTTTTCATCGTTTGAATCGTCTACCTTTCACCTTTAACGAATAATATATATTATACAACATACGTTGCCAAAAGGCTTTTGCCGAGTCAGAGATTTTGGCTTCTTCATCTTTTCCCTAAATGCATATTTACAGTCATTTCATTCAATGAGATTCTCAGTTATCAATTCTGGTTATGTAAATACACTCAAACCCAACATTAAAAGAGTGCTTTACAACATCACATGACCAATGAAACATCTTAATAGAAAAAATAAGGCTAAAACTTACTCCAGCAACCGCCCCGCCAGTCCACTTCCCCGTAAACATTGCTGCCCTAAACTCAGACTCAAGGCTTTAGGCTGTGCAAACAACATAAAGTACTTTTTCGCTCGGGTTAGGCCTGTATAAATTAACTCTCGGTTTAAGCCTCGGCCTTGATTAGTGGGTGTAATCGGCGGCAGACATAAATAAACCGACTCGAATTCTGAGCCTTGGCTTTTGTGGATGGTCATGGCGTATAGCGTTTCAAGAGTAGGTAAGCGGCTGGGTAATAATCCTCTTAGTTCGCCTTCTGGTGTGACAAACCAGACTTTGGTTAAAGTTGCATTGTTAGGATCTGACATCACTATGCCTATGTCCCCATTAAATAACTTAAGCTGGTGATCATTTTTCGATAGCATAACGGGTCTGCCGATATAGAAATCCTTGCTGTTATCAATCATTCCTTGTTTATGTAATTCGTTCTCAATTAAAGCATTTAGTTGCGTAACACCCCAATACCCACTTTTTTGTGCACATAACACTTGTTGTTGCTGTAAGTATTTAAACGCTTGGCGTAAGTCACCTTGTTGAATGGCTTGCGTGTATAGTTGATAAATAGGCAACAGCTGAGTAATAAGCGTTTTAAGTATTTCATTAGCCACGGTTTGCGGTGATGTTTGAGAGGGTTGATGCCAACTTATGTCTGTGAATTGGTCGCTATTTAACAAACTAAGGCTCTGTACAAACTGCCCTGCTTTAACGTATTTGGCTAATTGTCCAATGCCACTATTCTCATTAAATCGGTGGCTTTTAACTAACCTCACCACATTGTCTCGAATAACACTTTGAATAGGAATTTGGCTTGCAAGCACTTCCAAATTAGGCACAGATATCAACTTATTTAAATGTTGCTGCATCGTATTGCTATAAGCCATTAAAGCATTATCGGGGTTATCACTTTGAAGCTGACTGGCGGCGCAGATATCAGATAACACACTGCCTGTTTCTACTGAGGCGAGTTGGTCTTGATCGCCTAACAAAATAATCTGAGCATGCTTAGGCAGCGCTGCGAATAACTTTGCCATAAGTGGCAAGTCCACCATTGATGCCTCATCCAGTACAAGTACATCTAAATGTAATGGGTGACTGGCGTTCGCTTTAAAATAAGGGCTTTGTGGCTTAGCACCTAATAAGCGATGAATAGTTTGGCACTGTTCGGGCAGATTCGTTTGTAAAGCCTTAGGTAATTTTTGTTTTGCTGAGCTGATTGACTCTGTGAGTCTAGCGGCGGCTTTTCCAGTTGGCGCGACCAACTGTATGTTGAGGGTTTTGCCTTTTTTAGCGGCGAGACCTTGTAATAACGCCAAAAGCTTTGTTACGGTTGTAGTTTTACCAGTACCTGGGCCACCAGTAATAAAACTGAGGGATTGGGTTACAGCAATACATACCGCTATTTCCTGCCAATCTAAGGTTTGCCCCTGCTCAGCATCAAACAAGTCATTAAGTAAGTTCAGTGCAGTGGGTATATCTAACGCTAAAGTTTTAGCCGCTTTTTCTTTAATAATAGCGGCTAATTGTGACTCATATTGCCAATACCGCTGCAAATAGAGCTTTCCGTCTTGCACAATAATCGGTTTTGCTTTTTGTTCATCTAAGTGAACCATCCTTGCTGTCAATAGAGCGAATGTACGTGCGTTTTGTATATAGCTCAGCACCGTACTTAATTCTGGAAAACGATAGATACCTATAAACGGTTGGCCTAAGTATTCTAAATCAATGCAGCTATGTTGCTCACCTGATTGGGCGCTCACAAAAGCGGCCAACATCGTTAGGCATTCTCTAGCAGAGGTATCCCTGGTGTCTAGGGCCGATTCTTCACTGTAAACAAAATCTGCAAATGCCAGGTCGACAGCACGGATTTTAGCCATGTTAAGCAGTTGCTCAAGACCGTCTTTTAATACTGGGTTGTTTTGAATTTGCATCAACATAACTGGCTTACCATAAATCTAACTGTCCTTGCTGTTGCGGCTTTTTTTGGGGCTGAGGTGCTTTGATAGGCTGGATCTGTTTATTGGCTTGGAGAGTTTTTGATAATAGTTTACCTAAAAACAAATCGTCTAATGCTTCGATCATCGCTTTTTCAGGTAGCACAAAATAGACACCATTACCCGGAACTACTTGGCTCATACCACGTATAAATAAGTAATAAGCCCCCCCTACGTGAGTGTTGTAATCATAATTAGGCAGTTTATGTTTAAGCCAGCGATGCAAAGCCAAAGTATAAAGAATGGCTTGCAAGTGATAATCGTGTCCTGTCATCGCTTGTTCCATAGCCGAATAGTGGTAGTTGTCATAACTATCACCTAAGTGGTTAGATTTATAATCAGCCACATAAAACTTGCCTTCAAATTCAAACATTAAGTCGATAAAACCTTTGATCATGCCGTTAAGTTGCTCAAACTGGTAGTCACGCTTATGTTGTTTGAAATACTGATTGATGATGTGATTGAAGCCGCTTACCTTGACTTCATGCAAAGGCATGTGAAATTCCATTTCCACTTTGACCTGTTTCGCAGATAACTTAGACAAACTGATACTGGGCGTTTGTGTGTTAGTTTCTGGTACTTGTTCTGGTACTTGTTCTGCTTCTGCTTCGACATTAAAGGGTGCAAGCAATACATCTGTTAACCAGTTTTCTAAGCAGTCATGCCATTGTTCTCCAATACCAAACCAAATGGATTGTTGAGTGATAACCTCTGCCAACTGTTCTGGTTTCTGCAGATCAATATTTTCTAATACACCGTGTAAAAACGAACCTGCATTGGCGCCGCGCTCAAAACTAAAGGGGTTTTGCGCCAGCTCAGAATTCAATGATGATTGCTCAGTGAGTGCTTCATCCTGCTCTTGGTTTAACAATAGATTTAGCACTTGGTCTTGGCCTTCATCTTGCCCCGGTGCAGGCATATCCAAATGCACTTGCTGACTACTAATGGCTGAATAACTGGTTAAACGCCATGCCCTGATGACTGGCCTTGTTAGATTTAAGGCTTTGAGTTTAAGTAGTTCGGCATCACTGTCTTGTGATGCAAGCCCTTGAGGTGATTCGCTTTGCGCTTGAGTAAAGTGACGATATGACAATTCACATTTAGCAGACAAGGCTTGAATACGCTGACTGATATGTTGGTCGGTAATGGCTACTTCAGCATTATCTTGTGAATGACTATCAGGCTGATCTTTAGCCGACATCAACAAACACCCCAAAGCAGATTGACCAAAGCCTGATACTTTTTTGCTTTTGCCTAAGCTAATGTTCCACACACCAATAGAGCAATAATAAACGGCTCGGGTGACGGCCACATAAAACAAACGGATATCTTCGGCCAAACGCTCAAAATCTGCTTTTTGAAGATTTTGTTCTTGTATTAAAAAGTCGACTTCAAGCTGCTGTTCATCATTGTGATACAGAGCTTGTTGCGCTGTTTTATAACTGCTGGCGAAAGGGATGAACACTAACGGGAATTCCAATCCCTTAGATGAATGTAAGGTAATAATCTGTACTAAATTGGCGTCACTTTCTAGACGCACCTGTTGATTATCGCTGTTGTGATCGGGCTC
>Ga0115564_10002551_pt1 | contig 15866 bp, 27 predicted proteins | sample COGITO_mtgs_1105_7_FD_88680 | JGI IMG/M metagenome (GOLD analysis project Ga0115564, IMG submission 88680) | Pelagic marine microbial communities from North Sea - COGITO_mtgs_110523 | ecosystem: Environmental > Aquatic > Marine > Epipelagic | place: Germany:Helgoland, sampling site Kabeltonne...
ACAGTGTTCTTTTGCTATTTGCCATTTGACTGGTCCTTACTTCTTCTTGCCTTCCTTACGGAAGATAAACTCGCCTTTGTAACGAATGCCTTTGCCTTTGTAGGGCTCGGGCTTGCGCCATGCACGAATGTCAGCTGCCACTTGGCCAACCTGCTGTTCGTCGTTGCCTTCGATGACAATTTCGGTCGGCTTGGGGACAGTAATCGTGATGCCCTCAGGGATAGCGAAATCGACGTCGTGAGACAGGCCGAGGTTCAGTTTCACTACGTTACCGGCCAAAGCGGCACGATAACCAACACCGTGAATCTCAAGCTCTTTCTTGGCACCAGTGTTCACACCAGTCACAAGATTTGCGATGCGAGTGCGGGACATACCCCACTGCTGACGCGCACGCTTGGAATTGCCACGAGGTGTGACTTTGACAGTGTTTTCCTCAATTGTGAGGGTCACATCGTCTGTTGCGGTGAAGCTACGTGCCCCTTTAGGGCCTTTCACTTCAACAGTCTGACCGGAAACAGAGGCTGTAACACCCGCTGGTAGATCGACTGGTTTTTTACCAATTCGAGACATACGCTTTCCTTAGAAGACTGTGCAAAGCACTTCGCCGCCAACGTGGGCTGCGCGTGCAGATGCATCCGACATCACACCTTTAGAGGTGGAGACAATCGACACACCCAAGCCCTGACGGACTGTTGGGATGTCATCAGCGCCCATGTAAACGCGACGACCAGGCTTTGAAACCCGCTTCAATTCGCGAATGACAGGGATGCCATCGTAGTATTTCAGGCTGATTTCGATGGCCGGATGGCCGTCTGCACCAGTCGTTGCTTCGTAGCCACGGATGTAGCCTTCGTCTGCAAGTACATCCAGAACCCAAGCACGAATCTTGGACGCAGGTGTCATCACAGTAGACTTGCCACGCATTTGTGCGTTGCGGATCCGTGTGAGCATGTCGGCGATAGGATCAGTCATATCTTATCTCCTTACCAGCTCGATTTCACGAAGCCCGGCAGCTGACCATGGGAGGCCAGGTCACGCAGGGCAATACGAGAAACCTTGAGTTTACGATAATACGCGTGAGGACGACCTGTCAGCTGGCAACGGTTGTGCAAGCGTGTGGCCGAGCTGTTGCGCGGTAGTTTTGCAAGCTTCAGGCGCGCTGTGAAACGCTCTTCCATAGTCTTGCTTTCGTCATTCGCGATCTCTTTCAGCGCGGCACGCTTAGCAGCATATTTTGCTACAAGTGCTTCACGCTTCTTTTCGCGTTCGATCATTGCTTTTTTAGCCATAACTCTCTCTCCCGCGCTTAGCTATTGAAAGGCATGTTGAAATGCTTCAACAGTGCTTTCGCTTCAGCGTCGGTTGCAGAAGTGGTGGTGATGATGATGTCCATCCCCCACACTTCGTCCACTTTGTCGTACTCGATCTCTGGGAATACGATATGCTCTTTCATGCCCATGGCGTAGTTGCCACGGCCGTCAAAGCTTTTCCCAGACACACCGCGGAAGTCACGGATACGTGGCATTGCGATGGTGATCAGACGATCAAGGAATTCATACATGCGGTCGCCGCGCAGGGTGACTTTCGTACCCAGTGGCATTTCTTCACGCACGCGGAAACCCGCGATGGACTTCTTCGCTGTCGTTACAACAGCTTTCTGGCCGGCAATCGCACTCAGATCTTCTTGAGCGGACTTGGCTTTCTTGCTGTCACGAACGGCTTCTGCGCCACATCCGATGTTCAGAACAATTTTGTCCAAACGTGGGATCTGCATGTCGTTCTCGTAACCGAACTCTTCCTTCATAGCTGCGCGGATCGTATCCTTATACTCAGCTTTGAGGCGGGGTGTGTATGTTGCTGCATCAAGCATCGATCACGTCTCCCGTGGTTTTTGCGAAGCGCACTTTCTTGTCGCCTTCCATGCGGAAACCAACACGAGTTGCTTTGCCGTTTGCATCGGTCAAAGACAGGTTGCTCAACTGGATTGGCATCGCTTTCGGGATGCGGCCACCTTGAGATGTTTGGCTCTGGCGTGTTGCGCGGATGGCGATGTTGATGCCGTCTACGATTGCTTTGCCGGTTTTCGGATCAACAGAGCTGATTGTGCCCTCTTTACCCTTATCCTTGCCAGCAAGCACGACGACCTTGTCGCCCTTTTTCAACTTAGCAGCCATATCACAGCACCTCCGGCGCGAGCGAAATGATTTTCATGAAGTTCTTGCCACGCAATTCGCGAACAACTGGCCCAAAGATACGTGTACCTACTGGCTCATTGTTGTTGTTCAGAATTACCGCGGCATTGCGATCAAAACGGATCACAGTCCCATCTTCACGGAATACTTCTTTGGCGGTACGTACGACGACGGCTTTACGCACGTCACCTTTCTTTACGCGACCGCGCGGGATGGCTTCCTTAACAGATACGACGATGATGTCTCCAACGGAGGCATAACGACGCTTGGAACCACCCAGAACCTTGATGCACTGAACACGGCGAGCGCCGCTGTTGTCAGCTACATCCAGATTTGTTTGCATCTGGATCATTTGGTTTCTCCGGACCTATGGGGCAGCGATGCGCGCTGAAATCCCCAGGGTTTCACTTCCTAAGAAGTGCCGGAAGCTTGGTTTAAGCTTCCAACACTTCCCAGCGCTTTGTCTTCGAGCGAGGTGCGCATTCGATAATCCGAACTTTGTCACCAACCTTGAAGGCATTCTGTCCATCGTGCGCCCGATACTTCTTGGACTTACGAATGGTTTTCTTAAGAACCGGGTGCGTAAAGCGACGCTCTACGGATACGGTAATTGTTTGTGCGTTTGCGTCAGAAGTTACGACGCCGTTAAGAATACGCTTAGGCATATCGAGACTTCCTTATTCTGCAGCAGCCGCAGCTGCCTTTTCATTGAGAATTGTGTTCACGCGAGCAACGTCACGCTTCACTCCGCGCATGCGCGCAGTAGATTCAAGTGCGCCTGTCGCTTGCTGAAAGCGCAAGTTGAATGCTTCTTTCTTAAGATTAGCCAGCTCTTCACGGAGCTGATCGGGCGTTTTATCCCGCAGTTCGTTGGCGTTCATAGCCTATTCCTTTTTCAACATCACGAGGTTGCCGCTAAAGCGTGACAAACGAATCCCGTGGAGGTCACTAGAAGCGTTGCGTTTAGACCCTCATGTGTCATCGCGCAACCCCTTAAACGTAAGGCGCGTGATACCAAGCACCTTACTTCTAAATTGCCTTCCTTCATGGGCTAAGTTTAAGGTTTCTGAAAGCAACAGGTGGATCAATGAATTTCAAAAACGCAGGCGGAACAGACGGCGGCTCGATGCGATTTCTTATTGGTCTCATCATGATGTGCGGCGGCTATCTATTGTTGCCCTCCATCATAGTGGGCCCATCCTTCGGGCTTGGCTCATATGTTTTCTCGATTGGGAACTTTCTAGTCACCAAAGGCTTGGTTCTCGTCCCATTTCTGTTTGGTATAGGAATAGTGTTTTATAATGCCAACAACAAACTCGGATGGCTTTTGCCCCTTGGCTCGCTCACAGCGCTCGTCTTCGGAGTATTCGCGAACCTCAACATCCGCTTTACCAGCATGAGTGCCTTTGATCTGGTTGTGATATTGGTCTTACTTGTTGGCGGAATTGGTTTGTTCTTAGGATCATTACGAAGGTAGAAAAGTCGCCTACCCCCAAGCGTAATTAAAGCTCACCGAGACGCGTTCTTCTTCGGCCATGTTCATTGGCACTTCGTGACGCAACCAGCTTTCCCACAAGAGCACGTCTCCGACTTTGGGTTCGACATAGACAAAGGTTTTCAGCTCTTGGCGCGCGTCCTTCAAACGCACAGGCGCGGCCATCATCATCTGGCTGCGCGGGTCTTCGAATTTGATCGCACTCGCACCTTTGGGCATCGACACATAAGTTGTGCCGCTGATCACCGAATGGGGGTGGATGTGGGATGTGTGAATGCCTCCCTCGGGTAGGATGTTGATCCAGATATCCTCCAGCTTCAGCTCGCGTCCATCCAGATCGAACTGTGCATCTTTCGCAAAAGCCGCCACATGCGCATCTAGGTTCTTCACCAGATCTGCGAAGATCGGGAAGCGCCATGGCAGATCACTGAGGGACGCATAAGACGTGTAACCGGGGAAATCATTGTCCTCACACCATTGCTGGCCCGCTTCATCATCGCTCGCAATCGCGAAACAGGACGCTTCCAGCTCATCAGCGGAAATTGCGCCGTGCTCGGATAGAGCGGCGCGGTAAAGGCGGGTCACAAAGAGAGAGTCGATTTGAGGCATACAGCCTCTTATATGAGAAAATGCGCGAGTGCGAGTAAAGAGTCCTCAGGTCGGATTGTTGCACGACTGCGGAGGCTCGCAGCTTCGTGATTTGAATTTCACGAAACAGCTGGCCTCTTGCACGAATATCAAGCATTTTCAGCGCAGACATTCGGGGGACACGCGTCACATGTTTAAGAAAAGTTACCTATTGATCTGCGCACTGCCTTTGATCGCAGCCTGCCAAGATATCAGCGGCACAACAGCCAGCGCGTCAAATCAGTTTATCGCGGAAGTGCCTGAGGGCGTGACCTCCATCGCGGCGGCTGGTCAGGATTTGACGGCGTTGAGAGTTGATCCAATCGATGGCTGCTACACGTACCGACACGTGGGACCTGTGGAGGACACAATGCTCCCCCTACGTGCACGCAACGGCCGCCCGATTTGCACGAGATCCGCAAGCTAAACGGTTTGGCGTGACGGCACTGAGTTAGAAACACCCGCTAGTTTTGGCGGGTGTTTTTGTTTGTTTGAGAGGGAGGATGCAATTTATGCACTATCCCGTGCTTCGCGACAAAGCCGGAACAGCAGATAAAGGGTGTTATGTTGAATTAATCACTAAGAATCTTGAGCTCTGTTACAAAAGCATCATGAGATCGGCAGCCCGCCGATCCCATTGCTTTCAATCAAACCACCCTCAACGCGCGCTTAAGAACTCGCTGTGACCTGGTCCTCGGCAGGGTGCAAATGCGCGGTGACGCCTGTTGAGACGTTCTCATACAACCCATTGATATGCGCCATCACCATGCGCACGCAGCCAGAACTGGAGCGGCCACCGATGGAACCCGGATTGGGCGAGCCGTGGATGCGCAAGTAGCTGTCCCGATTGCCGCGAAAGAGATAGAGCGCGCGTGAACCCAGTGGATTGGATGGGCCTGCGTTCATGCCATCCGCGTGTTGCTCGTAAAGATGTGGGTCACGTTTGATCATCGCAGGGGTCGGCGTCCATGTGGGCCATTTTGATTTGCGACCGATCGAAAAGGTTCCCGGCTCATAGAGATTGCCGCGTGCAATCGCCACGCCATAGCGCATCGCCGTGCCTTGGCCGTCAATATGATAAAGGTAGCGCGCAACCGCATCCACGTGGATATCACCCACTTTCAGGTTCGAACGTGCCTCAACCCTTTGCGGCAAGAAGCGGCGGTGCAGTCCCCATGGATTCATCGTTGCAGGATCAAAATCCGCAGGGGTGACCTGCGCATCCCACGCATCCCAGCTGGATCTTTTGGAGGTCGGCGCAGCATTGGCGATGCCCGCAAGGGGTTGGGAAAACAGCGCGGCTGCTGTGATTGTGAAATGGCGGCGGGTGAGCACGGCGATGCACTCCTTCATACTGTGATCCGACTCGGGGTTTGGGGTCTTTTTACGTCATAACACGCCCTGCTCATAGAACCAGTCACAGCCCCGTGAATTTGTATGTTCTAGCCCGCTATTATGCGCCCAAGATACACCCCGCCAAGAAGCACTGGTTGATGGATAAGATATATCGCGAGCGTGTGTTGTCCCGGCCAACTCAGAATGCGGCTAAGGCGCGTATTTGGGTTGATAGAGGTGACGAGGACTGCCCATTTGTCCGCATGTGTGAGCCAACCAGCCAGCGCCATGCCCAGCAGAAAAGCGCCGAACCACGGCAGGACCGGCACGTAATCTACCATGGGTGGCAAGGGTGTGCTGGTTTTGCCCAGCCACAGCCAGAATGTGTTCGTGAGTACGGGCCATGGTCCTAAATGCGGCCACGCAAGGATCGCCGCACCGAATGTTGCGTTTGCCCAGAACGGAAGGCGCAAGAAGAGCAGTCCTAGAATGCTGGCCGCGAACATGTGGTGTAGTACGCCAAAGCGAACGAAAGAGCTGCCCATCGCGATGTACGTGCCAAGCGTGACCGTGATTGCCCCTGCACCGATTTGCACCAAGCGGATGAGATACTTGCGCAGGACAATCGGGTGGTTTTTCGTCGCGAGGACGAGGCTGATGCCTGAGAGAAACAGAAAGCTGCCTGCAATGCCTTGTGCAAACAAGATCCATTCGCGACTGGCCATTGTGCCACGTGGTGCAAAGCCGAAGAGTTCCAAATCATAGGTGAAATGAAAGATCACCATCGCAAGGATGGCCCCCGTGCGCGCGCTGTCGATCAAGGCTAGTCTTGCGGGCGATGTCATATCGGGGGTCTCTGTCGTTGCAGGAAATGCGGCGGCGATTACGATTTGCATGATGAAGCGATCCCGACGGAGTGCCAACCCCTGTAGAGGTTTAATTAACAAACCCTTGCGAAAACTGTGATCCAGAGTGCACGCACAAACGTAACTATTAAAAAATGTAAAAGACCACCAAGAGATAACTGCCGGAATGAACAGACACAAAACTGCACTCACGTCACTGGCTTTGCTGGCATTCTCTTGCATTGTAGCCTCGGCTCAAACAACTGTGGGCTTGGGCGCTATTTTGGTGCCGCAGTTCGAGGGCAGCAGCGATTTCACCACACGGGTCGCGCCGAGCTTTTCTTTCAAGAACGACGAAATATCCGTGCGCTCGGCCGGTCCCGGCCTTGAGGCGGACCTCTTGTCGTCGCGCGCGTTCGATGCCGGTCCGATCCTGCGCTATAATTTTGGTCGCACGGGGGCTAAAATCGACAATGGCCAAGTCAGCGCCCTACCCGATATTGACGGCGGTATTGAGCTGGGTGGCTACGCACAGCTGAATTTCCCTACAGGCGGGTTCAAGACGTTCCTGTCACCGCGCGTTTCTGTCGTCCAAGGTGTTCAAGGTGGGGCCACGGGCACGCAAGTTGAGGCCAGCGTCGGGCTTTCGCGGCTGCAAGGCGATTGGACTTTGGGTGCACGCGCGAGCACGATTTACGCGAACGCAGACTACATGACTACCAATTTCGGCGTCGATGCAGGCAGTGCTTCGGGACTTGCCCCGTTTAACGCAGGCGCAGGGATCAAAGACGTCGGACTGTCTTTGTTTGCCAATTATAAGATCAATAAACAATTCTCGATAACGGGTGTGGCGGGCTACAAAGTCCTGATGAATGACGCCGCAGACAGTCCGATTGCCAGCGTTGCGGGATCAAACGAGCAGATATTCGTCAGTGTCGGCATCAGTTTCGGGTTTTAGCGTATTTTCTGGCATCGGCGCTGGACACTCTGTTTTGGCTGATTGATGCGCGTCTTTATCCTTGGAACAATTATGCAAAAAACCCCTACCGATTTCTCGGCAGGGGTTCCTTGATCTTTATGGTGAGACTTGGTGCAAATTTTCTAGAAAATTCGGGTGCCCAGTCTTACCAGTCTTCGCGAACCACGATGCGTGTCTTCACGGCCAACTTCATCGCTGCGAGGCGAAGCGCCTCACGTGCGATTTCGTCGTTCACGCCGTCGATCTCGAACATGATCCGGCCTGGTTTGACCTTCGCTGCCCAAAAATCAACAGAACCTTTACCCTTACCCATACGAACTTCGGTAGGCTTGGAGGTCACTGGCGTGTCTGGAAAAATACGGATCCAGACACGGCCTTGACGTTTCATGTGACGCGTCATTGCACGACGTGCGGCTTCGATCTGGCGTGCTGTTACACGCTCGGGCGTGGTGGCTTTAAGGCCATACGTTCCGAAGTTCAGATCAGATCCGCCTTTTGCCAGACCGTTGATACGGCCTTTGTGCATTTTGCGGAATTTGGTACGTTTTGGTTGAAGCATTTAATCTCTCCCTTAGCGACGACCGCCAGCACCACGAGGTGCAGGGCCATCTTGGAGTTCTTGTGCTTTACGGTCACGTGCCTGAGGATCGTGTTCCATGATCTCGCCTTTGAAGATCCAGGTTTTGATCCCGATGATGCCGTATGCAGTTTCGGCCTCAACGTGAGCGTAATCGATGTCGGCGCGCAGCGTGTGCAAAGGCACGCGACCTTCACGATACCACTCCGTCCGTGCGATCTCTGCACCGCCAAGACGGCCAGCAACGTTCACACGAATACCAAGAGCACCCATACGCATTGCGTTCTGAACCGCACGCTTCATAGCGCGACGGAAAGAAACACGACGCTCAAGCTGCTGCGAGATGCTTTCACCCACAAGCTGAGCATCAAGCTCTGGCTTGCGCACTTCAACGATGTTCAAGTGCAACTCGGAGTCAGTGATCTTAGCAAGCTTCTTGCGGAGCGTCTCGATATCCGCGCCTTTCTTACCAATGATAACACCAGGGCGCGCAGTATGGATCGTCACGCGGCACTTCTTGTGAGGACGCTCGATGATCACACGGGAGATGCCCGCTTGCTTGCACTCTTTGTTGACGAAATCGCGGATTGCCAGGTCTTCCAAAAGAAGATTCCCGTAATCTTTGCTATCTGCATACCAGCGGCTATCCCAAGTACGGTTAACCTGAAGGCGCATGCCGATTGGATTGGTTTTATTACCCATTAGCTTTGCTCCTCGATCTGGCGGACCAGAATGGTGATTTCGCTGAACGGCTTGATAATCTTGCCGAAACGACCACGAGCCCGTGGACGACCGCGTTTCATTGTCAGGTTCTTACCAACGTAAGCTTCTGCAACGATCAGCTCGTCCACATCCAGGTTGTGGTTGTTTTCTGCGTTTGCGATCGCGGACTGAAGGCACTTACGCACATCAGCAGAAATACGCTTTTTAGAGAACGCCAGATCAGTCAACGCTTTGTCAACTTTCTTGCCACGGATCATGCCCGCAACCAAGTTCAGCTTTTGCGGGGAAGTGCGGAGCATGCGCAGTTTTGCCATTGCTTCGTTGTCTGCCACGCGGCGGGGATTCTTATCCTTGCTCATGGCTTACTTCCGCTTCGCTTTTTTGTCAGCCGCGTGACCATAATAGGTACGAGTTGGTGAATACTCACCGAACTTCTGTCCAATCATGTCTTCCGTGACGTTGACGGTTACGTGCTTTTGGCCGTTGTAGACACCAAACGTCAGTCCAACGAACTGAGGCAGGATCGTCGAACGACGCGACCAAATCTTGATAACTTCATTGCGACCGCTTTCACGGGACGCTTCAGCCTTCTTGAGGACATATGCGTCCACGAACGGGCCTTTCCAAACAGAGCGAGACATATATTAGCGTCCCTTCTTCTTGGCGTGGCGCGAGCGAATAATAAGCTTTTGCGACGCTTGTTTTTTGTTGCGTGTACGCGCACCCTTTGTAGGCTTACCCCAAGGAGTAACCGGGTGACGACCACCGGATGTACGGCCTTCACCACCACCGTGAGGGTGATCGATCGGGTTCATAACGACTCCACGAACACTTGGGCGAATGCCCTTGTGACGCATGCGGCCCGCTTTACCGTAGTTCTGGTTGGAGTTGTCAGGGTTGGACACCGCACCAACTGTTGCCATACATTCTTGACGCACGAGACGTAGCTCGCCGGAAGAAAGACGGATCTGCGCGTAACCACCGTCACGACCTACGAACTGAGCATAAGTACCAGCGGAACGTGCGATCTGACCACCTTTTCCGGGCTTCAGTTCGATGTTGTGAATGATCGTACCGATAGGCATGCCAGAGAATGGCATTGCGTTACCAGGTTTGATGTCTGCCTTCGCCGCAGAGATAACCTTGTCGCCAACAGCAACACGCTGTGGGGCTAGGATATACGCCTGCTCGCCATCATCATATTTGATAAGCGCGATAAAGGCTGTGCGGTTAGGGTCATATTCTATACGCTCGATTGTCGCAGCAACATCCATTTTGTTGCGGCGGAAATCGACGATACGGTAGAGGCGTTTCGCTCCACCACCGCGGCGACGTGATGTAATGCGTCCGGTGTTGTTCCGGCCACCCGATTTCGTCAAACCCTCTGTGAGAGATTTGACGGGGCGTCCTTTGTACAGCTCCGAACGGTCGATCAGCACCAGCCCGCGCTGGCCCGGCGTCGTCGGCTTATACGACTTGAGTGCCATGCTATGGTCTTCCGTTTTTATTCGCGTGCGCCAAATTGTGGCTCAAGCGACGATGAAAGCCCCCTCTTTGTTATCAAGAGGTGACAAAGTTAAGGCCCCCGTAGGTGCCCGATTAGGCGTCTGCTTTTGATTATAAGCAGCCAACAGCAAAGCCCCAGACGAATCTGGGGCTGAGGCGTGGAGATCTCTTAGGAGGTTGGGGGGTTAGGGTCAAGGGTTTGGGGGAGTAGCGGCTTTGCTAAATGTCATAAAAACACGCCAAATTCTTGGGATCAGCGTTTCTATCGGAATTGAGTTCGTCAAAAATGAAAGGAAATCTCATCAAAGAACCTACTGAAACCCAAATTCTGCATGTCAGCCCACAACTTGCTCAAGGTGATTACCAAGCCATTGGTTTAGCTGTAACGCAATTGTCTTGTCTCGAAAGCGATTTGCAACACGCCATACTTATCTGTGAAGTTGGGACAGTTATTCGACCAAATGAGATCGAGCAAGCGCCTAGATATAGAGCCGTTGTGAAAAAACTTTAAAGGACCGAGCTGCGTTAGTTTGCGTGTATGTTGAAAAAGTCGTCTTCTACTGAAAGGCGATGTTATATTGAGTCCCTCTTTGGGAAGCTGATTGGATGGAGAAATTTTCTTTGTCACGGATGCGTCACAAAGCTTGCACATGGCAGGCTGCATCCTCGCCTTTGAGACCGAAAATCATTTAGTGAAAAAGAAGGTGGTTAACTTTCAAAAACGTTTACGGCGACCGATTTGGCGCAACTCGCCACTTCTTCAGCCAAACTTCCCAACTGGCTACTAAAAAAATTTGAGTTTCAAGAACACAAAGACGCAATTTTGCCCAGATGAACACGCCAGACCGAGGGTGGGCGCGCCACATTTGAACGGCGCATTCAATGTCTGAAAAATCCGAATAACCGATCCTCGGCAATTGAAACCTCAGCAAAAGCGTAGACCCACTAAGTGCGCGCACCAGAGGTGCGACGGGTCGGTCGGACGCGAAGCGGGGTAACAAGCTGCTATTTTCGCCGATGTGGGTGGCGGGTGCTGCACCTAGATTATTGTGGCCCCTACCACAAAAGAAAAACCCCACCCTGTTGCCAGAGCGGGGTTTCTCGAATTCATCAGGGATAACAAATTCTAGAGACCAGTGGTCACGTCGATTGTGTTGCCTTCTTCTAATGTCACATAGGCTTTCTTCACGTCCTTACGACGACCCATCTGACCGCGGAACCGCTTTGTTTTGCCTTTAGTGATGGACGTGTTCACGGCCTTCACCTTGACGCCAAAGAGAGCTTCTACAGCTTCTTTGATCATTGGCTTGTTGCTGTCGATGGCCACTTCAAAAACCACTGCGCCGTTCTCGGACGCCATTGTTGTTTTCTCGGTGATCAGCGGCTTGCGGATCACATCATAGTGCTTAGCTGCTGCGCTCATTTCAAACGTGCCTCCAATGCTTCGACGCCCGCCTTCGTGAGCACGAGTGTGTCACGCTTGAGGATGTCATAGACGTTTGCGCCCATGGACGGCAGAACATCGAGACCTTCGATGTTGCGTGCTGCTTGCGCGAAGTCTTCGTTCACGCTTGCGCCGTCGATGATCAATGCGCGTTTCCAACCAAGGTCCTTGACCTGCTTGGCCAATGCAGACGTCTTGCTTGCGCCAGCCGCCTCATCAATAATGACCAACTCACCTGCTTTCGCTTTCGCGGACAGAGCCAGTTTTAGACCCAGAGCGCGGACCTTCTTGGGCAGGTCGTGACCGTGTGAGCGAACGACTGGGCCTTTGTAGATACCACCCCCGCGGAAGATAGGCGCAGAACGTGCACCGTGACGTGCGCCGCCAGTACCTTTCTGACGATAGATCTTCTTTGTGGAATATTTCACTTCGGAACGCGTCTTCACCTTGTGAGTGCCAGCTTGCGCGTTGTTGCGCTGCCAACGGACCACACGGTGCAGAATGTCTGCGCGTGGCTCAAGACCGAACAGAGCCTCGTCCAAGTCCACAGAACCGGCTTTTCCGCCGTCCAGTTTGATTACATCTTGCTTCATGCTTCATCACCTTCTGCTGGTGCTTCTGTCGCTGGAGCTTCAGTTGCTGCAGATTTCAGAGCCGCAGGGAAAGGAACGCCGTCAGGCATTTTCTTTTTCACAGCGTCTTTAACTGTGACCCAGCCGCCTTTGGAGCCTGGCACCGCGCCTTTGATCATGATCAGGCCGCGATCAGCGTCCGTTTTCACAACTTCAAGGTTCTGCGTTGTCACGCGAGCCGCGCCCATGTGACCAGCCATTTTCTTGCCTTTGAAAACCTTACCGGGATCCTGACATTGACCAGTTGAACCGTGCGAACGGTGTGAAATCGAAACACCATGAGTCGCGCGAAGGCCGCCGAAGTTGTGGCGCTTCATGGCACCTTGGAAACCTTTACCGATGGATGTGCCGGACACGTCCACTTTCTGGCCTTCGAGGTAATGCTCGGCAGAAATCTCTTCGCCCACGTTGATGAGGTTGTCCTCAGAAACACGAAACTCAGCGACTTTACGCTTCGGGGCAACTTTCGCTGCTGCGAAGTGACCGCGCATCGCTTGGGATGTACGCTTAGCTTTTGCTGTGCCTGCACCGAGTTGGACCGCTGTGTAGCCGTCCTTATCGGATGTACGCTGTGCAACGACCTGTAGCGCGTCGAGTTGGAGAACGGTGACGGGGATCGCCTTGCCGTCTTCCATGAACAGTCGGGTCATGCCGACTTTCTTTGCAATGATTCCAGAGCGCATCTGCTTGATACTCCCTTAAACCTTGATCTCGACATCCACACCAGCGGCGAGGTCGAGCTTCATCAGCGCGTCAACTGTCTGGGGGGTCGGATCAATGATGTCTAGCATACGCTTGTGCGTGCGAACTTCCCACTGGTCGCGGGACTTCTTGTTCACGTGAGGCGAGCTCAGAACTGTGAATTTTTCAATCTTGTTCGGCAAAGGGATTGGGCCACGCACATCTGCGCCTGTCCGTTTTGCTGTATTTACGATTTCCTGAGTGCTCGAATCGAGAACTCGGTAATCAAACGCCTTCAGGCGAATGCGGATGGTTTGGCTAGCTGCCATAATCATCACCCCTAAATTCAGGGCCTAGATCGGAGAGGAGGACAGTGGCTCATCCAGCACCCTCTTCGCGTCTTTATGTTCGACATAAAAGAAGGGCGCGTCTGGCGCACCCTTGTCGATATCGCGCGTATAGAGGGAGTCGGTGAGGGTAGCAAGCGTTATCTGAATATGACGCAGTCTATGTTTACCATCCTCCGGCATCGCACTCATTCGTGCAAGCGCTACCAATAACTTTAAGCGGTCGTAGCAACATAGCCTAATATCATCGATGTAAGTTTTGCGTCAGTATGCTATTCCGATCACCAACAAAAAGCCCCTTATTCAAGGGCATCAGCAATGGCAAATTCTACGCCCCATCGCACACCCAAAATTTCGATATCACTTAAGGCAAACCTGTTTCCAGTTTCAGCCAACTATTCCCCCAAAGACGGTGAATGATTTTATTTTTTCACTGGCAAGATCAAGAACGGGTCGAGCGATGTAGCTTACCGCATTCCCACCTGGGGAACGCCGCTTTTGGTTGATGAGTATTTTCATGCCGATTTGGAAGTCATCTATGAACCTGATGATCCGCAAAAGCGCGAAGTACTCAAGGGCGACTATTTCTATATCTAACCTCACAAACCCAAAGACGCGGATTTCATCGACCTCAACCCCGGGGAAAGTTCGAAAGAGTATTACTTTCGTGTCATTGACCTGTTCCAAATCAAGAAAGAAGGAACTTACAGCGTCAAACTTAGCTGCCACTTTCAGTCCATTTTGATTGCAACGGCTACGCATCCCACAGGCATCGGCGCGCCTGTTACGGATTTTGTGGCCACCGCAGCTCCACTCAAGGTGGATTTCAAAATCAATGATACTCCGACGGCGGTTCAAGTGTTTCAATCCCGGACGTCGCTGCCCAAAACACGTGATCAAACCGCATACGCTAACTTGTCTATATCAGCCGCCATGCCCCCGTTGTTCGCGGGAACCTCGGTTGATCCAGACCGCCAGAAACGTCTGACCAACGCGCATCATGCAGCTTATATGATGGTCAAAACTGCCGAACGAGAGCTGAGCGATCTCTTCGGCTTGACCAAGAACGACGGTGTCAAAGCGTGGTTTGGGACCGACAGTGATCCAAAAGTATTACAAGCCTTGTACACCAGCTATTTGAAGATCGCGCAGTTCATGGAGACCAAGCAAGTTATCGATGATTTCTCGCACTCACATGGCTCCAAGAAAGACGCCTATGCCTTCGTGATGGGTATAGGTAGCACATGAAACAACACTGTTTATTTGACCGACGGGTTCTGGGACGCAAGCAATGGTTTGATAGGCAAAAGCTCGCAAGCTGGTACTGTTGTTCACGAACTCGCCCAGGGTGTTGGAATGGCCCAAGACTTCGCAGATGCGTGGTACGACGCCTATCCTACGCAACGATTAGCCAAGTTAAGTAATGCAGCAAGTGTCATGCACGCAGATGCGCTCGGAAGATTTTGCGAGACCCTCAATCCCTTTGTAGGTCTTTGGTTCGAGGATCGCGATGGAATGCCACAAATGAATGAAATCCGACCAGTCAAAAGTGGCAAAACCTTCGCAGTCGCCTTGGCGCTGGATGAATTCATTGGTGAATACGGGCGTGGAGATTTGGAGTTCTCAGAAGATACCTCGCAATTCACCTACACCATGACGAACCCACTTGGAGATCAACTTCCACCCTGGCCTTTGTCCGGCAATCTCTCAACGATCAATTTGAACAGTACTGAGCAACTTCCTTGGTACCGTATGCCCAGCAACATGGTCTATATTCAACCAGGCACCGCTTGGATCGGCAGCCCTGAGGATGAAATTGGCCGCCTAGTAGATGAACAAGTACAAAAGGAAATAAGGATCGAGGCAGGCTTTCTAGTTTCTCAAAATTTAGTGACTCAAGGCGAGTACAACTTATTTTTAGCCGCCGGCAGTCAGCCCCTTCCAAAAGGGGCAATCCAACTCGCAATCTCAAATATTTTATGGGATGATGCCATAGAATACTGTCGCTGGCGGACACGGATCGAGCACCAAAACCAAACACTTTCAAAACGTTGGTCTTATGATCTTCCAAGCGCGCTTCAGTGGGAATACATGGCGCGAGCGGGTTCTCGCGATACGTTTGGTTTGGAAATGACAACCCGCCTGAGTACAAAACATTGAAGCAGCAAGATTGTGTGACAAGATCACGTTTCCAGAGCGGGCCTCAACCCGTTGCTCAAGGCACGCCCAATCCGTGGGGTCTTTTTGATTTATACGGAAATGTAAGCGAATTTTGCGGAGATCCCGCACGTTGGCAAAAGCTAAAATCCGCGTCGACAGGACTTAACAAAAACTATCCTATGATAACGATAAAGGCCGGACATTGGGAATCTGATGGCGCTGAGTGCCGCTCATCGTATCACCGTGTTTGGAACACTGATGTTCCGGCACGTGTAGTTGGCTTTAGAGACGTTCTCAATCTTTCAGAAAACATCTGAAAAAGC
>Ga0115564_10002558_pt1 | contig 15831 bp, 10 predicted proteins | sample COGITO_mtgs_1105_7_FD_88680 | JGI IMG/M metagenome (GOLD analysis project Ga0115564, IMG submission 88680) | Pelagic marine microbial communities from North Sea - COGITO_mtgs_110523 | ecosystem: Environmental > Aquatic > Marine > Epipelagic | place: Germany:Helgoland, sampling site Kabeltonne...
AGCCTTTGGCACCCGGTCCGCCGGGTGCGCTCCAAAATCTTTGAGCATCGTGCTCTCCTTTTTTTATCGTTGTGCCGGGCGTCTGAAACAAGGTTGCGCCCGGTTTGGTCTGGACCCGGTCAGACGGCGGTGGTCATCTTTTCACCAAAGGTCCGGAGCGGCAGGTCGTCTCGCCGCCGTAACCAATTGTCGCTCGGATAATTGGCCGAAGCGTCAATTGTATGAAGGGTAAAAGCATAGCGTGACTTGTCAGACATGTTCGCTGAGGAACGATGCGGCAAACGGCCATGCAACATCACCAGCGAGCCCTTTGGCGCGACCAGTGGTACAGCCTCGTCCAGCGGCCAATCCGCTGTTTCAAGGTGTTCAAAATCAGTTCCATGCCCCTCGCCCGTGCGGAAAAACCGCTTTTCGAGTGGCCCTTTGTGCCAGCCTGGCAAGGCGTACATCGCCCCGTTTTCCGTGGTTGCATCTTCCAATGCAAACCAAAATCCAATGCAGGTTTCTGGCTCGGAATAGATAAACGTGCTGTCTTGATGCATGGTCACTTCACCGCCCACATGGGCGTGTTTGAAGATCACCATCGACTGCAGCAATAACGGCTTTCCCAAGCCCAGTTGTTGTGTGAGTTGTCCCAGCTGCTTTTGGTGGGTAAAGGCTTCGAAATCAGGATCGAGGTCATGCATGGCGTGGCCAAGCTTGTTAACCGCTCTCACCCGGTCAACGCCTTCCACCTTCTCTTCCATAAAGGCGCGCATGACATCGCCGGAACTGAGGAAGTAATCCTCGCCCGCGTGCTGATTATCGACAGCATCAAACGAGTGACCATCGGCGGCGTCCACCAACTCTTTGGAGAGTCGATCAGAAGCGGCCATGAGGTCATCACAGGCTTTTTCGGAAACAAATCCTTCAAGGATGAGGCAACCGGCCTCTTCCCATGCGGCTTTAGCACCCGCAGGTGCGCCGGTTACAGGATCATAGGTGAAACGGGGAGCTGGCACAGTTTTTATCATAGTGCATCTAAGGTTCGCTCATAAGACCCGCTTTGGCAATCAGATTTTCACGCCAACGGGCCTCAAGCAGACCCCAGCGCCGGTTTCTCGCTATTTTCCCGGCTCAAGGCCCGTCGAACGCGCCCAATAAGCCCCGGCTTTGAGGCTTCAGAGCCAAGAAGATCCGCCCCCTCATCCGCCGCCGCTGTGATGGCGTCGGTCTGGATGACGGCTTCCATCTCGTCGAGAATGCTTTGCGCCAAATGGCATTTGACTTGATGACCATCGGACAGGATGCGCATCGGCGGCAGTGTCGTCTCGCACAGATCGCCTTCGACCTGCGCCTTGCGCGGGCAACGTGTCTGAAACGGACAGCCCGAAGGCGGATTCAACGCCGACGGAATATCGCCATCCAGAATGATACGGCGCTTCTTGACCCGAGTATCAGCAATGGGAACAGCCGACAGCAGGGCTTCGGTATAGGGATGATAGGGCGGCGAGAATACTTGCTCGGTGCTGCCCTGCTCGACCACGTGGCCGAGGTACATGACTACCACGCGATCCGACAGATACCGCACAATCGACAGATCATGAGAGATGAACAACAGGGTGGTTCGGTGCTCGCGCTGAATGTCCATCAGCAGTTGAGACACCGCAGCCTGCACCGATACATCCAGCGCCGATACGGGCTCATCCGCCACAACAACCGCCGGATTTCCGGCAAAGGCGCGCGCGATGCCGATGCGCTGTTTCTGACCACCGGATAACTGGCGCGGCATGCGATTGGCGAAATCGCGGGGCAGTTTAACCAAATCCAGCAAATCCAACATGCGCGATTCGCGTTCACCGTCGGTCGTGCCGATACCAAATTTCTCCAACGCACGAATAATCTGCGCGCCAACGGTTTGGCTGGGGTTTAGCGTGTCGAATGGGTTCTGAAACACCATTTGCAGGCTGCCCAGCGTTTCGGGTGCGCGGGATTGTACGGGTGTGTTCGAGATCACTTGGCCGTTGAGTTTGGCTTCACCCTTTGTTGCGGTTTCCAAGCCCAATAACACCTTGGCCAGTGTGGACTTGCCGCACCCTGACTCACCAACAATCGCAACGGTCTCCGCTTCGCGGGCGACCAAATCAACCTCTTCGTTGGCCTTGATCGTGCGGCGCTCGCCGGCGCTTAGAAAGGCATTGGCCGCGACTTCGTAGTATTTCTTGAGGTCTTTGACGTCCAAAACGATGTCACCGGCCAAGGCGGATTCCGCCTGTGCTTCAACCTTTGGCGGTGCTGTCCAATCGATCTCGTTAAAGCGCAAACAGCGGCTTAGATGGCCCGGCTGATCCTGCACGGCGCGCATGTCGATATCAGCCTGATCGCACCAGCCCGGCTTGTAATGGTCACAGCGGTCCTGAAAATTACAGCCCAGCGGGCGGTCTTGGGGCAAGGGCAGTTGACCCCGGATCGGCACCAGCGGGCTGGCGTTCTTGTCCGTGCCGGGTAACGGGATCGAGCGAAACAGACCTTGGGTGTAGGGATGACGCATCTTGTTAAAGACCTCGTCCACCGTCCCAAACTCCACCGCCTCACCCGCGTACATCACGTTTATTCGATCACAGGTGTCGAGGATCAGTCCCAGATTGTGGGAAATATAGACCATCGACGTCCCAAACTCAGCCGCCAAGTCGCGCACCAAGTCGACGATCGACGCCTCCACCGTCACATCCAAGGCCGTTGTCGGCTCGTCCAACAGCAGCAAAGACGGCTTGGAGAGCAGCGCCATCGCGATCACCACCCGCTGTTGCTGTCCACCGGAGAGCTGGTGCGGGTAAGCATTCATGATCCGGTCAGGATCGGGCAAGCGTACAGCTTCCAAAATATCCCGCGACCGCTGGCGCGCTTCCTCCCGCGTGACGTCCTCGTGCAGCAGCGGCACTTCCATCAGTTGGTTGGCGATTTTCATGGATGGGTTCAGGGAGGCCATCGGCTCCTGATAGACCATCGCGATTTCGGAACCGCGGATTTGCCGGGTTTCCTCGGGCGACATGGTCAGGATGTCTCGCCCTTTATACAAAATCTGGCCGCTGACGACTTTACCCGTCGAACCCATGTAGTTCATGACGCCAAGGGCGACCGTAGACTTGCCACAGCCGGATTCTCCGACCAAGCCGACGGCCTCGCCCGGCATCACGGTCATGTTGAAATCAACAACAGCCGGAATTTCGCCTGCGCGGGTAAAATACGACAGCGACAGGTTCCGGCATTCGAGGACGGGGGCGTTGGGATCCAGACCGGCGATTTCGACTTTCGACATGGTGTTAATCCTTCAACGACTGTTCGCGCAGCGTATCGGCCAGCAGGTTTAGGCCCAACACCAGCGAGACAATGCAAAGCGCCGGTATGACCGCCATCTGCGGCTCAAACCGAAGCTGACCGCGCCCGTGGGCAATCATGGAACCCCAATCAGCGCTTTCTTGCGGCAAGCCCAGCGCGAGGAAGCCCAAGGTGCCCAGCAAGATCGCCGTGTATCCAATCCGCAGCGCCGCATCGACCATCAGCGGTCCGCGCACGTTGGGGAGAATCTCAAAAATCATGATGTAGAACTGGTTTTCACCCCGCGTCTGAGCAGCGGCAACGTAGTCGCGGTCTTTGACATCGAGTGTCAGCCCGCGCACCAGCCGGAATGCACCCGGGGCCGAGGAAAAGGCAACCGCGACAAAGACATTGAGCATGCGCGGTTCCATCTGCGCAAAGTTGGTCACCGCGATGGCGATATCCGCCTCGCGCTGTGCATTCCCACCACCAAAAATCGCCGCAACCCATGCGCCCACGCCGCTCAAATCCGGCAGTCCCCACGTGTTGCGCAGGTACAGGAACAGCGCGATGGGAAGAAAGACCACAAGGATCGCAATCAAACGACCCATTTTGACCGAATATAGCCCCCACAACCCAGCGAGAACCAGCAACAGAGGAAAGGCGAAAATGGCGGTTGCGAGGATCCGGCTGAGGTTGCCGTCCTTACCAACCAAGACGATCAGGTAAAACAGCACGATGACCGGAAACGCCAGAATGGCATTGGCGGCAAAGGTGATGACTTGGTCAAACCAGCCGCCGCGATAACCCGCGAGCAAGCCAAGGGTGATACCGACGGTAAAGGATACCAAAGTTGCACCAATGGACAGGGGCAGAACGGTTCGTGCGCCGTAAATCAGGCGGGAGAAAATATCGCGATTGGCTTTGTCCGTTCCCAGGATTGCTGGCAGTTTTTCCCCTTCATCACCAACCCAAGAAACCAACGGCGCACCGCCGCGGATGTTGGACTTATAGAGCTTGCCGTATTCTGCGGCATCGGCCAACGAAAGCCGGACGTAATCGGCGTAGCTCAACCCGTTGAGCGCTTCGGCACCGAGTTTAAACTTGCGTGTAACGCCTTGAACAATGGTGCCGTTGTTCTTCGACAGGGCCTCCAACGGACCATAGAGCGGCAGCAGATCGGCCATCAGCGCGGCAATGATCCAAAAGAAGCAAATCGCCAAGCCAACCATGCCAATGGGACTGTCAAAAATGCGTCCATAGAGGCCCAATCTGGCCTTGAACAGTCGACTCACGATCATGACCCCAGCGAGCACGGCAAAAACGGGCCACAGCACGTAGAGCGCCCAGACCGTTGCGAGCCCCATCTTGGGGGAACTGAACAGCGCAACAAAGACCATCCCGGCTGTCCCAAGGATCAACGCCAGCGACGTTAGGGTATTGAATGGTGGCCGTTTCAGCGCATTGATCACATTGGAACCAGCAGAGAGCAGCAAGGCAAAGCCGAGAAGCGTGGCCCAGACGGTCCAGAACGAGGCGATGGTGCCGCCGAGAATAGCGAGATTTGCAAGCATGATTGTCCCCTCGCCCTAAGCCACACGAATACGTGGATTGAGCAGCACGTATCCAACATCTGAAATGAACTGGGTCAGCAGGACCACGATGACCGACACGACGGAACAGGCGAGGATCAGGTTGTAATCCATGTTCGATGCTCCCGCGTTCAGCGCCCAGCCAAAGCCTTTCCACGAGAAAATAACTTCGACCACCACCAGCCCAGAAAGCAGATAGGGGAACTGCAGCATGATGACGGTGAAAGGCGCGATGAGAGCGTTGCGCAAGGCATGCTTCAGCACGACTTGGTGCCGAGGAACGCCCTTGAGCACGGCTGTACGCACGTACTGAGACCCCATTGCCTCCGCCATTGACGCGCGGGTCATGCGGGCGATGTAGCCGAAGCCGTAAATGATCACGGCTGAAACCGGTAAGACCGTGTTGGCGAAGGTAATGCCGTCTTTGTCGAGGTTTGCCGACCCTTGCAACGGGCTTTTCCGCGCCCATTTATCGGCGCCGAGGAAGGTGTCTGCGATCGGCAGCACGTCGATGACGTTGCCCAAAGCCGCAAAAACCATGGAGTTCCCCGCCAGCAAAACCACCAGCAGAATCCCCATCACGTATTCTGGCATCGACGTTGATCCAATCGCGACCACCGACAGGGTTCGGTCGCGGACAGAGCCTTCATTCATGCCCGCCAGAATGCCCACGCACAAACCCAAGCTGACCATAATGCCAAAGACCCAAAGTGCGAGCATGCCGGTGTTGGCCAAGCGCTCGTTTATCACGCCCCAAGGGTCGGCGTTGGGTCGCTCGTTGCCTTGTGAGTCCACGAGTACGCCTCGGTAACCGGCAACGTGCTTCTTAAAGACGATGGATTCTCCCCAATCCCCGCGCAAAAAGCCAAACAACCACGTGCCATAGCGTTCAGCGAGGGAGAGCTGGCGGCACTTTTCGGGGTCGATGAAGAAACCCTTTGGATGATTGGGATCGTCCGGCGCTTCGATCACCACTTCAGCACCTGTGCCAGGCTCGCACTGGTGGAAAATGGTGCGCTGGATAAAGCGATCCTGCTCGGTCTGAGGCGTTCGCGGACCAAGCTCTAGCACGGCAATCGTCCGAAGCGCGCGCGCGTTGCCGCCCACAATAACAAAAACAACCGCCGAGACGACCAAGAGCGTCAGCAGCAGAATGATCAATTTTCGTATAGCAAAGGTGAGCATGTGTCCCTACTGCGCCTTACCCGTTCAGGGAAGCCAGCACCCGCTGTCTGGCTCGCCTGAACCGGCCGGAATTCACCGACCCATCAAGGTTGATTTTCGAATTTCTAGGCAAAAAGAAAGGAGGCGACAGGGCCGCCCCCTTTTCCCAAAGCTGAACCGGCGTCGGTCTATGCGACGGAGACGGTTTCGTAGTGGTGCTCAAACGACTGGTGCATCTGGTAGCCCACGACACGGTCACTCGCGTGCGAGAAAATACCGCGCCAGTAAGGCTGGATGATCACACCATCGTCCTGCATCATCTTTTCCAACTTCGCCATGACTTCACGACGGGCGTCCGGATCAGCAAGTCCGTTAGCCATGTCGAGCGTCTGGTCGAACATTGGATTGTTGTAGTGCGACTCGTTCCAATCAACACCGCTGCGGTAAGCGAGGTTCAGGATCTGAACACCCAGCGGACGACCGTTCCAGTTTGTCGTGGAGAACGGGTAGTTGATCCAGTTGCCCCAGAAATCCGAAGACGGACGACCGTCTGCGATCACGTTCAGGCCCGCTTCGCGGAACTGGTTGATCATCGCGACGGACGTGTCTTCACGGTAGTCACCGCCAGCGAGGTAAGAGTAGGTGATTTCCGCGCCGGAAAGCCCCTCTGACTCGAGCAGTGCCTTTGCCGCTTCGACGTTGCGCATCGGCTTTTCGCCGAGGTCAGCGTACTCTTCGTGCATTGGACCAACGTGGTGGTTTTCTGCAACGGCACCCAGACCAGCCTGACCCAGCTCCAACATATCTTCGTTGGAAACAGCCAGCGCCAGAGCGCGACGGAAGTTCGCGTTGTCGAACGGAGCGATGTCCTGGTTACCACGGGCAATGATCGTCGCGCCCGTTGCCACTTCGTTGCGCCCAAAGCCCAGATCATCCATCAGCTCAACCTGAGAGGCCGCTGTCTGGAAGTTCAGGTCAACTTCGCCCGCTTCATAAGCTGCAATTTCCGGCGCAGGATCGTTGCCGTAGTCCGTGTAGACGATCTCGTCGAGGTAAACTTCACCCCAAACCGCGTCGCCATACCAAGAACCAGCAGGACGCTTCACCAAGCGCGCGCCAACTTCCACTTCGAACTCTTCGAGCGAGTATGGGCCGGTGCCAATTGGGTTCGCCTTGAGGTCACCACCAAAGTCAGGGTGAACGATCAAAGCGGGGTAGTCAGACATACCCGGAATGATGGTGATGTCAGGCTGCGACAGGTTAAGCCGGATTGTCATCGCATCAACAATCTCAACACCATCGGCGTTCAGCGTACCAACACGCGCCCGCATGGAGTTACCCTCAGTCTCTTCCGTCCAGCGGCGCAGGTTCCACGCGATGTGCTCTGCGGTCAGCGTATCGCCGTTAGACCACTTCACCCCATCACGCAGCTTGAGCGTATAAACGGAAGCATCTTCATTCGCTTCCCAACCCGCCAACAAGCGCGGCGAGAACGTGAAATCTGTATTCCAACGCACCAAAGGCTCAACAACGTGGCGGGCCACGTTGCCCATTTCTGACCAATCAAACAAACGCGGGTCGCGGATGTCCTTGATGATCATGGAAACATTGAGCGTGCCGCCCATCTTTTTGTGCCCATCAGCCAGCGCAGCAGGGGCCGCGCCGATCATCGCTAGAGCAGCTGCACTGGTGACGCCCAGTGCGGTGGCGGTTGCAAGAAACTCGCGTCGAGACGTGCGGCCTTCGCGCGCGTCTTCTGCCATTTTCAATACGGATTTATGCATTTCGCCACCAAGCCAAGTTTTCTCTGGCATGTTGCCTCCCAATATAACGGATGTTTTCTGCATGATTTTGCTGTCCAGCAGCGTGCAGCTTTTATGCGCCTCGCCACGTATGACAGCCATGCAACCCTATTATCATAGATCAGCAAGCCGTCTTAGCAAGATTAAATTGTCGATAAACGGTGACCCACCCCGCTTATCGGCATCAAAAGCGCATTCTAGAAATCGAGATTGGGGCGGATTAGACCCGAACCGACGCCAAATAGTCCTCGTTCAGCTCGACACCCCAACCCGGCTTCTCGCTCAGTCGCAAGTTGCCGTCTTCAGCTTTCAGATGATCCATCAGCAGCATGTCGCGCGGCGCCTCTGTGAATTCTGGTGGGTCATGAGCAAATTCCAACCACACAGGCTTTTCCCCACGAATGCCTGCGATGGCTGCAACCAAGTGCGCATTGGTCACAATACCGAGCCCGTTGCCCCACGTGTGCGGGGTGAACCAATGGCCCATCTCAAACGCCTTGAGGCCCAGAGTGATGAGCTGCTTCATCCCGCCGACAAAGACCACGTCCGGCTGGTAAACATCCAGACAATCATCGCGCATCACCTGATCCCACTCGTGCATCTCACGCGTGATTTCACCGCCAGCGATCTTGCATTGCGCCACGTCCCGCAGCTTTTTCATACCGACATAGTCGCCGCGGTGCAGTGGTTCTTCGAGCCAGAACAGATTGTGTTCACGCGTCCGCTGCTCTAGCGCCATGATTTCCTCAAGGCTCGGGCCGGGGTGGATGTCCCACGGCATGCGCCAGCCGTGGTTCACGTCAACCATCAGCGATACCTCGTCGCCAACAGCCTCACGCACCCGCGCCAAAGCCTCGATATCGGTGTCTTCCGAGGGTCGGCCAAAGCGCAGCTTGATCGCTTCATAGCCCTGCGCCTTGTACTCGCGCCCCATCTCAGCCAGCACCTTTGGATCCCGCAAAGAACCGGTGGAGGCATAGAGCGGAACGTCAGGGCTGGTGCCGCCCAGCAGCTTCCAAACCGGCTCGCCTTCGATCTTACCGTTCAAGTCCCACAGCGCCAGATCCAGCGGCCACATGCGGCAGTGATGCGCGCCGATGTTGTCGATGATCGCGGTGTGGCGGTCCATGTCGCGTGGGTCTTGGCCCAGGAAGTACTTCTTGTAATCTTCGATGCCGTAACACGGATCGCCAGAGCCAAAACCTTCCAGACCGGTGTCCGTCTTGACCCGAACAATCGTCGTCGGCAACGTGGCACGAGGAATGGAGTCCCATGCCGCAGGATAGGCCGGCTCACAGGGCACGATGTGGGTTGAAACCTGAATGTCCGTGATTTTCATGGAACCATCACTTTCGTTGAGTGCTGTGTGTTTTAGGGGTGTTGGCCGACCTAAGCCTTGCCGTAAGTCTGCATGATACTTTCACAAATATCCGCCCACTTCGACTCGCTGAACGTCATCGGCGTGTTATCGCGCATCGCTTTGTTTTCTTCCGCGCACGCAGCTGCTGTCAGTTCAGCGCCGTTCGAGCCGGAGCCATCAAACTGTAACCCCGTTCCGCAATCACGGACCAACTTGGCCCAAACATGATCCAATGGCCCCCGATCCAAAGCGCGTTCGAGGTCAACATAAGCCTCCGGCGCGCCTTCGCGGGTGAGTGTGATGGTGGCGTCGGTGACAACCGCCACGGCCTGACCATGGGGAACCGGCAACACAGAACCCAGCGCATGACCGATAGAGTGACCAATCGTCGTACCGCCCAGATTCAGCGCTTCACCAGCCTGAAACGACCCCCACTGCGTCAGCCGAGCGGCTTCACCGCTCTCACCCCGAACATAGGCGGGCAAGTGGTCGCAAAGATGCGCGATGGCAGCCGCAGCAAAGGCGACGCCTTCGGGTGAGCGGCCATTGCCCGTGGCGCTTTCGTGCGCATGGGCAAAGGCGTCGAAGCCGCACATGGCCTTGAAACGCTGCGGAACCGTCTCTGTCAGTTCAGGCCACAAGCACGCTGCCGTTGTCTTGAGCTCTTCGCCCCAAAACCACATCTTTGCGCCTTCTTTGGTTGAAGCGATCGAGGTGCGGGAGGCTTCTGAACCGGTGCCAGAGGTTGTTGGAACACAGATCGTCGGGATCGGCGCGCCTTTAAAGTCCTGCGCGCACAGGGCGTAGCCAAGGGTTTCATCTTGCGCAATCGCCACTGCGGCGGCCAGCTTGGCCCCGTCCATCGTGGAACCGCCACCAACGGCGACCACAACCGGGTTTGCCACAGCGCGAATCTCCGCCGCCAGCGCATCGACTTGTGGAATTTTTGGCTCTCTGGGAAAGGCTGTCGCCGCCACAACCGAAGCAATGCCACCTTGGCTCAGCGTAGCGGCCAGATCACTCAAGGGACCATCCCCTGCCCCCGGTGCCACCAGCGCCGGATCAACGACCCAAACCACGGTTGGCGCGCCTTCGCGGCCTGCGAGTCCTGCGATGAAATCAGCAGAAGCCAACTCAGAACGACCAATTACTTGCGTCATAGCGACCCTCTTTTTTAATCCCGGCATCACGGGTAATTTGACCATTGACCTTCAAGCCGAACCCATACATGGCAACCTAGGAATGACAAACAAAAACGCGCAGCTGATGGGTAAGAAAAATGGCGAGAGACGATAATGGTGGCCGCACCCGTCGGCGCAGTGGCGGACGCGATGCAAAAAACGCAGCAGCAGCGGCGACTTCGGCGGTCAAACAGCTTCCACGCGGCGCAGTGCGCAACCCCATTTCCCCTATCGAGCCCCTGTCCGCCGACCAAATTGAGATGATCCATCACGCCTCCCTTCGCATTCTAGCCGAGGTAGGGATGGAGATTTTGGGCGACGATGCCAAAGCCGTGTTCAAGGGTGCTGGCGTGGAGGTGAAGCCCGACACGGACCTGATCAAGTTCGACCCCGCCTTTATCGAGGAATCCATCAAAACCGCGCCCTCGACCTTCAAACTGCACGCCCGTAACGCCGACCGTACGGTGTCCTTTGGCGAAGGCTACATCAACTTCTGCCCCGTAGCTTCAGCGCCCAACGCAACCGATGCCGATCGTGGACGGCGGCAAGGCAACTGGGAAGACTTCCGCAACCTCACCCGGCTGACCCAAAGCCTGAATTGCATGTCCTTTATTCCCGGTTACCCGGTTGAGCCGACCGACATCGATCGACGGACACGCCATCTGGAAGCCATGCGGGATTTCAGTTTTCTGACCGACATGGCGTTTCACAACTATTCACTCGGACCGCAGCGGACCAAGGACGGGCTGGATCTCGCGAGAATCGTGCGCGGTAATATCACCGAAGAACAGTTTCTCGCCGAACCGTCGATCATGACGATCGTCAACACAAACTCGCCGCTGAAACTCGATAGCCCCATGGGGCACGGCATCATCGAACATGCCAAAAACGGCCAGATCTCGGTGGTGACGCCCTTTACCTTGGCGGGTGCCATGGCGCCGGTCACCATTGCTGGTGCCTTGGCGCAGCAGAACGCAGAGTTTCTCGTGGGCCTGTCGCTGGCTCAATGCGCCAAGCCCGGCGCGCCCGTGGTCTACGGCGGCTTTACCTCCAACGTCGACATGAAAACCGGCGCCCCGGCCTTTGGCACACCGGAATACGTCAAAGCCGCTCAAGCGGGGGGACAGCTGACCCGCCGCTATGGTGTGCCCTACCGCTCATCCGGTGTTTGCGCCGCAAACATTCCTGACGCTCAGGCCGCTTGGGAGACGCAGATGTCGCTTTGGGCCACCATGACAGGCGGGGCCGATATGGTCATGCACGCGGCGGGATGGATGGAAGGCGGACTTTCCGCGTCGTTTGAGAAGATGGTCATCGACGCCGACATGATCCAAATGCTGCAAGCCTATATGCAGCCCATCGAAGTCTCCGAGGCGACGCTCGGCCTCGACGCCATCGCGGACGTTGGCCCCGGCGGACATTTCTTTGGAACGCCGCAGACGATGGAGCGCTTTGAAACCGCATTTTACTCGCCCATGCTGTCCGATTGGCGGAACTATGAAACCTGGTCCGAAGACGGCAGCAAGACCGCTTATCAGCGGGCAAACACGGTCTACAAACAGCTTTTGTCCGAATACGAAGAGCCCGCGATCGATCCTGCGACCAAAGACGCAATCAACGACTTCGTGGACCGTCGCATCGCCGAAGGCGGATCTTTTGACGACGACTAGCCACCTTTTCCCGTTTCCGGCGCAAGGTCGTAGGTTTTGTCGCAATTTCCTATGTTCCGGCACCGCGGGGGGCTAGCGTTGAACACCTAGACTGTTTTCAAACACAAAAGGTGTCATCATGCCCACCCAACGCGCTCCTTCGAGCGCCAGTTCGGATCCCGAACCTTCCTCGTCGCGCTCCCGTAAATCTCGCTCCGGCGGCCGGGCTGCCCGCGCCGCTCAAGCGAAACAGGCATTAGCCTCCGCTGGAAGCGCCTACGCCAAGCCCCGCCGCAATACGGTTGGCGGCTTGAACATTGTCTCGGATGAAGCCCTCCAGCAAATCCATGACGCCTCCCTGCACATCCTTGAAAATTTCGGTATCGAGTTCATGGCTCAGGACGCACGCGATACCTTTGTTCGCGCTGGCGCTTTGGCGGATGACGAAACCGGGCGCGTTCGTTTGGGCCGCGAGTTGGTGGATGCCGCCCTCGCCACCTGCCCCTCCTACTTCGAGCTAACCCCGCGCAACCCGGATCGAAAGCTGCGGCTGGGTGAGAACTTCATGAACTTCACGCTGGTGGCTGGCCCGCCATCGGTTCACGACGAAATCAACGGGCGCCGCTCTGGCGGCATGTCGGACTACGTCGATTTGGTCAAGCTCGCCCAATCGTTTGATGTGATCCATGCCGTCGGGAACCAACCTGTTGCCCCCATGGAGCTGCCAGCCAATACCCGGCACCTCGATACCTATTACGCCAATCTGCGTTACACCGATTTGAGCTTTCACGCTTCTGCTATTGGCGAAGAACGCGCGCTGGATGCCATTGATATGATGGCCATTTCCCGTGGTTTAACGCGCGAAGAACTCAAGAGCAGCCCTTCGCTGGCCACGGTTATCTCCGTCAACTCTCCGCGCAAAGTTGATAGCGCCATGACCGACGGTTTGCGCGCCATGGCCACGTGGGGACAGGCCGTCTCAATCACGCCGTTCTGCCTCATGGGTGCGATGGCCCCCATTTCCGTTCCGGCTGCTGTGGCGCAATCAAACGCCGAGGCTTTGGCCTGCATTGTCCTGACGCAACTGATCAACCCCGGCTCGCCGGTGATTTACGGCTCCTATATCTCTAACGTCGATCTGCAGTCCGGCGCGCCAGCATTTGGCACACCGGAGCACGTGCAGGCGACGATGATCGCCGGACAGTTGGCCCGCCGATACAACCTGCCCTACCGCGCCTCCAACGCCTGCGCGTCAAACGCTTGCGATGCTCAGGCGGCTTACGAGTCCATGAATGCGCTCTGGGCCTGCGCCTTGGGTGGCGCACACCTGATTTATCACGGCGCTGGATGGCTCGAAGGGGGGCTGCAAGCATCTTACGAGAAAGTCATTTTGGACGTGGAAATGGCGCAAGAGATGGTTGAAACCTGCTCTCCTGTATCCGTGAACGCGGAAACGCTCGCTCTGGAGGCCGTCGCAGGCGTTCCGCCGGGTGGTCACTATTTCGGCGAAGCGCACACCTTAGCCAAGTTCGACAGCGCCTTTTACAAGCCGCTCGTCTCCGACCTTACGAACCATGAAAATTGGTTAGACGCCGGGGCCAAGACCGCCACGGAGCGTTGCACCGAGATTTGGCAGAACAAATTGCGGGAATACGAGGAACCGAAAATGGCGACCGATCGGCTTGAAGCCTTGGAGGCCTTTATGGCCAAGCGGAAAGAAGAGCTAAAAGACGCTTATATCTAAGCCGGGTTGGATAGAGCCCTAAAACGGAAAAAGCCGTTTCCCAGCAACATGGGAGACGGCTTTTTCTTTAGTCTCGTGTTGAGACTGGGCAGACAACCAGCTCGCGCTAGTCTGCGCAGTACTCGCCAGTCTTTGAGTATGCGATTTCTTCGCAAGACGACAAAGAGCTGGAAACCACAGTTGTAGACGCGCCGGTCAGAACCTGACCGTGAGTCGTACCTGTTGTAATCACTGTACCAGTGGACCCAACACCGATTCCGCCGCTCGTAAGAACGACTTCTTCGGATGGTACGCATGCACCCAATGTAAGAGCAGCAATAGCTGCCAAAGCGAAACGCTTCATTTGTATTTTCTCCCGAATTACGGACGACGGCACTTTAGTAACCGATTGCGACAGAAGAGTGGCTTTTGACGGCCACACACGCGCCGACGTCGCTGCTACGGCACTATGTGTCCGTTTAGACGATTCGTGCAAAGAAACGCAAGTTTCTTAGAGGGTTATGTGAAAAATTTTCCTAAGAGTTACAGAAATACCGCGCTTAGGATCGAGTCCTAAAGTCGTATTCACTAGTTTTCCCTTAATTTTCACCTAGTCCCATAACTGAGGCGCAGAATCAGAAGATGTCACCAATATTGGTCACGCCGCCCAATCGGCTGGTCGCCAGAGACTCGGAGCCGGAAGGGTAGCCCATGCGAGCGCGCAGCGATGCGTTTTGCTCGTAAATATCGGGCATAATCACCAACTCCCCATCGTGGCTCGGCCAAGCGTTGTAATAGATGGTGTAGACCGGCACATCGCGATTCAGGCTGACATGCGTAATCTCCCGCGATTCCATGCGCGCCACGATTTCTTCGAACGTGAACTCGCCGGGCTTGTCGCCGGCAAGAAGCCAATGCGCAAAGTGCTCCGAAGCGCCAACCCGGACACAGCCGGACGATTTTGCGCGCTCTGGCAATTCGAACAACGAGTCATCCGGGCTATCGTGCATGTAGATCGATGAGGAATTCTCAAGGTTAAACCGAACCCCACCCAGCACGTTCTGCGGCCCTGATTCCTGCTTCCAGGTATAATTTCGGACATTGATGTTGTTGAAATCCAAATCAAACGGGCTGACACGGCGGGAGCCGGAGTAGATCGACAGCCCCATTTTGTTGAGGAAGTCCGGCCCCTTTTCCAAGGCCAGCGGCACCAAATCCTTCTCCACGATGGAATAGGGCGCGGTCCAATCTGGGCTAAACTTCAGGCCCGTGATCCTGTCATTGCTCAACGGCGTTCGGCGTGTTGGCCGACCAACGACAACGTTGACGCCAAAGGCAACGCTGGAACCTTCCATGGCCATCAACTCAGCCGCACCGATATTCAGCATAACCCAACGCCCTTGCGACGGCAGATTAGGCTCGCCCCACCGCAACTTCTCCATATTCACGCGATAGGTCACAAACTCAGCCGGTGACAGGTACGGCAAGTCAGTCTGTGCCGCTTGCTTCATGGCGGAATAGAACCGCGTCTTGGGTGACAGACCATTGAGCCAGCCAGAGAAATCCGCCGTTTGCAGGCCTCGGGTCAGCTCGGAGGCGGGATCAATCCGTGGAGCCGGGTTGTACCGACCCTCTTTTACATCACGGATATACCGCAGCAATCCGGCTGTAAGCTCCAGATCAATCTGTGAAACTTGGGTGCCATCGAGCGTTCCGCCCGGCAAACCGCGATCGGCTGGCAGGTAATCATTCGGCACCAAACCGTCTATTTTCGAGCCCTGAAACTGCCGAATGAGGACTTGAGCGGCAGGCAGCCAACCATCTTGGGTAAACCAGATGGGGTTGTATCCGTTCTGCGCGTATATCCGGTTGAGCTGTGAGGGCGAAACGCCAGAGGCTCGCACCGGCAAGGGCGACTTTCCCGTCAGATAGGGTCGAATGGTATCTGCGCCTGACCGGGGCAATGCATAGGTTGCCGTGGTCTCAGGGACCGCAACCCTCGACGCCACTTCCGTGGTGCCCGGCCCTTCTTCGATATTGGCAATCAACACCGTTTCAGCGCC
>Ga0115564_10002560_pt1 | contig 15821 bp, 13 predicted proteins | sample COGITO_mtgs_1105_7_FD_88680 | JGI IMG/M metagenome (GOLD analysis project Ga0115564, IMG submission 88680) | Pelagic marine microbial communities from North Sea - COGITO_mtgs_110523 | ecosystem: Environmental > Aquatic > Marine > Epipelagic | place: Germany:Helgoland, sampling site Kabeltonne...
GACGCTCTCAGCGAGGCTGATACTCGTTGTGACACTGGCCCACGGCGATGAGTTGACGCTGCGCTGCACGTCGAAGCCCAGCGGTGTGTCGCCGCCCCAGGAGTAGGGACCCCACGAGACAGTGAGTGTGCCGGAGACGTTGTCCCATGAGGTGGTGACCGTGGGGGCGATGAGCGCGACCGGAAGTGGGGTCGCCTCATTGGAGATGCCACCGGTGGACACGCTGTTGCCGCCGGTCCGCGCGAAGGCGACGGTGCGGTAGGTCGTGCCAGCGGTCAGACCGGTGATGGTGCAGGTGCGAGTGGCTGAGTCAGTCGTGCAGGTGCCGCCGGCGGGGACTGTGTCGACCTGATAACTCACAACGGGCCAGTTGTAGGTCTCGGCTGGGGGATCCCAAGTCACGGTGATCTCACCGTTCCCGGCTGTGGCGATGACGTTTTGCGGAGGGGTGGGCTTAGCGTAAAGCGGGAAGCCCGCGCGGAGTGTTGCGGCGTCGTAGATGTTCATCACGCCAGGAGTGACGATGGTGAAGGAAAAGGTAAGGCCAGGGGGCACCCAGCAAAGATCGGCGTCGGTGCACCTTTTTGATGGTGCTGAGCCGTCAGAGTTCAACTGAATGACGGCACCACCTGGGGCGCTACCGACGTTGATTTCGCGGGGCAAGTTATTGGTGATGGTGAAGCTGTCTCCAGGTGCTGTGGCGAATAACGCGCTGGGGGTGATGTTGGAGTCGGTGACGGTGATCGTGCCCAGGTCGGCGGCTGGGGTGACGGGGGTGTCAACGGCCTGGGCAGAGGGCGCGGCGATGGAACCCAGATCCCGAGCGGGGATGGGCGTGGACTCCTCAGCCTGTGCCTGAGTAGCAAGGGCGAGGGAGCCGAGCATGATCGCCGAAGCAAGCAGACTGCTATAGACACCGCGAAAGAAGACGGACATGGGAACTCCTCACCGACTATGCGATATGCGCCCTGAGTTGACCTAAGGAAGCCCTCACCTTACGCCATGCACCCTCGAACCATCGCGAGGTCGCGGGAGCTGCGGGCGATGAGGCAGCACTTATCGCGTGGACACCGCCGTCACAGCGTAGACGTTCACAGCACGGGCGTTGAACGGGGCCAGATGGGGGCCGTGGTCTGCTGCTTCTGTTCCGGTGACTCCAGAAGTCCCTCTGACGACGTCCATGCTGATTACCGGTTCCCGATGTGAGGTGCGTGGCTGGCCGGTCAAACCGGGTGGTTATTCCCGCAAAGGGATGCGAGCTGCACCTGGTTTGGGGTGGTGTGGGCGGGAATCGGGAGGAGGTTGCCGATTCGTCTGTCTATACAAAGTCCGAAAAACTTCGATCATCCACAATCTCGAGGTCTGTTGCGAGAGAGGTCTTCCAATTCACCAGCGCTTTCGCAGCAGCCGGTCTATCGCCCAAGGCAACAAGCGAGCCCATAACCCTTTTGATGGCAATCTCTGAGTAAGGATTCAGTTCTAAAAGCTTGTTTGCCATGAGCAAACTCGAACGAGTATCTCCTTGGGCTGCCCACAGGTCACCCAGTGCATGCAGGGAACGTTCTGTGACCTGAGCCAGTTTGGTTCGCTCTCTGGTCAGCCATTCCCGCTCAATTCCGGGTAATAAGGGACGGCGGGCTATGGCATAGGCAATCGTGGCCTGGCGTAGACCGCTTTCCATGTCACCACGGCGAATGTCGGCTTCGGCGTTATCAATGCTGCGAACCGCTGTTCGTGTGTCAATCCGAACGCCAGATGGCCATTTCAGTTGCAGGTAGCCACCGGTCGACATGAGAATGTCTTTTGCCGGAAGCCCGATATTTGCTAATCCGCGTCTAAGTCTGCTGCATGTGGCATTGAGCACAGATTCAGCGGCCTCGGGCGGATCTTCCTCCCACAGGTCATCAATGAGCACACTTCGTGAAATCGCATTGAGGCTAATCGAGAGATCAGTCAGGATCATGCGGCCGATGACGCCACTCATGTCCGCGTGACCCATGTATTGGTCCCGATGTCGAATTGAGAATGTCCCGGTCAGACGGACGAAAAGACTCACCACCAAAATTTAGCATCATGGCCAAGAACGGCAATCAAGAATCTAGCTGCAAGGTTATTGCAAGGCACGGACTTTACAGTTCTATCTCGTGGAGATGCTTACGATGCATTTCACGTTGGCACGCATCAATTGAGGAGCGATTGAGATGAGTGAAAAAATTTTTTCGGTGGAATGCCCGTGTGGGTCAGTAATGACGCACGATGAATTCACTGCGCTTGTTGTTGAAGTCCAAGATCATGCGAAGACAAATCACGACATGAGTTTGACGGTTGAAGACATTGAAAACATGGCCAATGTGCAGTGACCGAGATTTTGTTTACCTCAAACATGTATAGAGCGCGGTAAATTCACCGCACAGGTCGTGCGGCTAGGTCGCTATTTCCAAGCGCGAAACACGCTATAAAAAATAAGGAGAAGGCCATGTACATCGCTATCACGCAAGATTTGGCTCGGGGCTTTGGGCCATGGAAGGAGATGTTTGATGGGTTCGACGTAGCAGCCATGAAGGCTGACATGGGCATATCCCTGGTTTTTGCCGGACCCCATCAAGACGATGACAACAAGATGATCGTCATTTTAGAATTTGACTCTCCGGAAGGACTCCAGAAGTTCGCTGCGAATGAGGATCTCAAGGCGGCCCGAGCAGCAGCAGGTGTAATTCTTGACTCCGTCGTAGTCACCGTTATGGGTGAAAAATCTATGCGTGAAGAATCTATGCCCTAGGTTCAGTTCATGGGTGCCTGTTCACTGGTCGTGTTACACACAACGAACGCACATCCGCGAACGCAAACGAAGGAGTACGGAACATGACTAATGCCAATTCGGTTTCTTGGGGAGCTATGCGTCAGAGGGACGTTGTCGCTGGCTTTGGATTCTTCGTCTTTCTCAATGTGTCCCTACTCGCATTGTTAGTGCTCGGTGGTGATGTCCTCGGTGAGGATGGCTCGCACGACGCGAAAGTCGGCTTCGGCATTATTGCCGTCGCAATAAATCTTATGTTGTGGATTTGGAATGACTCAGCCATCAAGGATGTCTGGGCCAGCAGCAAAGACATTGCCGGTTCTGACCTTGACACCAAGATTGGCCAAGAGTTCCAAAAGGCACCCTGGGCGATGTATCGCGTGTTAGTCCTCGTGATCACGCTACTCGTAACAGGATCCCTGATCTACGGAGTCTTCTGGTAGCAGCGCGCGCCTACCCGCGTGGGCAGGGTCTGTGTGTCTGCTTGACGGGGTCGGTGTGAGGCGGGGAGTTATTGAAGTGGATACAACTCGCCCTCGCCTATAGCCTTCGGCCATGACTGATGCCCACCGGACCCTTCGGGGTTCCGGCGCCGCCACACGTTGGGGTGCAGCAGCGCTCGGGCTCACTCTTGTGGCCGCTCTCTTCGTCCCCGCAAGCCACACGCTGGCGATCTCGACTGCAGATGACGGGCCGTCAATCGCACCGATTTTGAAGCGCGACATTCTGGTCGGTGCCGACATGTGGGACACGAAACCGCGGCTGATGTCACTAACCTTGAACTTCGAAGGAATTATCGGCATCCCGGACGCTGACAATCGGGATTTTGACGTCGCCAAGGCGGCCGTGGAGGCAGCCGGTGGTGCGTGGAATGTGATTACCGAGTGCAGCACCACCCCCACACAGATTTCACACACAACTGCCGTGTCACCCGAGCAGTACTACTCCGTCACCGGGGTTAACGGTGAGTTCCTCGATGTGGTGCAGGTTCAGACGTCCTGGCCGGTGCGCCCCAGCACCCTCGATGGCACCGACTTCAAGGTCACTTTGAATGATGGCAGCGTCGTTGACCCCGTGGCATCGATGATCGTGCCCAACTTTGAATACAACGAGCGTTCAGTTCTCATCCTCAACGGTGAGTTCGGCAACCGCTACCCCAAGACGGACTCGCGATCGCGATACCCGGTCAAGGTCGAGGTCGTGCGAGATGCGACCCCGCTTCAGCTGGTGGGCCCCCGAGGCAAGCTCGCCAGTGCTGTCGGGATGACGATCACCAATGACAAGACGCCGTACGACGATCAGCCCAGCGATCCGAAGAAGTGGACCGGACCACGGATTATCGCGGCCAAGATGACGCGCATGTCGACCCTCGGCGAAAATGGACCGATTCCCCTTAAGCAGGGCCTACTTCCCAATGACGGCGTCTCGCTGTACGGCGAGAAAAAGGCGAAGTTCAGGATGCGCATGCTCACCGTTGGCGGGGCCTTCTCACCTGATGGCATCTTTGGTATGCATCCAGGGGACTACCGCAAGCATTTTCGCCTTGTAGCAATAGAAAATGACGGCACGCGCGTTCGACTGGTCGAGCCCGGTGGGACGTACTACGTCGATGGGCACCCCATCAGAATTGAGGGCTTGGCAGACCTTGGTGTGAAAAAGGATGCCTACGATGACTGCTATCAGGAGGACAGCGAAAACCAAATCGACGTCATCCTCTCCGGCAGTGTCAAGGCTGCCAAGCGCATTACGATCCTGCAGATCCCGGCCAGGGGCGACGGATATTCCCCGCTTTACAGCGATGGCGGTCCGGGCAATAACCCGGTCCCGGGGGTCCGTTACACCGCACCAAGTCCACGTCATTCAGTGCAGATCATTGACGGCCTCAGGGACCCATGCGGGTGACATACCGGCCCTAGCCGGTCATCATGGCTCTGGCTCTGGCTCAGGCTCAGGCTCAGGTCTCCTGCGAACTTTGGGCGAAAAATGGACCGCAGCGTCACTTTCCGCCCAATGTTCGATGGGGAACGGTCACTGACGAAAATGCCCTGCGAGAATCCACTCGTGACAGGTCTCTATGCCGTAGCCATGATCATCGTCGGCCTGCTGATTGCTGCGGCCGCGCTCGTGCACCTGGTCATCAATAAACCGATCGGGGCCTATCTTCGCTGGTCGCTCATTGGTTACACCGCGATGCTAGGGATCTTCGCCGTCGGTGGAGTCGTACAAATGATGAACACAGATCAAGACTTCGCGCGTGCGGAGTTCGTTGGCTACCTGCTGACCGCTCCACTGTTTCCACTCGGTGCTTGGTGGTGGGCTCGTAACGACACGAGTCGAGCGGCATCGGGCATCGTGCTCGTGATCGGCCTGGTCACCCCAGTTTTGATCGTGCGCATTCAACAGGTGTGGGCCGGTGTCTAGTCGCCCCGCCGTCAATGAAGGCTTTGGTCGAGTTCTCGTGGTGTTGTATGCGGTGTTTGCGGTCGCGGCCGTCTCGCGCTCCACGATTCAAATCGTCACCCGTTTTGACGAAGCACCGCTGGCGTACTCACTTTCTGCCCTAGCCGCGGTCATTTATGTCGTGGCCACATTTGCCCTGGCCCGGGGCGATAGGACCTCGCGCACAGTCGCCACGATGGCTATCGGAATTGAATTGGTTGGGGTTTTGGTTGTGGGGGCGTCGAGCCTTGCCTTCTCGGATGCCTTCCCGCAGGCATCCGTCTGGTCAGACTTCGGTCGTGGGTATCTGTTCATTCCACTCGTACTACCGATTATTGGTCTGTGGTGGCTGCGCTATACGGGCGGGCAACCACCTCGTCGATAGGGTACTGTCTGGTGTGATGATAAGTCAGATTAACAAACCTTCGATCGTCGCCGGCTTGGCGATTCTTATGGCTGTGGCGGGTCTGAGTGCGTGCACAAGCTCGGTTTCTGACTCGACCGTTCCGTCAAACGAGGTCACCTCGACGCCGGAATTGCCCAGCGCGTCCGGGCAGGCGACTGCGCCCGGGCCGTCGACCCCCATGGTCGAGCGGGAGCCCACGAGAGTCGCCAAGAGTTTTGCCGAGGGGATTTCCTCTGCTGAGCTTCTCGGTTGGTTGGATGCCGCGGTCGCGGAGATGGTCGACCCGCCCACTGATTTCATGGGAATGCTGTGGCCCATCGGGACCGCACGTGATGACGAACCTGATCCGTCGACGTTCGATGGTGACCCGTTTCGAGAGCACACTGCCGTTCTCAGCCCTGACGAAATAGACGAGGCCGCGGCGTACTTTGCTGATTGGCAGTCTGGTCTCGCAGGATGCGATGAACAAGAAATGCGCGAATTCGACAACGGAGCCCAACGAGTCGAGCGCTGGATCAGGGGTGGAGCTGATGTCGCTACGGCGCCGGACCCATGCTTGAAATCTAGATCCGCGGTTATGGCGTGGAATGCCGGACAGGATGTAGAGACCGCTCGGCACATTTTTTTCCACGAGGCCTACCACGGGTTATCGAACTACCTGCTGCGCCAGTGCGCGCCCATCTTGAATCGGGACGAAGACAGCATGAACGACCTGCGGTGGTTTGCCGAGGGCACCGCTGATTATTTCAGTATGTACATGCAAGCCCAGGAAGACGAACGCGACGACCTTGAGCAGCGCATCCTCCAGCGGGCAACGTTGGACCTTCAAGGCGACCCTGGATTGACCCTCGGGTCGAACACCTACGTTCAGACAGCGGCGATGGTGCTGATGATTAAACGCGGGATCGTCAGCGAAGAGAAGATCATTGACGGAAGTTACTTCAATAATTGCGACTGGATCGATACCTTTGATCCGTCTGAACCACAGATCGCCTACATCTTCGAGAACTTTCGCAACATCGAAGCATCGAATGGGACGTTCGCATACTCAAACGAGACCATCGCTGGATAGTAACGACGCACCGCTTCACACAGGTGGGCCTACGGTTTGGGCGAGAATGGCGGCGGCTGTGCGGCGTGCCGCGGACAGCGCACCTTGAATATGGCCCGGCGCATCCGTAGCAGTTTCCGTCGACGTGAAATACAACCGACCATCACCCACAACCGAACCGAGCAGTGGCGAGCCAAAGAGTTCATAGTCAGTGAGATCAGCCACATTCGGTGGTGACGTGTACGGCGAGTCGCTCCAGTCGTGGATCTCCACCCTGTTCGGATGCCCGGCCTCGGCGCCAAAGATCTCCACCAACTGACCCACCACCTCCGTGTCGCGGATATGACCACGACCAAAGCCGAACAGCGCACCGAAACTCGCATCGGGGGCACTGATGTCGTGGATCTCCCGCAGTGGGCCCACATGGCTCATGGCGCTGCCGGCTAAACCACGTTGACGCCAAAATGTCGTTTCGTAAACCGCTACTACCTTCGTGACCGCACCCATCCACACCGGGGTCTGACGTGCGGTAGCCACCACATCCGTAGGCAGAACTGGCAAGAACTCGATTCTGGCCATGGCTGTGGCCGGTGGCACAGCGATCACGACCACTGCTGCCTGCCACTGATCGGAATCGGTTGCCACCACCACCCCAAAATCGTGAACATCCACCGAACGGACCGGCGACGAAAGCCGCAGCGTGTCCTCAGGTAACTCAGCGGCCAGCGCGCTGGCCATTGACTGCATTCCACCCACCAAACGCCCAGCCTGCTGAGCGAACGGATTGCCATCGAGCTGCTGAACACCCTGGGGTAACTGAAACATCATGTTGCCGGCCACATACTGCGGAAAGGCACTGAGGCCGAAGCGGTCAATCACCTCGACAACGTCGGCTTCGTTCGGCCAAAACCAGGTGGCGCCGAGGTCGACTCCCGATGGCGAACTCAAAAGGCGGCCCCCCACACGGTCGCGCGCCTCAACAACCTGTACATCTACGCCCTGCGCGGTAAGTAATTGGGCCACGCGCAGCCCGGAAATTCCAGCACCAATGACAACGCAGTCGGTGGCGAGCAGCACGGCACGAAGGATAGTTCACCTCACCCAAGGCAGCGCAGTGATCAGCCACGTGACGAATCGGCTTCACGAAACGTGTGTATACCGCACATGCGACAATACTTGACGCCTCCAAGGTGGAATGCTCATGATCTACACGGTCGCTATCAACTCAGTCAAGGAGACCCACAATGCCTGTGGCACAGAAGCGAAATTCCATCCTCGTTGTCGGGGCCAGTTTCTTAGCAAGCGCAGCACTCATCGCTCCCACCACAGGCGTTGCCCTAGCGACCAATGATGGCCAAGGTGACACAACCGTGTCCGCTGCTGCTTCCAAGCGCCTTTCGGCCATTCGCGACACAGCAGCAAAAGCCGCTATCTGGGGCCTCGCCCCAGAATTCAGTTACCGCTTTAACCGCTACAACAAACTCGTGACCGCCCCTTACAACACGATGGCGTACGCCCCCTTTGCAGCCCAGTGGGATAACGCCTCCACCAATGCTGGCAATGCCTCGGTCATCTACCTCAACACCTCGCTATCGCTGAGCAAGACTGACGTGGTCTACACGACGCCCCCAAGCAACGGCACCTACCAGATGTCGCAGGTGCTCGATGCCTTCATCAATACCGTTGCTGACCCCGGCACCCGAACCACCCCCACCGACAACATGACCCACTACCTCGTCGTGGGACCAAACTCCAAGTACGCAAATGAGACCAGCGTGACCATGGGCGGCGTGACCTTCCCGGTGATCAGTCTCGGCACCAACCGAGGCGAAATTTTGGCACGGGTGCTTGGTGATCCAAATGCACCGCCGTCGGATCCGCGCAGTTTCGCATCCTCATTTGAAAATGTGGCGAAGAAATATGCCGTGAACACACTGGAAGCGTTCAAGCGCAACGGATATGCGCCGGTGTACCCCACCGGTCCTGATGCCTACAGCATCCCACCGGTGACCGAGGAGCGCCAACAGCGGGCCGCGAAATGGCGTAATGTTCCCGACGAAGCAGTGCCCTTCTTCGAACAGGTGGGTGCTGCCCTCAGGTTGAGTTCCATCCCCACCAAACGCACCGGTATCGGTGGCACACTTGCCGCAGACCTGCCGCCTTACGTGGTGGAGCAGCCCGGTTTTGATGGGGTTTACTATCTGCCTTCCGCCGGTCAGCAGCGCACTTTGCGAAACTTCAAGTCCATTGGGCTTACCGCCAAAGGATTCAAAGTTCCCCAGGGTTGGGGTGCCGCGGAATTGAACGCACTGCAAACAGGTTTCACCAGAGGTCTTACCGCTGCAAAAGCACGGCTCCTGCAGGCCACCACCGACGCCACCAACTACTGGCTCTACGTGAACGAAACGGACAAGTTCGGCACCTACAAGAACACCCGTGCCGGATACCTCAATCGGGCGTCGGCGATTTATGCCGGCGGATTCCCCAATCTGCCTACCGATGGTTTCTATGCCACCCAAATTCGTGAACTCGGCGGAAACAGTCCGCTCAATGGCGACAACACCTACAGCGTTACTTTCCTACCACCCGATGCCGCGGACAGCCAGCTACCTGCCGACAGCGTCTTGCCGCCGATTACGCAGGGGCCCGGCGGTGAAGCGCTTGGTTTTTGGTCGTTGACGGTGTATCAACCTGATTTCTCCGAGGCACCCGCACCGTTCATCTCCCAAGCCAGCGTGCTGAATACCGCCTACTCCAATGCTGACTCGACCATTGTGTCGATCGACACCGAAGCATCGACCATCACGGTTCTTGCCTCTGACGTCGGCCCACTTCGGCCGGGAACGGCCATCCTGTTTGGGGACAATGCAGCAGAATTCAGCGATCAGCTACAGCCCGACCGTTCCTACTTCATCGCCACCTCGCCGGTGGTGAACGCCGCCGGCACCATCCCGGGCATTGACGAGGTCACCTACACCTTCCCCATCGCCGAGACATGGCAGCAGGAATTGTCTGCCAAGGGCACACCCATCCAACAGGTCAATGGCTCCACGCCAACCCCGCAGGGTGCAATCATTGAGCTCACATCGGCCCAGCGAGAAGTTGAGCCATTGCGTTACGGGATTGTTCAGCCGGTGTCCCAACTTGGTTCACTGCAGATCGAGTCCTACGAGAAGGGCAACCCTGGATTGCAGCCCAACGCCGACGGCTCGTTCACCATTTGGATGGCACCGTCACTCCCCGCGGGAGTGCCAGCGACCAACTGGATCCCCACCCCATCACAGGCATACCTGCAATCGGTTTACCCTGATGCCACCCTGCTGGATTCCAATATTCAGCCCATCCTGCGCATGTATTACCCGCAGGCCGGAAATCAGCCGCCCTCTGTTCTGCCGTGCCCGGCCGGTACCACGGGATGTGGCGATGGCCTGCCCACCACGTACGTGATTCCTGACATCATCAATGAGTCCAATCGTCAATGACACCAATCGTCAATACCCCCAGGTGATCAACGTACAAAGGAGTCTACAATTCAGGTTCCCCACGATAAGGAGTAGCACGTGACCGTACGAACTATCCAAAAGCGACTCATCGCCATGGCTGCCGCGAGCGCCTTGGTGGTAGTCCCGATCGCTGTCGGTTCCCCCGCATCAGCCGGTGATGTTGATATGTATGGCTGGGAGAAGCCTTTCGCCGGACCGCAGACATTTCTCAGCCTGGCGCCTAAAGAAAATAATCGCGACCGCCAGGTCAACATGCCCCTCGGCCAGGCGCGTGCTGATGCTCTGGCGGCAAGGCTGGGTTTCTCTAAAGACAAAGTTTTGTCCAAGAAGCAGTACGCCAAATTGATCGCGGGGAAGGGTAAGGGTGGCGGTAATGCCGCAGCACGCAAAGCTGCGCAACTGATTGACGCCAGTGCCATCTATCTGTCCAACACCACCGCCAATCCGCTCTATCGCGACATTGATGGTGTTCGCACCGAAATAGTCCTCGCCAGTTACGGGCTCATCGTTGACCGGGATGGAAATCTCAGCAGCCCTGCCATTGATACCTCACCGGTGCGTCAGGTCAACTGGATCATTGCTCCGAACGCAATCTGTCGCTTCCCCGAGACCACCCCGCCGCCGGGGATTCCGTGCGGCTACATGGGTAAGTGGATGCGCAAGAACGGCGCAAAGGACACCCTGAAAGAGCTATACGCCTCCGCCTACGCTGTGGAGCTTCCTTACGCTTTCAAGTCACAAGGCATTTCTGAGCCCTGGGAACTGGCGGCGAATACTCGTGGAGATGGCTCAACCGCAACGGTCGGCATGGCGATGGTCCCGTCCATTTGGTTTGCCAACTTTCTCTTGCTGTATGCCTTGAATCCAAAGATTGCCGCCAATATGCCCGCATTTTGGACTGACATCCCCGCCGAGGTAGTGGACGCCATTGAAGCGACCGACGACGGCAAGGTTGCCTACGCTGATTACCAGCAGTACTTCAACTAGTTGGCACGTGAACAAATCAGGGCAACGTCCACACGATCAATAGTTCGGCCCCGCCGGTGGCACGTGGAGAAAGTTTCCACGTGCCACCGGTTTTTGCTATTGCGCTCAGGCCAAAACCCGGCGTCATATCCGTATCCAGGCCTTGACCATCATCGGTCACCCGCAGCAGCAAGCGGGTGGAATGCTGCAGTTCCAATTGCACCCTGACATTGCGGCCACCGCCATGACGGCTTGCGTTGGTGATCGCTTCTTCCGCACATTGAATGACAATGGTTATCCAATGTGCATTGGCGCCGAGGAAATCTTGGGCGCCTTCATCTACGTCCACTTCCACATCGAGAAATCCCTGCCAGTACCGGCCCAGGTTGGCCAATTGCGTGTCGGCCCTCTCCCACCGAGCCGCAGTGACATCTTCCAACATGAGCAGATCGTGGCTGGCCTCATCGAGCAATTCGACGACGCGCCGCTGCAATTCACTGGACGAGGGCCGGCCACCTGCTTCTAACTCCTCCAGGTGGATCTGCAGGGCGAGGGAGACGGCTGCGAACTTGCCCTGAATGGGCCCGTGCAAAATTTTCGATACCTGCTCGTTAGTGAGAGCACCTGCCATATTGAACCGTTGAGTAACGGCACCGATACCTTCGTTAGTTATCTGTAAGTCTTCTACCATGTGCGCTGCTTGACGTGAAGCCTCAACCAAAATGGTAAGACCTAAATATCCAAGGACGGCGAGTACGGCTGCGATACCTGACTCCAGGTTGTTCCGCGCCCATGCGCATTCTGGCGGACCACCGGCGATAACAAATCGGTAAGCGGCGAAGCCAACAACGCCCGACACCACCAGCCATAACAGGCTGTAAGGGCCACGTTGCAGCACACCGAATCTACCCAGAGCCCCCAGGCTGAGAGTGACAATCAGAAAGGCTGCCGTGGCTGTCGCCGGCACTCCACCGCAGCCGAGGTTGAACTGGGCGATGAAGAGCAGCGCAGCGGCCAATACGGTCAGCGTCGAGTTCACTCTCGCCCCTGAGGCCAGGTGTAAAACTTCGCGCAAGCCTAGTTTTTGACTAACGCGCGCTCCGTCCACAGTGTGCGTCGTCGGTGCAAGTTCATGGCTCACCTGGCGCACGAGATTGGTCGAATGGCGGGAGACCTCCTGCTGCAGCTGCCGAAGTCGTTCCCTGCCAGGGTTGGGCCCCACGGATTCAATCTGGGCACGCAGGTGATCTATTTCTGGTGTCACTATGCGGGCAATGACATCGAGTAGTTCCGCCGTTTGTGAGCGGACGTAGCTCTGGGCCCTGTTTTGCAAGATAACGAGTCGTTCAGTCCGAGCAGCAAGGATCTGGCGCTGCCGCTGTCTATCCGAAAGGGAAAACGTACCGACGGTCAAGATGACGATGGACAGAGCCGTGAAGAGCCCGCCAGTAAGGAGGTTTAGGGCAGACCAGGAACTTTCCCCAGCAAATAAGCCTCGCAGGGCAGCGGCGAAAAGGGACGTGAGAACTCCGGCAGAAAACCACAGCACAGGTGGTAGCCACAAGCGTGACCCGATGCCGCAGAATCGACCACACCGTACTGCCAGCGCATAACTGGCGAAACCGGCAAGTGGCGCCAACACCGAGGTCGCGAGCCGTTGCCATGTGTCAATGACACCAGTGTCTGGACCGGAGCGCGTATAAACGCCGAGCATAAACATCGGCGTGAAAATTGCATAAAGACCGATAGACAATGCCCATCGGCTGCCTAGCGCTCGCAGAATCAGCGCGCGATCAACGAACAGAGACTTCGCCCGCCTGCCACATGCGCACCGCGAGAACTCTGGAATTCATATCGGGTCGAGACTCTATGCCCAAGGCGTGCAGCGTGCGCTGAACCGAAGCCTCGGCCGCGCGCAACGTCGTGCCTCGGCGCTCTGCGATGCCGGCATTGGAAAGTCCCTGGGCCATCAGTCGTAATGTATCGGCTTGAACGGAGGAGAGGACGGGATGGACTTCATCCACCACTTCGGCCAAGGGCAGTTGCCCTACCTGGGAGATAGACAGGTCAATGGCTTGTTCGATATCGGCCATCGAGGTCAGTTGGGACTTCACCAGCATCACGGCCTCCAGCGGAAGTCCTTCCCGGTCACTCACCGCCAAATGCACAGATTTGTGAGCGGTGAGGACGACGATACCCACCCAGGGTCGCTCGCTGGCAACTCGTCGGGCGAGGTCGACACCATTAGGACCGGGGCCAAGGTCGAGATCGGTGAGCAGCACGTGCGGGTCATGGGTGGCTAGGGCAGATAATGCATCCGCGGCGTTAGCTACCGCGACGACGCTGAGCCCGCCGGACTCCAACAGCTGGGTGACCGCGGTGCGAGTGAAATCTTCGTCCTCAACTACCAAAACTCGACGCGCGCCGTACACCTGCCGACCAGCATCATGCTCTATTTTCTCGCCCACGGTTGCTCCCTGTCGTGGTCAATGCACCGGAAAGTGAACCTACTGGCGTGCGCAGTGACGTGTATGCAATCCGCCCTGCGGTTATGCGGTTTTCACACGATACCTCGCCCCCGCGATTACCCTGAAAATTCCCGGTGTGCGGGTTTCCCTCGTCGAGGCAAGCGAGGGCTGAGCATTGCTGCCGGTGATCTGCCAAACTTTTCTGCATTGTGCTGGCCCCCAAACATTGGGGAACGAACTATTCTGGCCCCCAAACATTGGGGAACGAACTATTGATGGAGTAACTCATGGATTTTGTGCGACGACGGGGCATCCAAGGTCTGGTGGCCTACCGGGCCGGTGTGTCCGCCCTCGTTTCGGCAGCCCTTATTGCGGCCACACTGGTTGTTGCCTCCATGCCTGCCCAGGCCGAAGATTCCACTACGCCAGATGGAGCTGCCGGGACTGTGGGGACACAGTCCGTCGCTTCACCGGCTGCCACGCTGGCCATCTGGCCGATGATCGGCCCCAATGCTCCCCTGATCGGCACCGTCGTGACCGTCCGCGACCGCGGCGGGAAACTTCTCACCTCCGGCACGTCCACGGCTGGTGGCGTGGTGCTCTTGCGCGACGTTAACCTGGGCGCCGACGCCCTCCCCCTGACGATCACGACATCCGGCGGGGAGGCGCTTAATTCCTCCTACACCGGGGCTTTGTCTACGTATGCCTGGCCCGCTACGAGTGGCACAAGCACCATCACCCTCGATCTGGTGACCACTGCGGCTATGCACAAAGCGATCCTCAAACGCAACACCGTCCCAACCCAACGCAGTTGGCGGGTAGCACAGACGAAGATTCGCAGCGCCATGGGAATTCCCACCGACGCCCCCAGTGATCTGCTCCGCTATGCGAACAACTACGTGGGGTTTGATCGCATAAGAGCAGCATCGCGCCCCGAGCGCTCAAAGGCGCCGCGCTCCTTCAACGGCCTGGTTCGCCTGCTGGCCAAGAATGCCGCTAGTGGCCGACCATTCAACCGCGTCAAACCCGAAGGACCGGTAACCCCGATGGGTTCAGCGCAGTTCAGTGCCACCGCCCAGGCCGCTGCCGTGTGCCAAGGCAACCTGCCCAACTCATCTGGCTCAGGTGGGCAATCCACGGAGATAATTGAGCAGGTTGCAGTGGTTTCTGCTGGCACCCTGCTTGAGGTCGCCGGCGTTCCCTCGACTCTTGCGGCCGGCTTGCCCGGCATGCTTTTCGGTGGCCTGTCGAGTTCAGGCACATCGCCGGAACTGCAAGCTATTGAGGCAGTGTCCCAACAATTGGAGTGCATCAGCGCACAAATCAACGCACTACAAACATCTGTCGCACTGCAAGCTGCCGAAACCTGTGAATCAGCGGTGTCCACCGCCTATAACCGTTACCAGAATGTGGTGGCCGATGCCCAATCGCTTGTCACCGACGTAGCCGCACAGAATGGATCACGAAACCTTACCCTGACTGGAACCGTAGGCTACGCAAACATTCTCGAAGGCCAGACCGTCGTCACCGGATACGGTATCGGCCTGCAGTCCATTGACGCCACCGATGCTGTCGGGACGGCAGGTCAGCGCAATATCACCGTGCCGGTTGCCAACGACAACATCAAGATCGGCATGACAGTCACGGGCACCGGCATCGGCACCACCGATGACACACCTGTCACCATCTCCAGCATCGTGACCGATGGCCTGGGCAACACGGTGCTGAATCTCACTGCTCCCAACACCGCAGCCGTATCTGGCGTCACGATCAGCGCACCGGTTCGCGTCACGGGCAAGTATGAGAGTGACGGAAACACCGTGCTTGAGCTCACGACCGAGTGGATTCATCCGAGTTGCTCAGACTGCACGAAGTGGACAGGGTCGCTTACCTTCACGAACCCGCTGGACTACGACAACGCCGCACTGACGGAGCTCATGGGCACTATTGACAAGATCACGTGCAATAACATCATCAGCAAGAGCATCTTTGAATCTGCTACCGGAACGAGCACACCCAGCGTGTACAACAACCTGGTGGCCGACGGCATCGATAATGGAACGCACACGGGGCAGGGCAATGTGCAGGCAATACAGCAGTTCCTCGGCGCCTGGTCGACGGTGATGTATCAGCAAATGGCCTTGGAAAGTGAGCGCTATAACTACCTCGGAGACACCGCAACCCGCATCAA
>Ga0115564_10002561_pt1 | contig 15818 bp, 14 predicted proteins | sample COGITO_mtgs_1105_7_FD_88680 | JGI IMG/M metagenome (GOLD analysis project Ga0115564, IMG submission 88680) | Pelagic marine microbial communities from North Sea - COGITO_mtgs_110523 | ecosystem: Environmental > Aquatic > Marine > Epipelagic | place: Germany:Helgoland, sampling site Kabeltonne...
GATGCACTCGTCGCAGATATAGACACCCGGGCCAGCGATGAGTTTCTTGACCTGTTTCTGCGACTTACCGCAGAACGAGCATTTCAGCAGTTCCCCGCTGTCTCCGAATTTCGCCACCGGCGACACTTCTCCCTAATTGAGGTGATCGAGTCGCACACTGCGCCTCGATGACTCCGTCCCGGCGCAAACTCTAGGCGACGCGCCAAGCGCAGGCAGGGAGTTGCGTCAGAAATCCGAACGTGTCCGATTACATCAATCGATTGCTTTGATTGCACCTGACGTGTCGACGACATTACGAGTGTCGATGACTTCGTCGATGATGCCATATTCCTTGGCTTGTTGCGCCGTCATGACGAAGTCACGATCGGTGTCAGTGCTGATCTTTCCGACCGTCTGACCCGTGTGTTCCGACAGGATTTCTTCGAGCGAACGCTTCATCCGCTGAATCTCGTCTGATGCGATCTGCAGATCGGAGACCTGACCCTGGGCGCCGGCATATGGCTGATGAATCAGAATTCGAGCGTGCGGTAGCGCAAGACGTTTGCCAGGGGCACCCGCTGCAAGGAGTACCGCTGCAGCGCTAGCTGCCTGACCGAAACAGATGGTGGCGATGTCTGGTTTGATATACGACATGGTGTCGTAGATTGCGAACAGCGCGTTGATATCGCCACCAGGGCTGTTGATGTACAGGTTGATATCGCGATCTGGGTTCTCGCTCTCGAGGTGCAACAGTTGGGCACAGACGAGGTTGGCGATCGTATCGTCTATTGGTGTACCCAAGAAGATGATGTTCTCTTTGAGCAACTTGCTGTAAAGGTCGTACGCTCGTTCGCCTCGGTTGGTCTGCTCGATAACACTCGGGACCATGTAGTTGCGTGGGTTAATCGTCGTCATGAGGGAGTTTTACTCTTCTTCTGTGTCGCTGGCGTGGTCGTGATCGTCTTCTTGATCATCTTCAGGAGGTTGCGCTGCGAGTTCTAACGCATCTTTGTCGATGGTGTTCCCATCTTCGTCGACAACTTGGACTCGCTCGAGCAACCAGTCGACCGCCTTGCGCTTGGAGATATCGGCTTTCATCAGCATGAGCTGGTTCTTGGTCGAGATCTGCGCTTTGAGATCCTCGAGCGTCATGCCGGTTCCTTCGACCAACTCGTTGAACTCGTTATCGAGGTCGTCATCAGTGGCGTTCAGCCCTTCGGCGGCCGCCAGCGCTCGCAATGCTTGGTCGACCTTGACCGATGCAGTAGCCGGTTCACGCATCTGCTCGAACATGTCATCGACACTGGTACCGGTCATCTGCATGTACTGCTCGAAGCCGATACCCATTTGCTGGAGTCGGCGAGCCATGTCTTCGACCTGATTGCGGACCTCGGTGTCAATCAGAGTTGTTGGGGGCTCATCGTCAACGAGCGCACCGAGTGATTCGGCGGCCTTTTCGCGCCACAGGTTGTTCGACTGTGCGGCCTTACCATTGGTCATCTGGTCGACGAGGTCGGCACGCCATTCATCAGCGGTGGCGAAGTCGGTTGCGTCGGCAACAACTTCGTCGGTGAGTTCAGGAAGAACCTGCTCTTGGATGTCTTTGATCTCGATGACGAAGCTGAGCTTGCCGTCTTCGTCTGGATCTGGATGTTCGGCGTCGAACTCAAGTTTGTCGCCAACGCTGGCGCCGCGGAGGTTGTCGTCGAGTTCGGCTACAAGGCCGCCGGAACCAACCTTGTAGGAGTACTCGCTGGCGGTAAGGCCCTCGACTTCTTCGCCATCATGGGTAGTTGCGATGTCCATGGTGACGGTGTCGTCGTCTGCCGCTGCTCGCTCGACCGATGCCAGCTCGCCGAACTGACCGAGGAAACTATCGATCCGTTCTTGGATCTCTTCATCGGTCGGTGCTGGCGCCGGAATTTCGACGGTGATGCTGTCGTAGCCCGAGATGTCCACGGACGGACGAACGACAACAACTGCGTCGAAGACTAAGTCTCCCTCTTCGATCCCCGAGGTGATGTCGTATTCGGGCGGGCTGATCATGTCTATTTCCTGGTCGCCAATGGCGGTCAGGAAATAGTCAGGAATGCTGTCTTCGAGTGCCTGGCCCCTGGCCATGCCACTCCCGAAGCGGGCCTCGAGCACCTTGCGGGGCACCTTGCCCTTCCGGAAGCCGGGCAAGTTGACATCGCGCCCGATCTTCTTAAAGGCCTTTGCGACCTCAATTTCGAATTCTGCGGCTTCAATTTCGATAGACAACTTCACTTTGTTGTCGTCGAGTTCCTCAACGGTGGTCTTCACCGCAGTGAGTGTAGGGGTAGGCCGGATCACTCGCTCCGCTCGCAATCCTGTTTTCTGGCTACAGCCTCTCGCAGTCCCCAGTACCTAACGAGTTGCGTCTGTGGCAACTTCGCATCGTTCGCGAAAGAAGACATCTCATGGACTGCACTTCCGGTAAGCTCTCTGTCGTCTAGCGGGTGTAGTTCAATGGCTAGAACCTCAGCCTTCCAAGCTGATGATGAGGGTTCGACTCCCTTCACCCGCTCTATCAGGACATCCCACGCCGTCGGTCGCGACTGTCTCCCTATGCGTGCGCGAGTATCTGCGTGTGTGTGATAACGCTCGGACAGGTTTGACAGGTTTGCAGACAAGTTTATGGATGCGAGTTCACGCCCTCCTTCAAACTGCGAGCTAGCATTTCGGTTCGTTGGGTCGACATTACGTAGTGTCGACCCCCTTTCGATACGCGCCTCCTGCGGAGATACCATCATTATGCTGCTCGACCCCGATCTGCTTCGCTCAAAAGCTGATGCCTTTGATTACGGTCTTCGGGGCTACCAAAAACATGACGTCGCTGCTTATCTGGGACGCATCGCACTCGCAGTCGAAGTGCTTGGTGAAGATACGGGTCCACCACCGGCGCTCCCGGCTGACTTTCAACCCGACGCAATCCGGACTCATGAATTCGACGTCGTGTGGCGTGGCCTTGATCGCGAAGAGGTTCGAGCCTTCCTCACCCAGCTCGCTAACGAACTCGAACGTCGCCTGAGCAGCACCGACACATCACGTCAGTCACCAACCGTGCCGGTTGCTGACACACCAAGTACTGATACGCCTGCGCCTGGCCTCTCGATGTCTGAGCGCATGCGAGAAGCGAGCGGCGACCTCGCTCCCCCAACCGCCGACACGGTGCGTATCGAGGCCCCGACTGCCGAGCCAGTCGTTCCAAAGATCGACGTCCCTACCCTCGACGCTGGGCTGCCCACCGGCGAGGTTCCGCCGATCTCGACCCCATCGATCGACGTCCCAAGCATCGACGTCCCGAGCATCGACATCCCCGATTTCGTTGCTCCAAGTATCGACGTCCCCGATTTCGTTGTACCGGGTATCGACGTACCTACCATCGCACTACCGAGCAGTGATCTGCCGACCATCGATGCACCGTCGCTGGGTACACCTTCAATCGATGAAGGACTACCAACTGGTGAAGTCCCACCTATCGCTATCGACGTGCCGACCCTTGATCCCCCCAGCATCGACGTGCGAGATACGGCGGCACTCACTATCGACGTGCCATTCGAAGCTACCGATACTGGCGGAGCCGAACCGGTGACCGGAGAAGTTACTCCCATCACCGTGCCAGGCCTTAGCGATGACGACATCGAGAATGCGGAGATTGTCGACGACGGGGCTGCAGCAGAACAAGCCGCCGCCGAACAAGCCGCAACCGAGGCAGCCGAACAAGCCGCCGCCGAGCTCTCGATCGCCTCACCGTTCAGCGACAACGATTTCACTGTCGTTGGCGATCAAATCGAAGGCATTCTCCGCCAGGCGCATGAGAGTTCGCTTTCGATCCGCGAAGACGCCGTCCGCCGGGCCGACGAGATGCTCAAAGAGGCTCGTGAGTCAATCACGGCTGACACCCAGAAAGCCCAGGAGAAGATCCGCGAGCAACGCGAATCGGCGCACGACTTCGCCGAGTCAACCCGTGGCGACGCCGACGATCATGCCCGCAGGGTCCGCTTCGAAACCGACGAGTACGCCCGCACCGCTCGTAGCCGGGCCGAAGAATACGCCAACGACATTCGATCCGAGATCGACTCGTACACCAAGACGACCCGCATCGAAGCCGAGCAGTACGCACAAACCACCCGCACCAGGGCCGAGGGCGAAGCCGAGTCCATAAAGAACGAAGCTGCTGCGTTCGATGAGCGCACTCGTCTTGCCGCAGAGCAGACGGCCGCAGAAATCGAAGCCGAAGCCGAAGCCGCCAAGGCTCAAGCCGAAGCCGAGATTGCGAAAGCTAAGGCCGAATCTGACGCTGCCGTTGCAGCGGCCGAGGCCGAACTCGCAGACATCCGAGGTCAGGTCGACGATGCCAAGGCCGAAGCCGAAAACATCATTGCCAAGGCACGCGAAGAATCGCAGCGTCTCATCGAAGAGTCGCAGGTCGAGTCGCAGCAGATGCAGGCTACTGCTCATGCCGAAGCCCAGCGGATCTCCGAAGATGCCGAGACGTCTGCACGCGAACGTGTCGACCGGATCGTTGCCGACGGCCGCTCACAAATTAGCCGACTGGTCGAGGCCGAGAAGTTGGCCCGCGACCGACTGTTCAGCACCCGCGCCGTGTTGCAGGGTGTACTTGCCGACAGCGAACTTGAGTCGATCCCCGAGATCCAAGATCTCCACCTCGACGACTGAGTGTTCACTCGCCCCGGGGCGTAAATCCAGGCAGGGTGTGTTGCTATGAGGCGCGTACTGTTCATCTTGTTATCCCTCGCTGTCGGCGTGCTGTTTTTTGTCCTGGTACCAGGCCAGGGCACAGACACCACCACAACTGCCATCGACGAACCTTCGACGGCCACACCCCAGACCGATGGTTCCAGCGGTAGCCAACTGGGCTCCGACGACGCGGTCGTTACCGGTAACGAAAACCTCTCGGCCCACCCCGTTGCCCCGCCCAACGCACGCGCCGCCGAGGTCGACCGGCTCGCCGACGGTGACAGCTTCGACATTCGGTGGGTCGACACCGGCGACTCCGACGAGGTCCGGCTGTTTGGACTGAATGCACCTGAAGCCAGCGCATGTTTCGGCTCAGAGGCCCGTGACCTGCTGCAAGGCCTCACTGAGGACCGAGAACTGCTCATCGAGTCGATCGACCGAGACCAGTACGGCCGGGTACTCGGCAATGTCTGGGTTGGTGATGTCTTTGTTAATGTTCGCATGGTCGAAATGGGCGGCGCACTCGCTCTTTCAGACAGCGGCAATCACGCTGCGCTCATGCAGGATGCTCAAGCATTCGCGAGCACAAACACTCGAGGCCTGTGGGACCCGGCCTTCTGCGGCGCAGGCCTCGATGCCGAGATCGTGATCATCGCGATCGAGGCCAACGCACCCGGTCAGGACCACCTCAACCCAAACGGAGAGTGGATCGAGATCGCGAACCTCACCAATGTCGACGCAGCCATGACCGACTGGTCGATCCGAGACGAGTCGACCCGCCACCGTTTCTACTTCCCTGATGGTTTTGTGCTGATGAGTGGCGACGACGTTCGAGTGTTCTCGGGCTGTGGTGACAACACCGCTGACTCGTTGTACTGGTGCGACGGTGATCCGGTCTGGAACAACGGAGGCGACACTGGCTTTCTGGTTGACCCGGACGGCCGTTTCGCTGACTCCTTGTCCTACTCCGGCTAGGTCCACATTCTTTGGTGCGACCGGGTCCCGGTTTCTGCCCAGCGGCACGTTGACTGTCATACTCAGATGGTGACTCCTCCCCCACTTTCTGCCGGGCTCGTTGCTTTCGTGAAGCGCGACTGCGAAACCTGCAAACTCGTAGATCCTGTCCTCGGCGCAATCGCCAATAGTGAACCGTTGACTGTCTACACCCAGGACGACGTGAGCTTCCCCACGTCTGTCGCGGCTGTAGACGATCTTGCACTCGAGATGTCGTGGCACCACAACATCGAGACCGTGCCCACCCTGATTCGTGTCGATGCCAATGGTGTTGAAGAAGAACGGATTGTTGGCTGGAGCCGTGATCAGTGGCAGGCGTTTACCGGCAATATGGAACTCGGCATCACACTTCCTGGGTTTCGCCCTGGCTGCGGCTCGTTAAGTGTCGACCCGAGCCGGGCCGACGAACTGAACGCTCGGATGGGCGGTAGCGGCCTTGTGACTCGTCGAGTCGACTTTGCTGAACTCGAAGACGACTTCGAGGCCATGTACGACCGGGGATGGTCCGATGGACTACCACTTGTGCCTCCAACCGAAGCTCGGGTCCTACGCATGCTCGACGACACCACCCGGAGTGCTTCCGACATCGTGGCCAATGTCGCTCCGGACTTGATCGATGTGACCGTCGAGAAGATTGCTGTGAACGCAGTTATGGCAGGGTGTAAGCCCGAATATCTGCCAGTCGTGATTGCTGCGGTCGAAGCGATCTGCACCGACGAGTTCAACATCCATGGCCTGCTCGCTACGACCATGAGTGTTGGTCCGGTGTTCGTGGTGAACGGTCCGATCCGCAAACAACTCGGCATGAATAGCGGCATCAATGTCTTCGGCCAAGGCAATCGCGCCAACCTGACCATTGGCCGAGCAGTCCAGCTCATTGTCCGTAATGTCGGCGGCGGCCGGCCAGGCGGTGTCGACCGTGCAACCCAAGGCAGCCCGGCCAAGATCGGGCTCGCGTTTCCTGAGGACGAAGAAGGCACGCCGTGGATCTCGCTCGCCGAAGAACGTGGCATGGAACCGGGCGTTAATGCCATCACCGCTCTCTGTCTTGAAGGACCCAGGCTGATCGTTGACCAGCTGTCGCGTACTCCTGAGTCCTTAACCAACAACATCGCTGAATGCCTCATGACGACCCATAGCAAACGTATGGTCTATGGCATCGATGCCCTACTCGTTCTGTCGCCAGAACACATGTCGAGGTACATCGATGCTGGATGGGACCGGGCTCGATTCCGCGCCGAGCTCGAAGAACGGCTGATGGTAAACACCGACGACATCATCCGGGGCACCGGTGGCATCGACGAAGGCCTGCCAGCTGACTTTGCAGGTATGCAGCTGCCGAAGTTCAGGCCTGGCGGACTACACATCGCTCATGCTGGCGGACCCGCTGGACTCTTTTCGTCGGTCTTCGCTGGTTGGGTGAGTGGCGAAAAGGGTAGTGTCCCTGTGACGAAGGAGATCACGCCATGACCACCGTCCTTGACCCAACCAACGAGGCCACGCCGACCCAGATCGACCCTGCCATGCGGCCCGAGTCGCTTGCTGGACTGACTGTTGGCCTGCTTGACATCTCCAAACCGCGGGGTGACATCTTCCTCAACCGCGTGGAAGAACGGCTTACCGCTCTCGGCTCAACCGTCAAACGTTATAAGAAACCAACCTTCGCTAAACCAGCACCGGTTGACCTTCGCCACGAAATCGCATCGCAGTGTGATGCGGTCATCGAAGCGTTAGCTGATTGAGGTAGCTGCACGTCATGCAGTGTGCATGACATCACCGACCTCGAACGCCGTGGACTCCCAGGCGTGTTCGTAGCCAGCAATCCGTTCATGACTGCTGCCGAAGCACAGTCAAAGGCACTTGGCTTCAATCCGTCTCGCTTGTTCGTCGAACACCCGATTCAGGACCGCACCGACGACGAAATGCATGCGTTGGCTGACCAAGCTGTGGACCAACTTATTGCGTCGATCAGCGGGCCCCAGACCCCCACTAGCTAAATTTGGGTAAGTAGTTATTCCCAAATCCTAAAGTCTGTGTTGTGAGCGCCGATTGAGCACTCAGCGGTCGACACAACGTTCGGAACCGCTCACCTACAGAGTGCGCCAGCCCATCCCCCACCACTGGGCAGGCCTTCTCTTCTTAAAGAACCCCTGGCCATTCCCCCCACGGCTAGGGGTTCTTTCTCTTTTCACGCACGAGTTTCCGGCACCAGGACCCCAAGGCTCGCCCTACGTCACGGCGGGTCTGACCCCACGTGACGGCGGGTCTGACCCCGCGTGACGTGGCGAGGTCGAGGTGGGCTAGGAGATGGCTTGGTCGATGAGGGTCATGGGATGAATCGTGGGGACACCGGCGGCGGCCAGATGCATGGAACAGCCGGGGTTGGCGCTGGCGACCGCGTCGGGAGTGTGACGATTGATCTCTTCGACCTTGCGATCACGAATCTGGCCGGCCAGCTCCGGTTGCAGCACTGAGTAGGCACCGCCTGCCCCGCAACACATGCCGTCGTCTTCGAGCTCAACCAGCTCTCGCACGAAAGGCCGAAGCATGACACGGGTTGCCTCGTGGACACGCTGGACATGACGCAGATGACAAGGATCCTGAACTGCAACACGAAGGTCGAGTGGTTCAACCGTCGGCAGCTTGTCGACATGGTCTGCCAGGAACTCGCTGACGTCGTAGACACGTCCCGAGAAGGCTCGGGCTTCTTCGGTCCCGAGCAGGTGCCCGTACTCTTTCATCGCAGCACCACAGCCAGCTGAGTTAACCAGTATTGGTTTATCGCCTAGCGCGGCGATCGTCTTGCGGGCAAGCTTGCGGGCCTCGTCGCCCATGCCAGCATGTGATTGCAGAGCACCACAACAGGGTGCTGCATCGCTGGTTGGCCGCACGCCAAAGCCAGCCGCCTCGATTACTCGCTGGGTGGCCTGGTGGACATCTCGTTGCCAAGCGTCCATGACGCAGCCGGTGAACATCCACACATCGTCGCCCGATGCCACAAGAGGTTCTTGGCGGATCGGCAGTTTGTCGGGCAAACCCAAACGCTCAGGCAACAGCCCTGTCTTGTTGATCACCGCGAGTGCGGCTGAGCCAGCACGAAGCAACTTCGGCGATGCCAACGGTTTAAGCGCAGCCTGCTGCCACTTCGGCGTGAGTTTGCCCATATCGACCAGGGTCTCGCGGGTTTGCTCGATCAAATGGCCGTACGGCACGGCACTCGGGCACGCTGGCTCGCAGCCCCGGCACTGCACACAGGTAGCGAACGCATCGACGACTTCATCGGTAACCGGCGCATCGTTGTCTTGCACATGACGCATGAGCGCGATGCGGCCACGAGGCGACATGGTCTCGTCGCCGGTCACACGAAAGGTCGGGCAATGTGGCAGGCACAAACCGCACTGCACACAGGTGTTCAGCTCATCGGCATCGAGTTTGAGATCCATCAGCGCACTCCTGGGGTTCGTCCGGGGTTAAGTCGGCCGTGGGGATCGAATTGTTCCTTGACCCGCTGGGCAAGGGCTTGTGCCGTGCGGTCGGGTGTGACGACCTGCTGGGCCTGTGCCGCCCACACGGTGCCAACGCCGACCGACGCAATCCATGGACCATCGCCGAATTGTGCCGTGTCTCGTAACGCTGCTGGTGCGAGTGACCAACGGTGTGCTGGCAGGTCCGGTGGGCCAGCGACCTCGTGGACGTCGGCAACCGCTGCCAGCCGGGCTTGTTCGGCGTCGACAGCAACCGGATGGTCTTCGAGTTCGATCCAGGTTGTGGTGCCGTCCCAGAGAATGGCGCTTGGCCGCAGCACGATGCTGCTCACCGCAAACGGGTCGATGGACTCGGACTGCAACCACCGGGTACATGCTGGAATCGGGTTGGTTCGCAAAATGGCTTCGCACAGCAGGCCGAGCGTGCCGAGCGATCCAACCATGATCCGAGGCAAGTCGAAGCCGGTCACGTTCTTTACGGTCGGGCCGCCACCGGTAATGACCTGGCCATCGTCGGACACGTACCGGACCTGCAACGCCGCTTCTCGCAGTCGGCCACGGCCGAGCATGTGCACGCTGTTCTCGCCGACAGCAAGTGCGCCGCCCACAGTCCCGCCTCGTTCAGGAAGACCGGTGCGCTGGCCTTTCTCGGCAAGCGCTGCATGAAGTTCTTCGACGGTGGTGCCACAGCGCACCGTGACCGTCATTTCGTCGGGCACATAATCGACAATGCCGGTTGGGGCCTTGAGTAATCGGGTGTCAGCGTCACCAGGACCGCCAAGATCCCAGCGGGTGCGGTTGCCTTCGATGGCTACTGGACCGGTGTGGCCGACTTCGGAAGCGAAATCGAGCAGCACCTTGTCGGTCACCTGCAGTTTTGCGGTCATGCCCATACGCCTGTCGGGACCTTACGCAGTGCCTGGATGTCGGCGCAGCTGTGACCGATAGGGATCACCTTGCCCGGGTTGGTGCGACAGCCAGGATCGAAGGCTTGACGCAACCGGTTCTGATGATCCAGGTCATCGGAGGTGAACATCTCATCCATGTACGCCTGCTTCTCAACACCGATGCCGTGTTCGCCAGAGAGCACACCGCCAGCGTCGAGCGACACTCGCACGATCTCGGATCCCGCAGCGTGGACACGGTCGAGGATGCCCTCGTCTCGGCCATCGAATACCAGCAGTGGGTGCAGGTTGCCGTCGCCGGCATGGAAGACGTTCATGACCAGCAGGTCGTACTTATCGGCGATCGCGTAGATCTTCTCGAGCACGTCGGCCAACTGGGACCGTGGCACAACAGTGTCGTGTAGGTAGTAGTCAGGTGCGATCTGGGCGACCGCACCGAACGCAGTCTTGCGGCCTTTCCACAAGGCTGCCCGTTCGGTTTCATCGGCGGCGGTGCGGACTTCGATCGCGTTGTTGTCGTTGCCGATCTGGGCGATCCGTTCGGCGTCGATCTCGATCGACTCTGCGAGCCCATCCACTTCGGCCAGCAATACCGCACCGGCGTCGCGGGGATAACCGGCGTTCACATAGTTCTCGACGGCAACGGTGATGCGTTGGTCCATGACCTCGAGTGCCGCGGGCACCATGCCAGCTGCGATGATCTGGCTCACCGTGTTTGCTGCATCGCGTACCGTCTCGAACGACAGCAGCAATGTCTTCACCGCAGGAGCGTCTGGCGTAATGGTCACCGCGATCTTGGTGGTGATGCCGAGGGTGCCTTCGCTGCCCACAAATGCACCCCGCAGATCAAGCCCTGCTGGTTCGGCATCGAGTCCACCAAGCATGGCGATTTCCCCCGACGGCAACACGACTTCGAGCGCTTGCACGTGGGCGTTCGTAACCCCGTAGGCCAAGCAGTGGGGTCCGCCAGAATTGTTGGCGACATTGCCGCCGATGGTGCAGACCTGCTGACTCGACGGATCAGGAGCGAAGTGAAAGCCGGACCGATGCAGGTACCTCGTGAGATCTAGATTGACCACGCCGGGCTCGACCCAGGCGATGCGGTTGTCTTCGTCGACCTCGATGATCTTGTTCATCTTGGTGACGACAACAACGATGGGCGCACCCAGCGGGATAGCGCCGCCAGCGAGTCCGGTACCAGCGCCCCGGGGCACGATGTTGCGTTCGTGGGCCAGGGCGATCTTCATGATCGCTTGGACCTCGGCGGTAGTGATCGGGAAACAAACCGGACCCGACACACCACCATCGAAGACCGACGCATCACGGCTGAGTAACGCCCGTTCGGCACCGTCGTAACGCACTCGGTCCTCAGACAGCGCGGCCCGGAGCTCGGCAACAACTGGATCGCCGTCGGCGCTCTTCGCGCCTGGCTCCAGGTTCAAACGTTTACGAACTGAGCTCAGCAGGCCGGCCATGCGTCAGCCCTGCTCGCCTGCGGTCAGTGCTTTGCGTTCTTGGCGACGAGCATGCAGGATCGGCTCGGTGTAGCCCGACGGCTGCTCGGTTCCGGACAACACCAGGTCACAGGCACCCTTGAAAGCGGGGCCGTCGAATGCCGGTGCCATGTTGTCGTAGTCAGGGTCGTCGGCATTCTGACGATCGACCACGGCTGCCATGCGCTTCATGGTTTCCATGACTTCGTCGGACGAAACCACGCCGTGGCGCAGCCAGTTGGCCATGTGCTGCGATGAGATCCGGCAGGTTGCGCGGTCTTCCATGAGACCGATGTCGTTGATGTCGGGGACCTTGGAACAACCAACGCCGTGATCGACCCAGCGGACGACGTAACCCAGGATGCCCTGCGCGTTGTTGTCGAGTTCGGCCTGCTTCTCTTCGGCACTCCAGTTGGTGTCGGTGGCTACGGGAATGTGCAAGATGTCGTCGAGTCCGGCACGGCGTCCGCCGGCAAGGAGTTCCTGCTGCCGAGCGAGCACATCGACCTGGTGATAGTGGGTGGCGTGCAACGTGGCCGCAGTCGGCGACGGCACCCATGCGCAGTTGGCACCAGCCTGAGGGTGACCGATCTTCTGTTCGAGCATGTCGGCCATACGGTCAGGGGTCGCCCACATGCCCTTGCCGATCTGGGCCTTGCCGTGCAGACCACAGGCCAGGCCGACGTCGACGTTCCAGTCTTCGTAGGCGCCGATCCAGTTCTGAGCCTTCATGTCACTCTTGCGAACGAACGGGCCAGCTTCCATCGATGTGTGGATTTCGTCGCCGGTGCGGTCGAGGAAACCGGTGTTGATGAACACCACCCGACTCTTGATCGCCCGAATGCATTCCTTGAGGTTCACGGTGGTGCGACGTTCTTCGTCCATCAGGCCGAGCTTGACCGTGTTCGGGGCGAGGCCCAGGACCTCTTCAACTCGACTGAAGACCTGGTCGGCGAATGTGGCTTCGTCGGGTCCGTGCATCTTCGGCTTTACGACATAGACCGAGCCGGTGCGCGAGTTCTTGTCACCGTCGGTTTTGTCGAGATCGTGTTTGGCACACAACACAGTCATCATCGCGTCGAGTAAACCCTCGGGGATCTCGTTGCCATCGGCGTCGAGCACAGCGGGTGTGGTCATCAGGTGACCAACGTTGCGCACCAGCATGGTGGCCCGCCCAGGCAGCATGAAACTTCCGCCCTCCGGTGATGCATAGAGGCGATCGTTGTTCATACGACGGGTGAAACTTGAGTCGCCCTTGGTGACCTCTTCGCTCAGATCACCTCGGTTCAGGCCGAGCCAGTTGTGATAGGCCAGCGCCTTGTCTTCGGAGTCGACGGCTGCGACCGAGTCTTCGCAGTCCATGATGGCGGTGACGGCTGCTTCGAGCACGATGTCTTTGACACCTGCGGCGTCGGTGGCGCCGACGTTGTCGTCGGGGTCAATCTGGATTTCCAGATGGAGGCCATTGTTGACCAGCAGGATCGTTGCTGGGCCGCTTGGATCCCCTTGCCAACCAACAAGTTGCGATGGATCGGCGAGCGCCGGAACCATCTGGCCGGCCTCGACGGTGTAGGAGTCAACGTCGGCGTGTGAGCCTTCGGCCAGCGGCACCGCGGTGTCCAGGAAGATGCGACCCCAGGCAATAACTCGGTCGCCTCGTTCCGCGTTGTAGGGCCCGCCGGGCGGCAGATCACCAAGTGCGTCGGTGCCGTAGAGCGCGTCGTACAACGATCCCCACCGAGCGTTCGCCGCATTGATGGCGTACCGAGCGTTCATGATGGGAACAACCAGCTGGGGTCCAGCGATAGTTGCCATTTCAGGGTCGACGTTCGCCGGGTCGATAGAGAACTCTGGACCCTCGGGTTGCAGGTAACCAAGCTCTTCAAGGAATGCCCGGTAGGCAGCTGCGTCGTGTGGTTGTCCGACGCGCTCCTTGTGCCAGGCGTCGATGGCGGCCTGGATCTCGTCGCGCTTTTCGAGCAGTTCACGATTGCGGGGAGCGAAGTCGGCAATCAGTCCGGCGAAGCCAGCCCAGAATGCGTCGGGATCCACGCCGGAACCTGGCAACGCCTCGTTCATCACAAAGTCGTCGAGCTCCTGGCCGACGGCCAAACCCTGTCGCTCAGTGCGTGGGCGATCGGTGCGCGGTTGCGAATCAGAGGTAGATGCTGCTGCCATGGCACGAGGTTAACTGTTAACAGTTGACCGTCAACCGGAAAAGAGTACTGTTCTTCGCATGGCGCTCGCCGACCACTCTCCCACCCAAACAGAACCCGACGAGAGTGCCCTGATCGTTATGCCGGTCGACCTCGGCCACGCCGTCACCGCAGCGATCCGCGAGCTCATTATGACCGGCGCCGTCGCCCCAGGTGACCGGCTCGTCGAAACCGAGTTGTCTGAACGATTCGGCACCAGCCGGGGGCCGGTTCGAGACGCCTTCAAAGAACTCGAACAGTCTGGGCTTGTTGTCTCGGTCCCCCGCCGAGGTACCTTCGTTGCCACGCTCACCGCAGCCGACATCCATGAGATCTACACGCTTCGACTTGCGCTCGAGAAGCTCGCGATCGTTACCACAGCAACGATCGCGACCGATCACGACATCGCTGCGATGCGAGCCGCTGTCGAACGCCTGACCGAGGCCCAACGCACCAGCGATCGCCGCGCCGGGGCCGAAGCCGACATCGCCATTCACCGCCTGGTCGTGCGTACGGCTGGTCATGAACGCCTGACCGAAGCCTGGGAACGTCTGGCCGACCAGACGCTGTTGCTCATGGCCGAACTTATGGATTTGCTGCTCGATGTGCAACACGCTGCTGGCGACCACGACGCCCTGGTAAACGCGATAGCTGACCACGATGTCGCCGGCGCCGAAGCCGCACTGACGGACCATCTGCTCGCTGCCAGTCAGGCCATGATCGACAACGCTTCTTCGACCAACGAGAGCTGACGCTCACCAAATCACGGTGCCGCTTCGGATTCCACCAGCCACCCGCCTGGTGTGCCGTGGTGTCAGTTGTCTAGCGAATACTGCTGGAAGAAGGCCCACGATGTTTCCGACGCGCTGATCTCGTCGGTAGTCGCACCCAGGCCAATCGCCTCAGACACTGCCAACGACACCGCAGAACCCGGCCAACTATGGCCACCGCCTTCGATCTCATAGAAGGTCATCTGCACATCGTCGGCACAATTCTGGAAGTCGAACGACGTCACCTGTGGTGATAGCTGAGCGACCCTTGGCTCGATGTCACATCCTGCTTCAGCGGCAAACTCGGCGAACTCATCCAAGATCTTGAGTGCAAACAGTGGCACGGTTTGGCCGGGTGCCATCGATGATTCGCCACTGCCGTCGTAGGGCACAACCTCGTCGTTGGTGCCATGGAAACCTATGTAGGGAACCACCCGGGACGGGTCACAACTATCGGCGTGGCTCAAGGCTGCGACCGAAGCTGCTGCTGCGATGCGGTCAGACATCTCACATACCAGCACCGAGCTGAAGTAGCCGCCGTTGGACATTCCAGTGGTGTACACCCGAGTGTCGTCGACACAAAGCGTTTCAATCACCTGGTCGAGCAGTGTGTTAGCGAAAGCCAGATCGTCGCGGTCCGGAAACTGCTCAGGTGCGAGTTCCCACGAGTTGAGGCCGGTGGCGTCTTCCAGTCCGGTTGGAACGATCACAATGAACCCCTCGGCGTCGGCCAGTGCGGTGTAGTCGGAGAAAGCGAGCTGTTCGACACCACTGGAACCCAAACCATGCCAGTTCAACACAACAGGCAAACGTGTCGAGTCGTCATAGCCGACAGGCACGACCTGCTCGTACACCCGCTCTTGTCCTTCGAAGTTGAACCTGACCGAGGTGGTTCCAGGCGCTACGCCTGCACCACACCCGCTGCTCAACGGACCCGTGGTGTTCGCCGATTCCGACGAGGGCACCTCAGCTGGTGCAACAGTTGGTGCAACAGTTGGCGCAGCCTCGGGTTCCGGCGTTGGGTCTGGTTCAGGCTCAGCTGTTGGTGCCGGGGCTTCAGTTATTTCAGCTGCCGCGGTCGGGTCCGCTGCCCCGACAACGGGCTCGTTCTGAGCATTGGCCCGCACCCGTGACGTGGTGTCGGGCGACTCGCCGCTGCCCCCTCCGCATGCGATAGCCACGAGAGCTAACCCAAGCATCACAGGAGGCAAAACTCGATATTTCATCCGGCGATGCTACCAATCTCTGGCAA
>Ga0115564_10002571_pt1 | contig 15797 bp, 9 predicted proteins | sample COGITO_mtgs_1105_7_FD_88680 | JGI IMG/M metagenome (GOLD analysis project Ga0115564, IMG submission 88680) | Pelagic marine microbial communities from North Sea - COGITO_mtgs_110523 | ecosystem: Environmental > Aquatic > Marine > Epipelagic | place: Germany:Helgoland, sampling site Kabeltonne...
AAAAACATGTATTTCTTACAAGAAGAAATCGAAGGAATTTCGTCCAATCGGGATAACTGCAGCGTTCGAACCAATGCAACAACATATTCCGCTCCACGTGTTTTTTCCAGTATTCCCACAACTAAGTTCAAAAAACAAAATCAATTCCCAGTCCTACAGCAACACTTTATTGGGTGGGTGGTCAAAACCCAAGCACCCATTTTTGATCCAAAGTCAGTGGTTTTTATGGACTTCGAAGTCCCCCAAAAAAACAACACCCGTTTTATGTATGTGTTGCCCTTTTCCAAACATGAAGCCTTGGTTGAATACACCCTTTTTTCAAAAGATCTGTTGGAAGACAAAGAATATGAAAGCGCTATTCAAGCCTATTTAGAAGACAAAAAAGCAGGGGAAGTTAGTATTGTTGAGAAAGAAAAAGGGAGTATTCCAATGACCGCCTATGATTTTAGTCAACACAATACCGCTAACCTATTACACATTGGCACAGCTGGAGGCTGGACCAAAGCGAGTACTGGCTTTACCTTTCAAAAATCTGTTCAAAAAGTAGACCAGTTGGTCGCCTTCATGAAAAAAAACAAGCCGCTCAAGGATTTTAAGCAAAAATCGAAATTCAACTTTTACGACCTCTTGTTTTTAGATGTTTTGGCTAAACACAATGGAGAAGGTAGTTTACTTTTTAAGCAAATGTTCCAATACAATCCTCCAAAACGTATCTTCAGCTTTCTTGAGGAGAAGACAAGTTTATGGCAAGATGTTGCCATCATGCGTTCTTTCCCCATAAGACGCTTTGTCAGTGCATTAATAAAACGCTTATTTTAACTACAATTTACGTTCCATCAATTGCAATGCAAAGGCCTTAAAGACTGCTTTCTTTTCAGAAGAAACCCGAAAGTTTTGAACTTCTTTTAGCGCATTTTGGGTGTAGGTTTCTATCAAGGCTTGAATGGCGCTATCTGCTCCTGTTGCCCTAAAGATTCCCTTCGCTTTTTGAATTTTTTCCATGGAATCTTCTGGAGTGGTCGTAAACAGCTCCTCCAGTGTCGAACGCTGCTCTGCATCTCCCTTTTCAAGGGCTAATAAATACAACAGTGTTTTCTTGTTTTCAATAATATCGCCCCCCACTTGTTTTCCAAAGGTTGCTGAATCACCAAAGGCATCGAGGTAATCGTCTTGCAATTGAAAAGCAAGACCAAGTTGAATACCAAAGGCATAAAATGCTTCGCTTTCACTGCAGCTCAATCCGCCAATCATGGCACCCATTTGCAGGGAGCAACCTAGCAATACGGCTGTCTTTAAACGGATCATTTTCAGGTATTCTTCCTGTGAAACCCTTTCTTGGGTTGGGAAATCCATATCATATTGCTGCCCTTCACATACTTCGCGGGCGGTTTTGCTAAACAATTGGGTCAATTCAGCAAACAATGCTGGTGGGTAGTTGTTCAAACATTCATAAGCCATGACCAGCATCACATCGCCCGACAAAATACCCGTATTGGTATTCCACTTTTCATGAACGGTGGGTTTTCCTCTTCTCAGAGGCGCCTCGTCCATAATATCATCGTGCACCAAACTGAAATTGTGAAACACTTCAACCGCCAAAGCGGCTGGCAATGCTTTCTGGATTTCATTCCCTACGGCATCTGCAGCAAGCAAAGCCAAAACCGGACGAATACGTTTTCCTCCCAAACCTAGAATATAGTTGGCAGGGTCATATAAGGTTCGGGGAGTTTTTTTGTGTAAATTTTCTTCTAAGTAGGCCAAAAAAGCCTGTTGGTAAGTTGCAATCACTATGAACTATTTTTACAAAAATAGCCAAAAAAAATGGCTCGTTATTTTCCTAAGGTAAACTTTGGAAACTTATTTGGTTTTTAAAGTTTCCATCCGTACTTTTGCTGCACAAAAAAGTAGAGGTGAGAGAAACTATAGTAAAGAAAACCAGTGCACTATTTCTTCAAAGGGGGTTCAAAAGTGTAACCATGGATGATGTTGCTAACGCAATGGCCATCTCCAAAAAAACACTTTATACGCATTTCGAGAACAAAGAACAACTTGTTCGGGAGAGTGCGAATTTTGTTTTTGATTGCGTCTGTAGTGAAATTGAAGAGATTAAATTAAAAGCTGCTCACCCTATCGAAGAACTCTATTTTGTAAAATCGGCTGTACTCAAATACCTGCAAAATGAATCTCTTTCGCCTACTTATCAACTACAAAAGTTTTATCCAGAAATCTATTCCAACCTTCGCGATCAGGAATACAGTCGCTTTGGTGTCATGGTACAGTCTAGCCTCAGATTAGGAATCGAAACAGGGCTTTTTCGCCCCAATATTAATGTAGATTTTGTCTCGCGTTTGTACATGAACGGAATGCGTGGAATTCGAGATATCGATATTTTCCCGATCGCGCAATTCGACATCAACACACTCTTTGAAAATTATTTAGAATACCATGCTCGGGCAATTGTTACTCCCAAAGGGCTTAGGGTATTGAATGAATTTATTGGAACATCTGAACAAAAATAAATGAAAAAAAAATTGCTTTACATCTTTTTCTTGGCTGGACTAATTGGCTTTGCCCAAGACACTCCCGCTTCTTTTTCGCTCAATGAAGCGGTAGAATGGGGAATGAACTACAATCGCACCCTAAAACGTGCCACTATTGAGGTTCAAAAAGCCCACAAAGAAAAATGGAAAACCCTTTCCATTGGATTCCCACAAATCAATGCAAACCTTATCTACCAAAACAATATTGAGCAACCTGTTTCCCTTATTCCAGCTCAATTTTTTGGAGGGCAAGCAGGTGAGTTTGCTGAAGTTATTTTTGGAACTAAACAAACCGCCATAGGAACGGTCGAGTTAAATCAACTCATTTTTGACGGCACCTATGTAGTAGGAGTTCAAGGTATTCGTCATTTTATTGAAACAGCCGAAAATGTTTTGGAAAAAACTCAAATTGAGGTGAAGAAAGCCATCGTTACCTCCTATGTCAATGCACTGGTCGCAAGAGAATCGTTGGCTGTTTTGAAGAAGAACGCCCATGCCCTGGAAAAAAACATTGAAGAAGCCCACCAATTATACAAAAACGGCTTCACTGAAGAAGAAACTGTGGAACAGCTAAGACTAACCCTCTCAAGTCTAAATTCTCAAATTCGTTATTTAAGCAAATCAACTGATCTTGCCAACAATGTCTTTAAACTACTTTTGGGAATTGAACTCACAGAAAATTTCGACTTCTCCAATAGTTTAGAAGAATTAGCCACCCTGCATCTACTCGAAGAAGACCCAACAGCTAGCTATGAAAACAATATTGATATTCGTTTGGCAGAAAATGAGCTTACCTCTGAGGGCTTCTTGTATCGCTTGGAGAGGGCCAAAGGGCTGCCTTCTTTTAGTGCCTTCCTCAATGGAAGCTATATGGGTAACAATGATGAATTTGACTTTACCAATTCTTCGCAAAAATGGTTTGGATCTTCTGCCTTTGGCTTTAAATTAAGGGTACCTATTTTTAGTTCCTTTGGAAGAATGGCGAGTGCACAAAAAGCAAAATTAAGTGTATTACAGGCCGAGACCAAGCTCATCGAAGTAAAGGCGCAAATTTATGTAGATTGGCAAAATGCCCTTAACAATTATGCATTGGCAAAAGAAGAACATGCCACTGCTCTTGAAAACTTATCTCTTGCAGAACGCATCGAAAAGAAAAATACCACCAAGTTTTTCGAAGGTCTTTCAGGAAGTTTCGACCTGCGTCAAGCACAATTACAATTATACCAAGCCCAACAAAATGCGATTCAAGGCATGCGTAACGTTATCCTTGAGAAAACAATTTTAGACACTATAATCAACAACGTACAATAATTCCATCATGAAAAAAACGCTACTCCTTTTCACAAGCATCTTCCTTGCCCAGTGTGGATCATCCGACAAACAAACAACGGCTGAAATCATTGAAGGCGGAGATTTAGCCGCTATACAAACCAAGAAAACAGAAGTTGTCAAAACCATCAATGCACTACAAACTGAATTGAATTTATTGAACAATGCAATTGGAGAAGTGGACACCCAAAAGAAATTTCTCTTGGTCTCATCTGTTGCTGTAAACTCAACTTCATATACACATTATGTTGATTTTCAAGGAACCCTTGAAACAGATAAAAACATTGTCGTTTACCCTGAAATTCCTGGTCTTTTAAAAACCATCAATGTTCGTGTTGGACAAAAAGTTAAACAAGGTCAGCTCATGGCGACCTTGTCAGATAGTGGGTTAATTGATCAACTTGAACAACTGGAATTACAATTAGAACTAGCTAAGACTACCTACAATCGTCAAAGTCGCTTATGGGACCAAAAAATTGGTTCGGAGATTCAATACCTACAGGCTAAAACTCAATTCAAGAGTCTGGAAAAAAGCATTGCGCAAATGAAAGATCAGGTGGCAAAAACAAACCTTATTGCTCCTTTCGATGGAATTATTGATCAAATCATGGCAGATCCAGGAAGCAATTTGGCCCCTGGAATGACTCCTGTCCTTCGCATCATCAACATGGATGAAATGAAGGTTAGTGCCTTTATTCCAGAATTACACCTCCCAAATATTTCGGCCAATACCCCTGTTGTTGTCAATATTCCTGTTCTCAGAAAATCCTTGGATGCCAAGGTTTCTTCTGTAGGAAACTTCATTAACCCCAACAACCGTTCTTTTCGTATTGAAATTGAATTGAAAAATCAAGAAGGTGATCTGAAACCAAATATGACCGCCCAATTAAGGGTCAATGATTATATCAACCCAACTGCACTAATGGTCGCCTCCAAAAACATTTTAGAAGATCAAGCAGGAGCTCACTTCGTCTATACCTTAGAAGAGGTTTCAGGGAAAGAAAGTGTTTTTAAAGCCGTGAAAACCTTTGTGACCATTGGTAAATCTTCAGACAATCAAACGGAAATTTTAAGTGGTCTTCAGGCTGGAGATCGATTGGTAGAAGATGGAATTCGTTTAATCGAAGATCAACAATTGGTTAACGTAACACAATCTTAAGCAGCCCAAAAACATGAAAAAATCATCACAACTCAAAGAGTTTTCACTTTCCTCCTGGGCCATCGATCACAGTACGGTAATCTATGTAGTAATTGGGTTATTCTTTATTTTGGGAATCTCCTCCTACCTCACTCTGCCGCGTGAAAATTATCCTGAAATCAATACGAACGAAATTTTTGTCAGTTCAATCTATCCGGGAAATACAGCCGAGGACATTGAGCGCTTGATTACTGATCCATTGGAAGAAGAACTTAAAGGAGTACCTAATTTAGTCGGCATTGAATCAACTTCATTAGAAAACTTTTCCCTCATCACCATTGAATTTGATGAATCTATTTCCAAAGAAAGTGCGAAAATAAAAGTTCAAGACAAAATCGATGCGGTTACCTCCAGTGCCGACTGGCCCACTTTTAACAATGCAAAAGTAGAGCCCACTTCTTTCGAATTTAGTTTATCGGAAGAGGTTCCCATTCTAAATATCGGTCTTAGTGGAGATTTGCCCATTGCAGAAATGAAATTCTATGGAGAATTGTTGCAGGACAAGATTGAACAAATGGCCGAAATCAAAGAAGTTGCCCTACGAGGAGTACAAGACTTTGAAATAGAAGTCTCTTTGGATCTCTTGAAAATGAATGCCGCTACCCTTTCTTTTGACGATGTTATCAATGCCATTCAAAGAGGGAACAGTACCGTTTCTGCTGGAAATATTGAAGGCAATGGACTGCGCAGAAACCTACGTGTCATTGGGGAAATTGAACGCCCAGAAGACCTTGAAAAATTTGTGCTAAAAAACCAAAACGGAACCGTATATATGGGAGATGTCGCTCAAATCTCCTTCAAAGAAAAAGAGAAGAATTCATTTGCTCGTTCAGACGGTAAAACTGCTATTGTATTGGACATCAAAAAACGAAGTGGAAAAAATCTCATTAAAACGGTTGAGAAAATTAGAGCCATTGTAGCCGATATTGAAAAAAATGATTTTCCCGCAGCCATTGAAGTTGACATTTCGAATGACCAATCCAATGCCACCAAGAATTTGGTGAGTGATTTGGCCAATAATATCATCTTTGGGGTACTGCTTGTCATCACCGTCTTGATGTTTTTCCTAGGGTTTCGCAATGCTTTATTTGTTGGTTTTGCCATACCCATGTCCATGTTTATGTCTTTTATGATTCTTGGATTCTTGGGGCAAACCATCAATACCATGGTTTTATTCGGTCTCATTATGGGGCTAGGAATGCTGGTCGATAACGGAATTGTGGTGGTAGAAAATGCCTATCGCTTGATGGAAAAAGAAGGCATGTCCTCTATCGAAGCAGCCAAAAAAGGGATAGGCGAAATCGCTTACCCTATCATCATCTCAACGGCAACCACCATTGCCGCCTTTCTTCCCTTGGGTTTTTGGCCCGGAACAATTGGAGAATTCATGATCTTTTTCCCTATTACACTATCCATTGTCTTGGGGTCATCTTTGATCGTGGCGATTTTCTTCAACTCCATGCTGGTCTCTAAATTCATGGAAATTGAAGATCGTGAACTCAGTAGAAAGAGTCTGTGGCGCATGACCTTTATCTTGGGTGGATTAGGCTTACTTTTGATTTTTAAAGAAGGAACCTTGCGAGGTTTGGGGACTATAATGCTCCTTACAACTCTTTTATTTTGGTCTTATAAATACTTTATCAAAGGCTGGGCGACCTATTTTCAGGACGTTTTCCTTTTGCGCTTAGAGGCAAATTATTCTAAGGTTTTGCGCTATGCATTGACCGGCAAAAGACCCTATGTCTTCTTGTTTGGAACCATCAGTCTTTTGTTTTCCTCCTTTGTTATATTAGGATTAGCAGCTCCCAAAGTTGAGTTTTTTCCAGAAAATCAGCCCCAACAAATTTTTATTTATGCTGAATATCCCGAAGGAACAGCCATAGACAAAACCAATGCGACCTCCAAGCGAATTGAAGCTGTGGTCGCAAAAGTCATCGGGAACAGTAAGTACATTGATGGAGATACCAACTTTATGATTGACTCCAATGTTGCCATGGTAGGACTTGGAGCACAAAATCCCGAAACGGACAAAGGAGGGGATCAGGAAATGCCTCACAAGGCAAAAATAACATTGACGATGGCAGAATTTAAATACCGTCGTGGCTTTTCAAGTGAAACCCTTCGTCAAGAAATTCAACAAGCCCTCAGAGGAAAATTTGCTGGAATTTCCATTTCTGTCGAGAAAGAAGCAGCTGGACCTCCAGCAGGCTACCCGGTCAACATTGAGGTATCGGGTGAGGATTACAACGAATTAATTCAAGTTGCCGAAAACCTTAAAACCTTTTTAAACAAAGAAAGTATTCTTGGGGTAGAAGAAATCAAGGTCGATGTAAACAAAAGCAAACCAGGTTTAGTGGTCAATATCGATCGTCGAAAATCAGGAAGTCTCGGTGTTGCTGCAGGACAAATTGGACAGCAATTGCGTCGTTCGCTTTATGGCGAAAAGGCGGGGATTTATAAAAAAGATGGTGAAGATTACGACATCAATGTTCGCTTTGAAAAAGAGGATCGTAAAGACACCGGTACTTTATTGGACCAATACATCGTTTTCCGCGACCAAGCCTCAGGAAGGATCAAAGAAGTGCCAATTAGTGCCATGGTAAGCATCGACAATTCTACTTCATTCAGTGCCATCAAACACAAAGACCTACGTAGGGTGGTTACCGTTTATTCGGCGGTGCTGGCAGGCTACAATGCGAATGAGGTGGTTGATCATGTCAAAGAAAGCATAACTGGCTTCAACGGTTTCCCTCGCGGAGTCGATTATACCTTCACTGGGGAAGTTGCAGAACAAGAGAAAAATATGAATTTCCTTTTGGGAGCCTTGGGCACTGCCCTAGGATTAATTCTTTTCTTATTGGTGCTTCAATTCAACTCAATTTCAAATCCATTAATCATTCTCTTATCCATCTTCCTAAGTTTTACAGGAGTACTTTACGGAATTAGTGGCTTTGGTATGCCCTTCGTCATCATGATGACCATGATGGGAATTATTTCCCTCTCTGGAATTGTAGTAAATAATGGGGTCGTTTTAATTGATTACACTCAATTACTCATTGCGCGTAAAAAAGAAGCCATGGGCATTCCTTTTGATCAAATGCTTCCTCGTATTGAAGCGAGAGAAGCCATTGTTTTGGGGGGTACTGCGCGTTTACGCCCAGTACTTTTGACCGCCATCACCACCATTTTAGGATTAATTCCCTTGGCTACTGGACTCAACATTAACTTCTTGACCTTGGTGACCAATTGGGATCCAAACATCTATGTGGGTGGAGACAATGTAATCTTTTGGGGACCCTTGTGTTGGACAGTAATTTTTGGATTAAGCTTTGCCACCTTCCTTACCTTAGTCATTGTACCGGCCTGTTTTTACTTGGTCTACCGATTAAAATTAAGGATAAACGCTTGGAGAAACAGATAAGAAGAAAGAACTTAATACCTTTGCAAAGAATTCAATTTCTATGTTAAGAACAACCAATTGTGGGGCACTGACCCTTGCGCAACTCGGAGAAGAAGTAACCCTATCAGGATGGGTACAAAAAACCAGAGACAAAGGCTTTGTCCTTTGGGTCGATCTTCGCGATCGCTATGGTATCACGCAAATCATTTTTGATGAAGAGCGCACGCCAATAGAGGTCATGGAAAAAGCCCGAGCTTTGGGTAGAGAGTTTGTGATACAAATAAAAGGAGCTGTCATTGAACGAGAGTCCAAAAACCCAAATATCCCTACAGGAGAAATTGAGATTTTGGCTACAGCATTGTCCGTGCTCAACCCAGCTAAAACACCCCCTTTTACCATCGAGGATGAAACAGATGGTGGAGAGGAATTACGCATGCAATACCGTTACCTCGATATTCGCAGAAAACCCGTACGTGAAAACTTGATTTTTCGCTCTAAGGTAAGTTTAGCCATTCGCAACTATCTTTCTACTCACGATTTTATTGATGTAGAAACACCCTATCTCATAAAGTCTACCCCAGAGGGTGCCCGTGATTTTGTGGTGCCTTCTCGCATGAATGCTGGTCAGTTTTATGCCTTACCTCAATCTCCACAAACATTCAAACAATTGCTCATGGTAGGCGGAATGGACAAGTATTTCCAAATCGTAAAATGCTTTAGAGATGAAGATTTACGCGCTGACCGTCAGCCCGAATTCACCCAAATTGACTGCGAAATGACCTTTGTCGAACAAGAAGATATCTTACAGCAGTTCGAAGGTCTTTTAACCCACCTCCTCAAAGAAATTAAAGGTGTTGATGTCTCTTCATTTCCACGTATGTCCTATGCCGAAGCCATGCAAAAATACGGAAACGATAAACCGGATATTCGCTTTGGAATGGAATTTGGCGAACTCAATAGCCTTGCACAAAACAAAGGCTTCAATGTCTTCGATCAGCAAGAATTGGTTGTTGGAATTGCTGTACCCAATGCAGCTGTCTATACACGTAAACAAATTGATGCTTTAATCGATTGGGTCAAACGTCCACAAATTGGAGCCAATGGATTGGTATGGGTAAAATGCAATGAAGACGGAAGCTATAAATCTTCTGTAGATAAATTCTACAACCAAGAAGACCTTGCCCAATGGGCTCGGGCTACCAACGCCAAGGCTGGAGATCTTATCCTTGTCATGGCTGGTGGAACACATTCAACACGCACACAGCTATCTGCCCTACGTATGGAATTAGCTGAGCAATTGGGCTTACGAAAACCCAATGAGTTTGCCCCCCTTTGGGTGGTCGATTTTCCTTTATTGGAATGGGACGAAGAAAGCAAACGTTACCATGCCATGCACCATCCCTTCACCGCACCCAAGCCAGAGCAAGTGGCCCTCTTGTCCAGCGATCCTGGTGCAGTAAATGCAAATGCCTATGACCTGGTGTTAAATGGGAACGAAATTGGGGGCGGATCAATTCGAATCCACGATGCCAAAATGCAAGAAAAAATGTTTGACCTTCTTGGATTTACCCCAGAAGAGGCTAAGGCTCAGTTTGGTTTTTTAATGGAAGCCTTCCAATATGGAGCGCCTCCTCACGGTGGAATTGCCCTTGGACTTGATCGTTTGGTCGCCATTCTTGGCGGACAAGAAACCATCAGAGATTTCATTGCCTTTCCAAAAAACAACAGTGGACGCGATTTGATGATCGACGCTCCTTCGCCCATCGACAGTCAGCAGTTAGATGAATTAAGCATACGTTTACAACCCAAAACTAACTAAAGTGCGCTATCTTTTAAATCTTCTTTTTTGGGGCTTTGTCGGTGTACTTTTCTATGGGTTTTACCATAAAGCATCCATCGATTATGCCGCTGGAGAAAAGTGGATAGGAAAAGCTATTCTCGGACTAACCTTCATCTATCTACCCATCTTTCTTGTATACAGATGGAAAGACAAAAAGTTATCAGATTACACCCTTTCCGACGATAATTTTAATAAAATGAAAGATGAAAAGTCACAAAATGCTGAAAATCAATAATCATCATTGATTTTATTTTTTTTCCCAGAGTAACGAAATGAACTTTTTATTAACTTTGTGCTTTAAAACATTTCTTATGACAGGTACAGTTAAATTTTTTATTGGTTCAAAGGGATATGGGTTTATCACCAATGACGAAACAGGCGAAGATATTTTCGTTCATGCTACATCTCTCAATGGACAAGAACTCAAAGAGGGTGACAAAGTAGAATATGTAGAAGAAGATGGTAACAAAGGGAAGGTCGCTGCTCAAGTCCAACTTCTGTAAAACACAACATTTTTTTGATTTAAAAACGTGCTCCTTCAAGCGCGTTTTTTTTATCTCCTTTTCTGAAAGAAACGCCTCATTAAAACACTCGCTTCTTCCTCTAAAACCCCCCCTAAAACAGTTGTTTTTGGATGAGGAACAATTCCTTTGGTTTGGTACCCCCGTTTTACATCATAAGCCCCGAAAACAACGCGATCCACCTGCGACCAATACAAAGCACCCATGCACATTATACAGGGCTCAAGAGTGACATATAGCGTACAACCTTTCAAGTATTTTCCACCCAAAAAGTTTGCAGCAGAGGTAATGGCTTGCATCTCTGCATGGGCGGTAACATCGTGTAGGCGTTCTGTTAAATTGTGTGCACGCGCAATAATTTGTTGGTTGATCACAACAACTGCTCCCACTGGCACTTCCTCCATCTCGAAAGCTGTTTCGGCCTCAGAGAGGGCTTTACGCATAAAATATTGATCGTCTAGTTGCATGCTTCTTCGCCTATAAAAGTAGTTATGGCTTGTACTATTCCAACAGCATCCAAACCTAACTCTCGTTTCAAAACTGCGGGTGAACCATGGGAAACAAAACTGTCAGGAATTCCAATCTGTTTCATTTTAATGGTATAGCCCTTGTTGTTTGCCCAAGTCAAAAGTGTACTGCCAACACCACCAATAAGATTACCCTCTTCAACACAAACGAGCTGTGTAAAGCGAGAAAAAATACGATGCAATAATTTTTCATCCAGGGGTTTTATACAAGCTAAATCATAATGGGCAATCGGCTGATCTAAACGTGTTAGCGCATCGGCTACCTCAACGGCCATGGTCCCCACCGAAATAACCGCCGTGTGCTCTCCTTCTCTTAGACAAGTTCCCTTGGTATAATCAATTTGCTCAAAAGCTACTTCCCAGTTGTCTAATTCACCAGTCCCTCTGGGATAGCGAATGGCTACTGGTCCCTTGGGCGGAGAAGTGGCAAGGGTATAGAGTTGCTGTCGCAATTGTATTTCGTTTCTTGGGGCAAGTAATGTCAACCCTGGTAAGGTTTGTAAAAAGACCAGGTCAAAAACCCCATGATGTGTCGACCCGTCGTGACCAACCAAACCTGCCCGATCTATACAAAAGACCACAGCTAATTTTTGTAAAACAACATCGTGAATGACTTGGTCATAGGCCCGCTGTAAAAAGGTAGAATAGATCACACAAAAAGGTAATAGCCCTTGAGTAGCCATTCCTGCAGCAAGGGTTACGGCATGCTGTTCTGCAATGCCCACATCCAAGCATCGCTTGGGGTATTTTTCCATCAAGTCCACCAGTCCACTACCGGTTGGCATGGCCGGACTAATGGCCATCAAATGAGGGTGGTCGACAAAAAGTGCGGCTAAGGTTTTCCCCACTACCGTTTGAAACTTAGTTTTTCCCGCTTTGTACTGTTTGCTTAATTTTCCTGTTTGGGGATCAAACTTTCCGGGGGCATGAAAAATAATTTGGTTTTCTTCGGCAGTGGCCAAGCCCTTGCCTTTGATTGTTCTAAGGTGAACTATTCGCGGTCCTTTCTTCTTTTTCAGCTCGCTGAAAACACTACACAATAGCTCTAAATCATGCCCGTCATAAGGACCGGTATAGGCGATGTTCAAGGACTCAAAAAGCGTGTTTTGCTCGGGACTGTTTCGGGCAAAAGAATCTTTGAGGGCGCCTACACTGGGATCAATCCCCATGGCATTATCGTTCAAGACAATCAAAACATTGGCATTTGTAGTTCCCAAATGATTGAGCGCCTCAAAAGCCATTCCACTGGCGATAGAGGCATCGCCTATAACAGCAATGTGCTGATGTTCTTCTCCATTGTGTTCAGCAGCCAAAGCCATTCCTAAAATAGCCGATAAGGAGGTAGACGAATGTCCCGTACCAAAAGTATCGAATGGACTCTCCTCCCGATTGGGGAAACCACTTAATCCCTTCCACTGGCGCAAGCTCTCAAATGCTGCCCAGCGCCCAGTGAGCATTTTATGCCCATAGGCCTGGTGACCAACATCCCAAATCAAACGATCGTTGGGTGTATCAAAAATAGTATGCAAGGCAACAGTAAGCTCAACTACACCTAAGCTCGCTCCCAAATGTCCCTCCCTTTCGGCCACCACCTGGATGATTTCTGCCCGTAATTCATCGGCCAATAACTGTAATTGCTTTTGGTTATACGAACGGAAATCCCGCGGATGAGTGATCGAAGACAGGAGTTTTTTTGTCATGATGTAAAGGTAACATAATTAAGAATGAAAAGAAGGCAATCAGTAAGCGCTAATAGACAATGGTAATTAGATGCAGAACGAAGCAGTCTCAAGGCCTGATAGTCGCAATTCCTAATTCTCAATTTCTATTTAAACTATTCCTTATCGATTGATTATATTAGAGCTTTAAATCAACCTTCCATGTCTACACAGAAACGGCTCTTTTTACTCGATGCATTTGCCTTGATTTTTCGTGGCTATTACGCCTTTATAAAAAATCCGCGGATCAACTCCAAAGGAATGGACACCTCAGCCATTTTTGGGTTCATGAATTCCCTTTTGGATGTCATCAAAAAAGAACGTCCCGATCATTTAGCCGTTTGTTTTGACAAAGGGGGATCTGTTTCTCGAACTGAACTTTTTGGCGAATACAAAGCCAATCGAGACGAAACTCCTGAAGCCATCAAAATTGCTGTACCCTTTATACAGGAGATTCTCCAAAAAATGAATATTCCCGTAGTGGAAATGGCCGGCTTTGAAGCAGATGACATCATTGGAACCCTAGCCAAACAAGCCGAAAAAGAAGGTTTTAAAGCCTATATGGTGACCCCCGATAAAGATTTTGCCCAACTGGTCTCTGAAAATATTTTCATCTACCGCCCCGCTCGAATGGGCAATGGCATCGAGATTTGGGGAATACCCGAGGTGCAAGAAAAATTTGAGGTAGAACGACCAGAGCAAGTCATTGATTATTTGGGAATGATGGGTGATGCAGTTGATAACATTCCAGGACTTCCAGGGGTGGGTGACAAAACCGCCAAAAAGTTTCTCAAAGAATACGGAAGTATGGAAGCCCTCTTGGCTAATACCCATGAGCTAAAAGGAAAAATGAAAGAGAAAATTGAAGCCAACAAAGAACTGGGGATGCTCTCCAAAGAATTGGCGAAAATTATCCTCGATGTACCCGTAAATTTTGAAGCTGAAGCCTATCAATTGTCCGATCCCGATTTCCCAGCGGTGGGCGAAGTCTTCGACACCCTTGAGTTTCGCCGAATGAAAGAAAATATCCAAAAAATATTTGGAAAAGAAGTTGCTCCATCACCAACGGCAACTGCTTCCAGTCCAACTCCTCCAGCCGCTGCCTTTGGCGGACAAATGGACTTGTTTGCTGCTGGCGCAGGAAATGTTTCAGAAACTTCTCCAACAAACAAGAAAAGCTTGGCAAGCAGCAAACACCACTATCAATTTGTAGACAGCCCCATGGGGAGGCGTATTTTATTGGACAACCTACAACAGCAAACTTCGGTCTGTTTTGACACCGAAACGACCAGTCTAAAAGCGCTTGAAGCCGACTTGGTTGGGATCGCCTTTAGCTGGGAAGTGGGAACCGGCTATTATGTGCATGTCCCTGAGGATAGGACTGCAGCCCAAAAGGTCGTAGAACAATTCCGTCCCTTCTTTGAAAATCCAAACATTGAAAAAATTGGCCATAACCTAAAGTATGATTTAAAAGTACTTTCAAACTATGCGCTTCAGGTAACCGGACCCTTTTATGATACCATGATCGCCCATTACCTTATAAACCCAGACCGACGTCATAGCATGGATATTTTGGCAAGTTCCTACCTGAACTACGAGCCCCAATCGATTACGGAACTCATTGGAAAAAAAGGGAAAAACCAAGGCTCCATGCGCGATGTGCCCTTAGATATTCAAACGGAATATGCCGTAGAAGATGCAGACATTACGCTTCAACTCAAACACTATTTTGATCAGGAGTTGGCCGCAGCGGAAAATGGAAAACTCTTTAGAGATGTAGAATTGCCTTTGGTCGAAGTCCTTTCGGCTATGGAGCAAGAGGGAATTAATCTCAATACAGCCTTTCTTAAAAACTTCGAAAAGGAATTAGAAACAGACATTGACCTCCTTGAAAAAAGGATTTTCGAACAGGCCGGAGAGGAATTTAATTTGGCTTCTCCCAAACAATTGGGGCCCATTTTATTTGAAAAACTAAAGCTAGTCGACAAGCCAAAAAAAACCAAAACAGGGCAGTATTCTACTGCTGAAGATGTGCTGAGTTACTTGGCCAAAGATCATCAAATTGTAGAAGATATACTGAACTGGCGTTCCCTCAATAAATTACAAAGCACCTATGTAAAGGCACTGCCAGAGGAGATCAATCCCAAAACAAACAGAGTACATACAGTCTATAATCAGGCAGTGGCAGCTACTGGACGCCTTAGCTCCAACCAGCCCAACCTACAAAATATTCCTGTGCGCACCGAACGTGGACAACAGGTCCGAAAAGCCTTTATTCCCCGCGATGAAAATCACGTTTTACTCGCAGCCGATTACTCCCAGATTGAACTGCGGATCATTGCCGCATTGAGCAAGGATCCGGCCATGGTCGAAGCCTTCCAAAAAGGAGAAGACATTCACGCGACCACTGCCGCCAAGGTTTTTGGTGTTCCCCTTGAAGAGGTAAGCCGTGAACAGCGTTCCAACGCCAAAACGGTTAATTTCGGAATTGTATATGGCGTCTCAGCCTTTGGTCTAAGTCAACAAACAAACTTGAGTAGAAGCGAGTCCAAAGAACTCATTGAGGCCTATTATACTACCTATCCGCACCTCAAAGCATACATGAGCAGACAGGTCGACTTTGCCCGTGAAAATGGCTATGTTGAGACCGTTCTTGGTCGCCGTCGCTACCTCAAAGACATCAACTCTCAAAATGCCATTGTGCGAGGAGCCGCTGAACGCAAT
>Ga0115564_10002578_pt1 | contig 15772 bp, 9 predicted proteins | sample COGITO_mtgs_1105_7_FD_88680 | JGI IMG/M metagenome (GOLD analysis project Ga0115564, IMG submission 88680) | Pelagic marine microbial communities from North Sea - COGITO_mtgs_110523 | ecosystem: Environmental > Aquatic > Marine > Epipelagic | place: Germany:Helgoland, sampling site Kabeltonne...
CGTGCTGACTATGTATTACCTTCAACCTCGCTTGAGGTGAAAGTAAGCGGTGTATTTTGGCCTAAACCAAATGAGCCTTTATATCGCCTTATTAAAGACCGTAAAAGCTCTTCAGACCATCGGTTAGTGTGGGTAGATATTACCGTTACAAAATAAAATATTGCTCACCACCGAGCACAATGAGGTCACAGAGGAAAAGAAAAGTGAATATTAAGTTTGTTTCTATGTGAAGCGAAGCGTTCTGCGTGCGGCACCCGGAGTCCTCTGTGGTGGAAACTCTTTTGCTTTCTCGTCTAAGATCAAAAAAGGGGCATATGCCCCTTTTTCAGTTTTACTTAGGTGTTTAACAACTTACACGCCTAGGTAATCCAGTATACCTTCAGCAGCGTTACGGCCTTCATCAATGGCTGTCACGACTAAATCAGAGCCCCGAACCATATCTCCGCCGGAGAATATTTTAGGGTTAGATGTTTGAAATGCAAACTTGCCATGTTTAGGAGCACGTACACGGCCTTTTTCGTCCAATATAATCCCGTAATCTCCAAACCAGCTAGCAGGACTAGGTTGGAAACCAAAGGCAATAATCACCGCGTCAGCTTCAATCACGTGCTCAGAGCCTTCTACCTTCACAGGTCGACGGCGACCTTCTGCATCAGGTTGGCCCATTTCGGTCTTAACCATTTTCACACCTATGGCTTGGCCGTTTCCATCTACAACAATATCGAGCGGCATAAGGTTAAACTTGAAATTCACACCTTCTTCACGTGCGTTAACTACTTCACGGCGTGAGCCTGGCATACTTGCCTCGTCACGTCGATACGCACAGGTGACGTCAGGTGCGCCTTGACGTATGGCTGTTCTTACGCAATCCATAGTGGTATCACCACCACCTAATACCAGTACTTTTTTACCTTTCATATCAATAAAGTCATCAGGCAGTTTTTCCAGGCCTAATTGGCGATTAACATTGGCAATAAGGTAGGGCAGAGCTTCATAAACACCTGGTGCTTTTTCGTTATCAAAACCACCTTGCATTGGTTTGTAAGTGCCCATACCAAGGAAAACGGCGTCATAACCCTTTAGTAAGTCTTCGAAAGGAAGATCTTTGCCTACTTCGGTATTTAGAACAAATTCCATTCCCATTTCAGAAAAAATTTCATGGCGCAGTGCGATGACTTCTTTTTCTAATTTGAACGATGGGATACCAAACGTTAATAAACCACCAATTTTTTCGTATTTATCAAATACAACAGGTTTTACACCATTGCGTACGAGTATATCTGCACAGCCTAACCCAGCAGGACCTGCACCAATAATAGCGACTTTCTTGTTGGTTTTAACAACATTGGACATGTCTGGACGCCAACCTTGTTTAAAAGCGGTATCGGTAATGTATTTTTCAATACTACCAATAGTCACTGCACCAAAATCATCGTTTAGGGTGCAAGCACCTTCACATAATCGGTCTTGTGGGCATACACGACCGCATACCTCAGGTAATGTATTGGTTTTACTCGATAATTCTGCTGCTTCAAAAATACGTCCTTCATTGGCAAGACTTAACCATTGTGGAATGAAGTTATGTACTGGACATTTCCATTCGCAATAGGGGTTACCACAATCAAGACAACGATCGGCTTGACCCGCTACTTGGGTCTCACTCATTGGCTGATATATTTCAGCAAATTCTTCTCGTCTGAGGATAGAGGGTTTTTTAGGTGGATCAATACGCTCTACATCGACAAATTGGTATACATTTTTAGACATGATACCCCCTTATTGGACTTGAACACGAAGTTCGGCAGTAGACCGACTTATGTGGCCAAGTAAATTTTTAACGTCACTGGTTTTTGGCTTAACCAGCCTAAACTTCGGTAAATACGTGGCAAAGTTGCTTAATATTTTGTGAGCATGTTCACTGCCTGTTGCTTCATAATGCTGATTAATTAGGCCTCGTAAGTGCTCCATCAAAATCACTTTATCTTCGATAGACATAAGCTCTACTAATTCACCATTTACGCGCTGCTCGATATCATTTTGTTCATCCAGAATATAAGCAAAACCACCGGTCATACCCGCGCCAAAGTTTACACCAGTGCGTCCAAGCACTGCCACAATACCGCCAGTCATATATTCACAACCGTTATCACCTATGCCTTCAACCACGGCTATAGCACCAGAGTTACGCACTGCAAAGCGTTCGCCCGCAAGCCCCGCAGCAAATAATTTACCACCAGTTGCGCCATATAAACAGGTGTTACCTGCTATCACGCTCTCATTTGATTTAAAGCTAACACCTCTAGGTGGATGAATAACGAGCTTACCGTCAGCCATTCCTTTGCCTACGTAATCGTTGGCGTCACCCGCTAGGGTCATTTCTAGACCGCCGGCATTCCATACACCAAAACTTTGCCCAGCCGTACCGGTAAAGTTTAATTTAATGGGATCTTCACTCATGCCTTTATTGCCATGATGTTTGGCAATTAAACCAGAGATAATAGCGCCAACAGACCTGTCTGTATTGCGAATATTATAATTGAATACACCGCCGCTTTTGTTTTTCACCGCAGACGCTAAATCTGCTAATAATAACTGATTCAAATCGCCTTTATCAGCAGGAGCATTAGCACCTTCACTGCAAAAGAGTTTAGTGTGGTCGCCTGCTAACGGTTTAGCTAAAATAGGACTGAGATCTAACTTGTTCTGTTTAGCTGTTACGCCGTTTAATATTTTTAATAGATCAGTACGTCCAATCAGATCATCTAATTTACGCACACCTATTGAAGCCATAATTTCACGCACTTCTTGGGCAACAAATTTGAAGTAGTTCATTACCATATTAGGTAAACCCGCGAAATAATTATCACGAAGGTTCTTATCTTGTGTAGCGATACCTGTGGCGCAATTATTCAAGTGACAAATACGTAGATATTTACAGCCTAAAGCCACCATTGGCCCCGTACCAAAACCGAAGCTTTCCGCACCCAAAATAGCACCTTTAACAACATCTAAACCGGTTTTTAAACCACCATCTGTTTGCACCCGTACTTTATGGCGTAATCCATTGCTTACTAAAGCTTGCTGAGTTTCTGCAAGCCCTAATTCCCAAGGGCTACCTGCGTACTTAACTGAAGATAATGGGCTGGCACCTGTACCGCCGTCATAACCCGAAATAGTAATTAAGTCGGCATAAGCTTTAGCAACACCACAGGCAATGGTGCCGACGCCTGGCTCCGACACTAACTTCACTGAAATCAGTGCATCAGGGTTCACTTGTTTCAGGTCGAAAATGAGCTGAGCTAAATCTTCGATAGAATAAATGTCATGATGCGGTGGTGGAGATATTAACGTCACTCCAGGTACCGAATGACGAAGTTCAGCAATATACTTGTTAACTTTATCACCCGGTAATTGGCCACCTTCACCAGGTTTAGCACCCTGTGCAACCTTTATCTGTAAGATTTTAGCATTGACTAAATAGTGCGGTGTTACCCCAAAACGACCTGATGCGATTTGTTTAATATTTGAGTTACGTTCATTACCAAAACGTTTAGGATCTTCGCCACCTTCGCCCGAGTTAGAATTACCACCTAAACGGTTCATAGCGATAGCTAAAGACTCGTGAGCTTCAGGACTTAAAGAACCAATTGACATGGCTGCCGTGTCAAAGCGTGGATATAAGTTTTCTGCAGGCTCAACTTCGTCAATCGAGATGGCTTCTGAATCAGGTGATAATGCTAATAAATCACGTAAACAAGCAGTGGGTCTTTCATTTACCAAAGTACTAAATTTTTGGTAATCCTGATAGTAACCACTTATCACGGCCTTTTGTAGCGTTGTGACTACGTCAGGGTTGTAAGAGTGGTATTCACCGCCGTGTACATATTTTAATAATCCGCCGTGGTCTACGTTTTTACGTTTTAACCAAGCGACACGATTTAAGTTAACTTGATCTTGTTGGAAATCCTCAAAGTCAGCTCCTTGAATACGGCTTGGCACCCCTTTAAAGCACATGTCCATTACCGCTGTGTTAATACCAATCGCTTCAAATAATTTTGAACTGCGGTAACTAGCAACGGTTGAAATCCCCATTTTTGACATGATTTTGTACAAGCCTTTGTTTATCGCTTTACGATAATTAACAGTCGCTTGCATTGGCGTCATATCTAGTTGCCCAGACTCACACATTTGTTCAATAATTTCGTATGCCAAGAACGGATATATTGCTGTAGCACCCAGACCAATCAATACTGCATAGTGATGCGAGTCTCTGACCGATGCTGTCTCTACTACTATATTTGCATCACAACGTAATCCTTTATCTACTAGTCGCTTCTGTACCGCACCCACCGCCATCGCTGCTGGTATAGGTATGCGTGACGTTTTAATGGCTCGGTCTGATAAAATAACGAACGCGGCACGTTTGTGTGAGACTAAGTGTTCTACCTCATTACATATTCGATTAATTGCTGCCTTAAGCCCTTCTTCTGGTGGGAAATTAAGATCGACGACTTCAGAATAATAATGTTCAGGATCGTAATTACGTAACTGCTTTAGATCCGTATACACCATGATCGGTGAATCAAACAGTACGCGATCAGCGTATCCTGATGTTTCCGTGAACACCGATTTTTCGCGGCCAATACAGGTAGCCAAAGACATCACGTGATTTTCACGTAAAGAATCAATAGGCGGATTGGTTACCTGAGCAAACTGTTGCCGGAAATAATCGTAAACGGTGCGGCTTCTTCCAGAAAGAACAGCCATAGGCGTATCATCACCCATCGAACCTGTCGCTTCTTGGCCATCTTTGGCTAAAACCTTGACTACTTGTTCAAGTTCTTCATAACTGTAATTAAACTGTTTTAAATAAGTATTCATCATGTTGTCGTCAAACATACGTTTGCCGATTTCAGGCGCATCACACTGTTCAATAGGTGTTAAGCGGCGAATACTTTTCTCTAACCATTCTTTGTAAGGATGACGACCCTTTAAATCATCATCTATTTCATTTGAGCGCCATAATTTACCTGTCTTAGTATCTATAGCTAGCATTTCACCTGGTCCAACACGACCTTTTTCAATCACATCTTCTTGCTTATAATCCCAAATACCCACTTCTGAAGCTAAGGTGATTAAACCATCTTTGGTGATGACATAACGTGCGGGACGAAGGCCGTTGCGGTCAAGGTTACAGGCAGCATGGCGACCGTTAGTTAATACAATACCGGCTGGGCCATCCCAAGGCTCCATGTGCATGGAGTTGAACTCGTAAAAAGCCTTTAAATCTTCATCCATGGTTTTGTTATTTTGATAAGCAGGTGGCACTAAAAGACGCATTGCACGGAATAAATCCATACCGCCAGCTAAAAACAGCTCTAACATATTATCTAGTGATGAAGAGTCAGAGCCTACTTCGTTGACAAAAGGTGCTGCATCCGCCAAATCAGGTAGTAAAGGCGTTTTGAATTTACCTGTTCGGGCTTGTGCCCAATCGCGGTTACCACGAATGGTATTAATTTCACCATTATGTGCTAAGTATCGAAATGGTTGAGCTAACGACCAACGTGGCAAGGTGTTAGTTGAAAAACGTTGATGAAACACACAAATAGCTGACTTCATATTTTCGTCGGCTAAGTCTAAATAAAACTGAGGTAGGTCACCGGCCATTACAAGGCCTTTGTATATTGTGACTAGACTGGACAAACTTGCGATATAGAAATCTTCGTCATTAGATAGACGTTTTTCTGCCCGTCTGCGAGCCATAAATAAACGGCGTTCTAAATCTTGAGAGCGCCATCCTGATGGGCCGTTAACAAATACTTGTTCAATTTGAGGTACACACGAAGCCGCAAGATCACCTAAGACTGAATTATCCGTAGGCACAACTCTCCAGCCAACAACATCTAAGGTCTCTTTTTCTAGCTCTTCAGTGATGACCTGTTTGGCTAAATCCGCTAGTGCTTGGTCTTGGTTAAGAAAAATCACACCAACACCGAACATTTTGCTTAACTTCCAATTCTGCTGTTCAGCTATTTTGCGAAAAAATGCGTCGGGTGTTTGTAGTAATAAACCACAGCCATCGCCTGTTTTGCCATCTGCAGCGATACCACCACGATGTTGCATACGGTCAAGGCCTTCAATTGCGGTACTGACCAATTTATGACTTGGCTCACCTTTAGTGTGGGCAATTAAGCCAAAACCACAATTATCCTTTGAATCATTAGGATGATATAAACTCATTAATGCAGACTCCTTCAACCTTCGGCTGGGCAGGGTGTTGTGTGTTGTTATTGCTAATCATACATTTAACTACTTGTATGAGCGTAAGCTGGCTCCATGACCCGATGCTTATTTTCCGGTTGTAATTATATTGGGGATACAGTCGGGTATCGAATATTTATACTAAGCAGGCTGTACAAAATACCGAGGATTATTTTATAAATCAATTCTCTTATATAGTGTATTTAATATTTTTCATGATATACGCGCTGTTTTTCATTTAAAATATATACTATTCAAAGAGATAGTTGATTATTATGGCTTGGTTATAAGCTATAAATAAAAGCTTAAAAACAGTGCCATATGTTATCAATAAGTTACAAAAAGCCTTTTTTTTATTTTTTTCGCATAGTTCTTATTGAATTAATATTTAGGTTAACTGAATAAATAGTCTTTCAGGGTTTTAGATATACACTTTAATACTAGGCTAAATTTTGATCCTCGGAATATTCTTGCTAGCATACCGCGAATTAGCAAAACCACAGATGTTTGAGACCTAGATATTATGACAAAAATGACCTCAGTTGACCCATGGGTGATCCGTATTGCTCAGCTTATCAACCGTTTTGGTGCGGTAAAGGCCAGTGTTTTATTTGTTTTTTTGACATTAATATTTACCTTTGCTGGCACCTATTTTCTTAGAATGATATTCGGTGACCAAGCTCATTCTGAAGACTTTTTAATTGCTGTTGTATTGACATTACTCAGTGCACCTTGGGTATTGTGGGTTTTTAGCGAGTTAGTCAAACAACTGGAGCGTTCAAGAGAAAGTCTTGCCGATGCGGTGACTGAGTTAGAACGATTGCGCAAGGAAGATGAGTTACTTAACCGCACTTTGCAAAATAATATCAAGCAGCTTAATCATGAAATTGAGCAGCGTAAAAATGCTCAGCTAGAGCGTGAAAATGTTTTCACCGATTTAGAGCGTGAAATCACTGATAAATCAGAAAAAGAACAACAAGCGTTACGGTTATCTACTCTACTGAGATCGATTATCGATGCGTCTCCAGACTTAATCTATTACCGTAATGAAGAAGGGCAGTTTGCTGGCTGCAATCGTGTTGCTGAACAAATGACGGGTAAAACCGAAGAAGAATTGATTGGCTTAACGCCTCACCAAGTTTATGGCGAAGAGCTCGCCCGACAAGTGGTTGCTAGTGATCAAGACGTGCTCGAAAAAAACCTTAGCATTACTGAAGAATTATGGTTGCGCTTTTCCGATGGTCCCAGCCGCTACTTTGAAATGCGTAAGGTGCCATTTTTTAGCGCAGACGGCACCCGTCTTGGACTACTTGCTTTCGGACGAGATATCACTGAGCGTAAACAGGCAGAGGATGCTTTGGCTAAGGCCAGTAAAGACAAAACTGCTTTTATTGCTACTATTAGTCATGAGCTGCGTACACCACTAAATGGTATTGTCGGCTTAAGCAGAATGTTGCGTGATACTGATCTGACTAGCGAGCAGTTTGCTTGGGTCAGTACGATTTACGCGAGTGGCATTACCTTAGGTAATATATTTAACGATATTATTGATTTAGACAGGCTAGACAGAGACAGGCTTGAATTATCCCTGAAAACATTATCCATAAAAGATTTTACCCAAGAGCTTGGCAGTATTATTGAGCTGTTAGCTGATGATAAGGATCTTACTTTTGCTGCACACGTAAAGGATCCCTTACCCGCTTTAGTTGAGGTAGACGGTACTCGCTTAAGACAAATTTTGTGGAATTTATTGTTTAACGCGGTCAAGTTTACACAAAAAGGTACAGTCTCATTAGAAGTGAAAGCTGAAAAGATTGATGCTGAAACATCTATGGTCACATTTAAGGTATGTGATACGGGTGTAGGCATACCTGAAGAGGACCTAGATAAGATTTTTGCTATGTATTATCAAGTTGACTTACCCGAACATCAAAGTGCAACAGGAACTGGCATTGGTCTTGCTATTTGCCAACAAATGGTGTCTTTGATGAATGGTGAAATTAGTGTCAGCAGTGTGATAGGTGAAGGTACCTGTTTTACTGTTGACTTGCCCCTTGGTATAAGTAAAAAGCCTATTCAAGTTGAAACACTTAAAGTCACAGGTTTACAAATATTATTGGTAGAAGATATTGAGTTAAATGTGATGGTCGCCAAAGCGTTGTTGGAAAAGCTTGGACAATATGTTGACGTTGCTATTACAGGTAATGAGGCCATTACTATGGCACGTGAAAAACAATATGACTTGATTTTACTGGATATTCAACTACCTGATATGAATGGTTTTGATGTAGCAAATGTTTTGCATGAAGAATCGTTGGTAGAGCAAACCAGTATTGTGGCGTTGACCGCAAATGTGATTAAAACTCGTCAAGAGTATCTTGATAACGGAATGGATGAAGTCATCTCGAAGCCGGTCAAAAAGAGTCGTATTATTGAAGTGTTTAACAGTTTGTTTTGTGAGCAACCAAGGGTGCCCCACCAACCTTCTGCAGAGCCTAAAAAAGACATGCTAAACACTGTTCTCGATATAGAACTGTTACAAATGTTGGTGGATACCATAGGCCACGATATGGTGTGTACCAGTGTTAACGTTTTTCAGGAAAAGATGCCTGAATATTTGGAAATTTTGCAGCTGAATTTAAGTGCCAATGAAAAAGACGAAGTCTGCTCCCAAGCACACAAAATAAAAGGAGCGGCGAGCTCAGTAGGCTTAACCCGAGTTCAAAAAATTGCTAACGAAATCCAACAAGGTGATCATCCAGCATGGTGGCAAAATGTGCATGATTGGGTAGAACAATTAAATCAGGCCGCTAACCAAGATATGCAAAAATTAATTAACTGGTTGGGTCAGCAAGACATAGACGATTAGAGGGGCCTAACTGGCCTCTACCTAAACAATAGTTAATTCATCAAATATTATGATACGGTTTTTGTTGGCTAGCTTGTTTTTAGATGTAACATATTGGTTATTCGCCATTTAAATTAATGGCATCACAAATAGGTTATATAAGTTATGTCAAAATTTGATCCCGTTGATCATTCACATCGTCGTCGCAATCCTTTAACCGGAGATTGGGTCTTAGTCTCACCCCATAGAGCGAAACGTCCTTGGCAAGGTCAAGTTGAAAAGCTACAGATTGCTTATACTGCATCACACGACCCAGAATGTTATCTATGTTCGGGTAATACCCGTATTAATGGTGAAATTAACCCAGAGTATGCTGGGACATTTGTATTTACGAATGATTTCGCAGCATTGATGCAAGATACCCCTGCAGCAAAACAATCGAATGACGACCTATTTACTTTGCAAGCGGCCAGAGGCACTAGTCGCGTTATTTGCTTTTCTCCCGAGCACAACAAAACGTTACCCGAATTATCTTTACCCGCTTTGGAAGGGGTAATTGATACTTGGCAAGAACAAGTGGCCGATTTATCAAAAGATTATGTTTGGGTACAAGTATTCGAAAACAAAGGGGCAGCCATGGGCTGTTCTAACCCTCATCCCCATGGGCAGGTATGGGCGAACGACTTTATTCCCAGTGAAGTAGCGAAAGCTGAGGCGAGCCAAAAGACGTATTTTGAAAAACATGCTAGTTCGCTATTGCAAGATTATGCAAAAAGAGAATCAGCAGATGGTGCTCGCACCGTTGTGGAAACCGAACATTGGATAGCGGTAGTGCCATATTGGGCCTCTTGGCCGTTTGAAACCTTGCTTATGCCTAAGTTTGCTTGTGCCAGACTCACCGATGTTAATGCCATGCACAAAACCGATTTGGCTATTGCTATCAAAAAACTTACAAGTCGCTATGATAATTTGTTTCAATGCTCTTTCCCTTATTCAATGGGCTGGCATGGTGCACCAAATAATCTAGAGTCGACAGAACATTGGCAAGTCCATGCTCACTTCTATCCGCCTTTGTTGCGTTCAGCCACGGTGCGTAAGTTTATGGTGGGTTATGAAATGATGGCAGAGCCACAACGAGATTTAACACCAGAACAAGCGGCACAGCGTTTACAGGCGCTCAGTGATGTTCATTACAACGAATCAACTGGAGCCTAGTTTTATGTCTAACAATGCGTCAAAAATTGAGTCTAACATCTCTCAAAGTATGTTAACTGAACTTGATTCGGTATTTATTCAGACATTTGGAGCCGCGCCCGTACGTCATTTTCAGGCACCTGGCAGGGTTAATCTGATAGGTGAACACACAGACTACAACGATGGTTTTGTGCTGCCTTGTGCTATTGATTATCAAACGTTAGTTGCAGTGACACCTAGAGATGATATGACCGTCAGTGTTGTGGCTGTTGATTACAGTAATGAACAAGATGAGTTTTCATTAGACTGTGATATCGAAGTCCACTCTACACAAATGTGGAGTAATTATGTGCGTGGTGTTATCAAGCACCTACAACGTAGAGGGCATATATTTAAAGGTGCCAATTTAGCAATAACCGGCAATGTGCCGCAAGGTGCTGGGCTAAGCTCGTCTGCTTCTTTGGAGGTGGTAATAGGTGAAACCTTCCGTGGTTTATACAATTTATTACTAACAAAAGCAGAGGTGGCGTTAAACGGCCAAGAAGCTGAAAATCAATTTGTAGGTTGTCAATGTGGGATCATGGATCAGATGGTCAGTGCCTGTGGCTCTAAATTCAATGCCTTGTTGTTGGATTGTCGTTCTTTGCAAACAGAACTGATATCTATGCCGGAAAACTTGGCGGTGATGATCATCAATTCCAATGTAAAACGTGGTTTAGTCGACAGCGAATACAATACCCGCCGTTTGCAATGTGAAGAGGCAGCTCATACGCTGGGGTTAAAAGCCTTACGTGATATTAGCTTGATTGAGTTACAAAATAGCAAAATCAAGCTACCTGATGTGGTGTACCGACGAGCTCATCATGTTGTATCCGACAGTGAACGTACTGTTTTAGCTGCAAAAGCGCTTAGAAACAATGACGTAACTCAATTATCACAATTAATGGCCAAGTCACATATCTCCATGCGTGACGATTTTGAAATCACCGTACCTCCCATCGACTTTGCTGTAAAAATATTAACTGAATATCTAGGCGATAAAGGTGGTGTACGTATGACTGGTGGTGGCTTTGGCGGCTGTTTGGTGGCTCTTATGCCCCATGATATGGTTGATGGGGCAAAATTGTTGATGGCTGAGCGTTACGAGGTCGAAACTGGTTACAAAGAGACAATTTATATTTGTAGTGCTAGTGATGGTGCGGGTGAGATCTGATTTTTGAAATATGAAAGCGCAGCCAAAGCAGTGACTTGCGTTTTCAGTTTTTTAATGTTTATTCCTAATATCAAACAGAACTTACACTATTTTAATGGCACTTTTAACATTTAGATGTTGGTAAGTAGTCACTTAGCTGTTGGTATATCTATGCATTATTCTACTTAGCCAGAATAACTAATAATATCCCACCTAGGATAACTGAGGCCGATACTGCAAGATGTAAGCTTATAGGTTCATAAAATTATCTTCCGCCTAAAGCTCCCCAAGTTGGCACTGACAGCTGACATACTGCGGCAATACTGGTATTTAACTTAGACAGTACTTGATACCAAATCGTGTAGCCAACACTTGAAACTAAAGCACCTGAGTCAAACGTGTAGAGCAACCCCTTTAAGCTGATACCTGTACCAAAGCTCAAGTCTATATTAACAACCAAGTAGCAGAGCCTAAAAATGCGAATATACCTACTACATCAGTGATAGTCGTTAAAATTACGCTACCGGCTAAAGCAGGATCTATTTTTAATTTTTTCATGATGATGGGCAAGCTTGCACCGGCTAATCCGGCGGCGATCATATTGATCAGCATAGCAAAGGCAATGACTGCGCCTAACATTAAGTCTTGTTTCCAAATGGCAATCACTGATGCAATCAGCACAGACCATATCACCCCATTTAAAAAACCGATGGCTAATTCTTTGCTAATTAACCATCTTGCGTTGGCTGAATTCACATGCCCCAGCGCCATGCCACGGATCACTAAGGTAAGCGTTTGATTACCTGCTACCCCACCCATGCTAGGTACGATAGTGTTGAGTATTGCCAACACCGCCAGTTGGCTTAAAGTTGCTTCAAATAAGTCACTCACGGCAGCTGCCATTAAAGCGGTAAGCAAGTTGACACCTAACCAAATTGAACGACGCTGGGTGCTTTTTACGACTGGCGCGAAGGTATCTTCTTCATCATCTAAACCGGCCATGCTCATCATTGAGTGTTCTGCGTCTTCACGAATAATATCGACCACATCGTCAATAGTGATACGTCCTAACAATTTGTTGTTTTCATCTACTACTGGTGCCGATAGCCAATTGTATCGCTCAAACAAACTGGCTACCTCGTTATCCATCATATTGGCAGGTATGGCTTCAGAGTCCTTAATTAACGATTCTATTGATGTGTCAGCAGCGGCAGTTATCAGCCGAGTCAACGCTACACCGCCCATTAATTTATCGTTGCGATCCACCACATATAAGGTATCTGTGTGCTCCGGTATATCGCCTTTTAAGCGCAAATATCGCAAGATCACATCCACATTAATTCCAGGGCGAAGCGAAATTGCATCGGTGTTCATAATAAAACCGGCTGTTTCTTCACCGTAAGATAATCCAAGCTCGGCGCGGGAACGGTCTTGTTCATCCATGGCAGCCAATAAATTTTGCGCTACTTCTTGAGGTAAGCCACGCAAGGTATCAACGAGATTATCGGTGTCCATCTCTTCTAGGACATCGGCTACTTTTTCTGGGAGCATTTTTCTGATAATGCCATTACGCACATCATCAGACAGTTCTTCGAGCACGTCACTGTAGAGATCAGGTGGTATGAGTTGCCAAATGTCCAAGCGATTGCGGCTACGGCTCGATTCTAAAAGCAAAGCAAGATCACCGGGTTGCAGCTGATACAACATCTCTTTGGCTAGCTCAGTTTGACCGCTACCTAAAGCTTCATTGATGTCATGAAGTTGGTTGTTACTGCTTTTGGCTTCGAAGGTATTTGGCATGGCTCAGACAGACTTACTCATTAGGTCAATACGCACTAAAATGTAATGCTTTGATTATACATCACTAGTTTAATCTATGGCCCCGAGCTGGTCAGCACATATTTCACTATTGGAGTGTGAAATAAGTGTAAGCGTCCGCCAAACCCCACCTATGACACGTTGATATCTTGATGCAGACTGCAATTTCTAATTAACAAAAGGAAATAGCGTGGCAAACAAAAGACGAACGCGTCACCAGTGGGCAGATATCATCAAGCATTGGACGCAAAGCGGCCTCGCTGCAAAAGAATATTGTGAACAGCACGGCTTAGTATTACAAACCTTCCACGCCAGGCGCAGTGATATTAAACGAGGCATGCAACAACGCGCGTACAAGTTAGTCAAAGTCACTCGGGAAACATCCCTTGCAAACAGGACGTCGCAAGGCGTCATGATGATGCGTTTTCAAGGATGTGAATTACATCTCAATAGCCCACAATCAGCCGCATGGGTCGCTGATTTAATGAAGCAGCTCGTTTCATGAGAATGTTTGTTGAGCCAGATGATATTTATTTGCACACCGACTTTGTCGATTTTAGAAAGTCGATTAATGGCTTGCTGGCGATTATCGAAAGTGAGCTAGCATTAAACGCATTCAACGGCGCTGTATTTATCTTCTGCAACAAAAAACAAGACAAACTAAAGCTCTTATATTGGGATAAAACCGGCTTCGCATTATGGTACAAACGATTGGAGAAACAACGCTTCAAATGGCCTAAGTGTGACGAACTAAAACACGCCAAATTGAGCGAACAGCAGTTAACATGGTTGCTTGGTGGCTATGATATGGTTGGACACCGCAGCTTAAATTACACAGCCTCTGGGTTATAACGTACGATCATAAACAGCATTTTATGATCACGTTTTAGTCTAAATAAAGTAACAATATCAATCGCTTAATATGGCATATTGGTGCCATGAACGCACGCAACTATCAACAACGAATCCTTGAACTTGAGAAGCAGGTCAACAGGCTAGAAAGCCGAAACCAGTTTCTGGAAGAGCAGTTTCGCCTTGCTCAACAAAAACAGTTTGGGGCGAGCAGCGAAGGCCACCCTGGTCAAGGTGAATTGTTTAATGAAGCAGAAGAGCTGGTTGCTGAAACGCCTGTCGAAAAAGAAGACATCAGCTACACACGCAATAAACCTAAGCGTAAACCATTACCAAAAACATTACCTCGTGAAGTGGTTATTCATGATATTGCAGAGGAAGATAAAGTCTGCGCTTGCTGCAACAATGAATTACACAAGATAGGTGAAGACAAGGCTGAAAAGCTGGAATTCATACCTGCTCAAGTCAAAGTGATAGAGCATGTTCGTCCTAAATATGCGTGTCGTGCTTGTGAAAAAAGCGGCATTAGCAATCACATCAAACAAGCGCCAGTGCCACCTTCAGTTATCCCTAAAGGTTATGCGACACCGAGCTTACTCAGTCAGATAATCACTAGCAAATATCAATTTGGATTGCCACTGTATCGCCAAGAAGCGATGTTCAAACAATATGGTATTGAACTAAGTCGCAAGACCATGGCTGATTGGATGCTGAGGTGTGCTGACCTGCTCACACCGCTATATGACCGTTTACACGAATTGATACTTAAGCAGGGCGTTATTGCCGCCGATGAAACCACTTTAAAAGTGGTCAGCGAAGATAAAGTTAAATGTTATATGTGGGTGTATACCTCAGGCGCCGACTCGCCTGAGGGAGCATTACCGAATACTGACACCCCCAACATCGTATTGTACGACTATCAATCGAGTCGCGCGGGTCAATGTGCCGTAGATTATTTACAGGGTTACAACGGTTATCTGCAAGTGGATGGCTATGCGGGTTACCACAAAACCCAAGCGACACTCGCAGGCTGTTGGGCCCATGCTAGGCGTAAATTCGTTGAAGCCAAAACTGCACAAGGTAAAAAATCTAGCGGTAGAGCCGACTGGGCGCTTAACCATATACAAAAACTGTATCGTATTGAAGCGCAAATAAAAGGGAGTCCTCCTGATGAGCGGCAGAAAATAAGGCAGGAAAAGAGCACCACATTACTCAAACAGTTCGAAGCGTGGCTGATAAAATCAGAGTCGCAGGTATTGGCAAAAAGCAAATTAGGCGAAGCCATCACCTACTGCTTAAATCAGTGGGGCAAGCTCAATACTTACACGCAAGATGGTCACCTGAATATCGACAATAACCGCGCTGAGCGCGCGATAAAACCCTTCGTCATAGGCAGGAAAAACTGGCTGTTCAGCAACACCGCCAGTGGCGCAAAAGCCAGCGCCACGCTTTACAGTGTTATCGAAACGGCCAAAGCCAATGGCATCATGCCATTTGATTACATGATGTATTTACTCGAGCAAGTTAGCCAGCCAGATCACGACATCGAGCAACTGCTACCATGGCGATCTGCTAAAAACTAGGTGGGATTGCTAGACGCTTAC
>Ga0115564_10002585_pt1 | contig 15746 bp, 18 predicted proteins | sample COGITO_mtgs_1105_7_FD_88680 | JGI IMG/M metagenome (GOLD analysis project Ga0115564, IMG submission 88680) | Pelagic marine microbial communities from North Sea - COGITO_mtgs_110523 | ecosystem: Environmental > Aquatic > Marine > Epipelagic | place: Germany:Helgoland, sampling site Kabeltonne...
GAACATACTGAAAAACTCTTTTTTTATAAAAAATATAAGTTTAACAACGCTTTTTGTACTTTTGTGTAAAATAAAATATTATGTACACTATTCAATTAAAAATTAGCGATAAAGTTTACGATAAGTTTATTTGGTTACTGAGTAAATTCAATAAAGAAGAAATAGAGATTGTTAGTGAAAGTTCTGACTTCACTTCGACTAAAGAATACTTAAACAATGAATTGAATGAAATTAAGAATGGTAAAGCTACTTTTATCTCTCAAGAAGATTTTGAAAAACGATTAGATAAAATAGTATAAGTAACTTTTTTATGAAAATCATTTATAAAGAAACCTTTGTTGTGAGGCTAGAAAAACAACTAAAATATATTTCTGAAAACAGCCCTAAATCTGCAAAAAAATTAAAGACTGAATTTATTCAACGGATAAAAACGAATCCTGATAACCCATACTTATTTAGAAAATCAATCTACTTTGAAAACGATTCTGTTCGAGATTTAATTCATAAAGGGTATACGATAGTCTTTCGAATTAATGAAAATCAAATTGAAATATTTGGTCTGACTAGATTTCAAGAAAACCCTACGAACTAAAAACGTTTCCTAACAGCTAATTAAAATAACCACCCCTAGTGGTGAGTCATTTAAATGAAGATCGAAAATTCAATATTATTAGAAAATTTTAAAAACCTCTCCTTCACACAAAAAGAAAGAGATCGTATTGAACGTGAGTTTGAAAAAATAGATCTAAAAAAAGGGAATATTCTTTTAAAAGCAGCGGATGTCGTTTATAATCAATACTATGTTTGTGAGGGTTGTTTAAGAACTTATTTTATTGATAAGTCTGCTAAAGAACACACATTACAGTTTGCGATTAAAGATTGGTGGATAAGTGACTATACCGCTTATTTCACAAATACAAAAGCTATAATGAGTATTGAGTGTATTCAGAATGCAACGGTTTATAAAATTTCAAGAGAGGCCATTGAAAGTCTGTATCTTGAGATTCCACAATTAGAAACTTTTTTTAGAAAAAAAATGGAAGGTGCTTTCTCCAGTTTCCAAAAGAGAATATTAGGCAGCTTATCGCAATCCGCAAAAGAAAGATATACTTCCTTCATTCGAACTTATCCAAACATCGAACAGAGTGTAAAAAACTATCACGTCGCGTCTTACTTAGGCATTACAACAGAAAGTTTAAGTAGAATTAGAAAAGAAATAGTTCAAAAATAGTTTCTTACCATACATCAAGTTATTCTCTGTTATGTTTAAGTACTTTTGTCAAATCAATTCAAATTGGGTTGAATTAAATATAAAATTATGAAAAAGATACTATTATCGATTGCAGTAATTATTGGGCTTATATGCTGTAAAAACAAAACTGAAAAGAAACAACAAACAGAAAAATCACCAACAATTAAAACAGAGAAAATGAAAAAAGTGTTATTTGTCTTAACAAGTCACGAAGATTTAGGGAACACAGGAGAAAAAACTGGTTTTTGGATTGAAGAATTTGCAGCACCTTATTACTTGTTAAAAGATAAAGGAGTTGAAATTACCTTAGCATCTCCAAAAGGAGGACAACCACCAATTGACCCAAAAAGTGCTTCTCCAGATTTTGAAACTCCTGCAACTGTAAGATTTAATGAAGATAAGGAAACTCAAGAAATTCTGTCTAAAACAATAAAATTAGAAACTGTAAAGCAAGCAGATTACGACGCTGTATTTTATCCTGGTGGTCACGGCCCGTTATGGGATTTAGCTGAAGACAAAAACTCAATTGCTTTGATAGAAGATTTTTATAAAAACAATAAACCTGTTGCTGCTGTATGCCACGCCCCTGCTATTTTTAAAAACACAAAAAACAGTGACGGAACATTTTTAGTTAAAGGCAAAAAAGTAACTGGATTTACAAACGGTGAAGAAGACGCTGTCCAATTAATATCAGTAGTACCATTTTTGGTAGAAGATATGCTAAAAAGTAATGGTGGAATTTACTCTAAAAAAGCAGATTGGAATCCTTATGCGGTTGAAGACGGTTTATTAATAACTGGACAAAATCCTGCATCTTCTGAACTAGTTGCTGAACTTTTGTTAGAAAAATTGAAGTAAAAAACGACTGACAACAACGGCACCCGTTGTACAGGTTAAAAAAAAAAAAGACTGTTACAATCACGTATACCTTTGGATGTACGTGATTTTTTTATACACTTATAACTGATTTTAAACTGTGAACTGTACGAATAAATACACCAAACCTTAAAACCCTAACAAAACCTAAATGTTCTTTATCAGAACGTTTAAAAGATTAATACCTCCTTAACGCATTTAAGAATTCTATATCCCGATATTTGTGGGGATGACAGGAATGGATTTTAATTACGGAAAAGGGTTTACGTTCAGTAAACACATCGCAAAAGACGTATCGGATTTTGATCGGGTGTTTGGAGTGTTTAAAGAGTTACTGACGCATACCTCAGGCGATATTGAGGAAGCATTTGAATGGCTTAACACATTAGATGCAGAATACAACATCTTTAACGAAAAATATACCCTCGAAAATTTTGAAGAAGACCTTAAGAAACGGGGATATATCAAAGAAGACGTCGATCCCGACGCGGACAAATCTGGAAACGGAAGCGGAAAAGGAAAAAACATACTGACTGCCAAGCTGGAATCAGCCTTGCGTGACTATGCCTTGAACCAGATTTTTGGTAAATTAAAAAAGAGTGGTCTCGGAAATCACAATACAAAAAAAATAGGCGTTGGTGATGAACGTGATGGCGATAATCGCTCGTTTCAATTTGGTGACGATTTATCAAGAGTCAATATGACCGAGAGTTTGAAAAATGCACAAATTAACAATGGCATCTCAGACCTTCGCTTAACAGAAAATGATTTAATTATAGAAGAAACAAAGCACAAAGCACAGATGAGTACCGTGTTGATGATTGACATCAGTCACTCTATGATTTTGTACGGCGAGGACCGCATCACACCAGCTAAGAAAGTAGCCATGGCATTGGTGGAATTGATCCATCGTAAATACCCAAAAGATTCCATCGATATTATTGTATTTGGAAATGAAGCCTGGCCCATTAAAGTGAAAGACCTCCCCTATTTAAAAGTTGGCCCTTACCACACCAATACCGTCGCTGGACTGGAATTGGCCATGGACATTCTGCGTCGAAAACGAAATACAAACAAACAAATTTTTATGATTACTGATGGCAAGCCGAGCTGTATTCAGCTGCCGTCTGGAGAGTTTTATAAAAACAGTAACGGCTTAGATGACATGATCGTTTCTAAATGCCTTAACAAGGCCGCACAAGCAAGAAAATTAAAAATTCCAATTACCACCTTTATGATTGCTCAAGATCCATATCTCCGTCAATTTGTGGAGGTATTTACGGCACAAAACCAAGGAAAGGCCTTTTTAACGGGGCTTGATGGTTTAGGAGAAATGATATTTGAAGATTACGAAAAAAACAGAATTAAAAGAATATGAGCAAAGATACTACCTTTAAAGAATTGAAAAATTCAAATTATAAAGACCAAACCATTAACCAAGAAATTCAGGCCAACTTAATTGCGCGCATCAAAGCGAAGCAGCCAGTTTTCAAAGGGCTTTATGGTTATGAAGATACGGTTGTGCCTCAATTAAAAAAGGCGATTATTGCTGGTCATCATATTAATCTATTGGGATTGCGAGGACAAGCAAAAACCAAAATAGCAAGAAGTATGGTGGACCTGCTCGATGAGTACATGCCGATTGTTAAAGGCTCTGAAATTAACGACAGTCCCTTTCAACCGATTTCGAAATATGCAAGAGACCTAGTTGCCGAAATGGGCGATGAAACACCGATTTCATGGGTGCATCGATCCAATCGGTTTTTTGAAAAACTGGCCACTCCTGATGTGAATGTGTCAGACTTAATCGGAGATATTGACCCTATTAAGGCAGCGACTTTAAAACTGCCTTATTCAGATGAACGTGTGTTGCATTACGGGATGATCCCACGAGCCAATCGGTCTATATTTGTTCTAAACGAACTCCCCGATTTACAGGCACGTATCCAAGTGTCCTTGTTTAATATTTTGCAAGAAGGCGATATTCAAATACGTGGATTTCAGCTAAGAATGCCGCTGGACATTCAATTTGTGTTTACCGCAAATCCCGAAGATTACACCAATAGAGGTAGTATTGTGACGCCTTTAAAAGATAGAATAGGATCGCAAATTTTCACCCACTATCCAAAGTCAATTGCACTGGCCCGTGAAATTACGGAGCAGGAAGCAAACATTTCTAAAGAAGATAAAGCAACTATTCTGGTTCCGGATTTGGCAAAAAACCTTCTGGAACAAGTGGCCTTTACAGCTCGTAAAAGCGAATACGTAGATGCCAAAAGTGGTGTAAGTGCACGTCTAACCATCAGTGCGATGGAAAACCTAATGGCTGCAGCAAAATTGCGTTTGATTGAAACAGACGCTGTAAAAACAACCATTCGCTTGGTTGATTTTATGTCCATCATCCCGTCCATCACTGGGAAAATTGAACTGGTATATGAAGGCGAGCAAGAAGGCGCGGATGAAGTTGCCAAAATACTTATAGACAATGCGGTGATGATACAATTTGCTCAGTTATTTCCCCGCATTTCAAAACTGGAAAAAGAGGGTGTTAAAACTCCTTACTCGGATTTGATTGATTGGTTCGATAACAATTTTATTGAACTGAACTATACGGATACCGATGACGAATTCTTTACAAGCCTTCAATCTGTAAAACCTTTGGTCGCTATTGTTAAAGAATATGCTGCTAAATTGAGTAAAGAAGATCAAGCTTTTTGCATGGAGCTAGTTTTGTGGGGGTTGACAGTCCATAATAAATTAGATAAATCAGAAAATAATACCGCTTTTAAATTCGATTCTGCTGGAATTAATCAATATTTCAATAAAAATAATTAGTGTAACAACTCAAAAGCACACTTGAATTGCTAAAACCACTTATATCCAATGATATCAGTGGTTTTTTTTATATATTTATAATTGATTTAAACCCCGGTCTAAATCTTCATAAGCAACTTAACCGGAGCTAAGATATTATTTTATTGTAAAATTATTAAAATTGTTTTGATATACGAAGTCGTATTTCATTTACAATTTTTTACGTATAACTATTTGCTAATATATCTCATATATGAAAAATAAATATTAAATGACTATGAAGTATTTCATCAACTAATAATGCGCGTCATTTTGTGTTTTCTCTGTTATGAACTCAATCGCAAATACACCTATTTTCTTAGATTATGTAGAAATCTAAGAAAACGAATAAAAACCTATACTACCAAACAAAACTTGTAACTCCCCCCCAAATGAAAACTTTAATAATTGTATGTATAACACTAATTTCAAACCTAAGTTTTACACAAAATTACTCTTATGATCTTCATGAATACTCAGACTATCTATTAGATAAAAATAACAATAAAATCTCTTGTACTATTACAGAAATAAAAAATGGAAAAGTAAAATTTCAACAAGAAGATAAAATTTACATTAAAACAGAAGACCTCTCTAATTTTAGTGATGTAAAGTTTAGTGAAACAGATGTTCTTAAAAACACTCTAAATATTGAAATTAAAAACCCAAATAAAAATTACTCAAACATATATTTTTATGCTTCAAATGACCTCCCATATACTGTGATGCAAAATAAAAAGAAAGTTGTAAAGATCAATAAAAACAGCTATTATTTGCATAAAGTAGAAGCAGGTAAAACTTATGAGTTTTATTGTTCTGGAAATCCTAAAAATAGTGACAAATTGATCATTCAAGCTAAAGGTGGTAAAACATACATCGTAAAAGGAATGCAAATCAGAAAGTCACATGGAAATCCGTACAGTCGTCACGGAACTTCATCTAGATTAGTAATTGATAATAGTAAATTATCAAAGTATGCTTTATTGACGATGTCAAGAAAAGCAAGGAAATAATTTATTTCTAATGTGATGAATACTTTACTTTGGTTTTATGAGCAGCTATTTAATCGAAAACTTGTAATTTAAATAAATTGTGTTAGATTTATAGTTCATTTACTTAAACATTTAAGTAAGGCACTTATATGAATCAAACCATGGTTATCACCCACAGTTCTTCAGAGGACATTTCTGAGATATTCAGATTGTATCAATTGGCAACGGCTTTTCAGAAACTAAAATTCCCCAAAAACCAATGGCCTGAATTTGATCAAAAACTCATTACGACTGAAATTAATGAACACCGACAATACAAATTAATAATTGACACTAAAATAGCCTGTATATGGGCGATTACGTTTAGTGACATACAAATATGGGAAGCGCGTGAAAACCATACTTCTATCTATATTCACCGCATTGCTACAAACCCAGAATTTAGAGGAAACAACTTCGTGCAAACAATTGTGGACTGGGGTAAAAATTATGCCCTTGAACAAAACAAACAATTCATTAGAATGGATACTTGCGGCGAAAATAAAAAACTCATTAGCCATTACACAAACTGTGGATTTAAGTATTTGGGAATGAAAAAATTAACGAATTCTTCTAATTTACCGTCCCATTATCATAAAGCAGACGTGTGCTTCTTTGAGATAGAATTATAGTTCCCAACAACTCAAATGAATGGTTGTAAAGGAATTATAAATTTATTTTGTTTAATTAATTTGTTTATTAATTAAACGTTTGTTATTTTTAATATTCTAAATATAGAACTATAACTCAATTTAATTCATGAACAAGCCTACTTTCGAAGAATTAGAAAATAAAATTGCAACTCAAAAAACAACTATTAAGCGTTTAAAAAAGAGGAGCGACCAGTATAGTGACTTGGTAAGTTCAATTCCAAAAATGTTTAAAATCATTGAGTTGATTTATGACGAGAATGGAAAAGGCATAGACTATTACTATCGAGATGTAAATCCAGCCTTCGAAGAGTTCATTGGAAAACCAAGAGAACAACTCATTGATAAACGATCGGTACAACGATTTTCACCTGTAGACGATTACTGGCTGGAAACATACAATAAGGTAATGACCACAGGAACACCCGTTGCTTACCAAAATCATAAAACAAATAATGGTCACTATTTTGAAGTATTTGCTTGGGAAATAGACACCAATTTAATCGCTGTAATTTTTGCAGACATTACAGAACGCAAACAACTTGAATTAAAGCGAATAGCAGAAAAGGAAAAGGCAGAAGAAAGCCAAAAACTTAATAATGCTTTTATAAGCAACCTATCCCATGAAATACGCACTCCCATGAATGGGATTTTGGGGTTTACAAAATTTCTTAGCGACCCATCTTTGACGGACATTAAAAGAAAACATTATGTGAGCATCATTCAGAACAGTGGGAATCAATTGATGCGCACCATGGATGATCTTTTAGAATTCTCAAAACTAGGAACCAAACAGTTGAAAACCATTGAAAAAGAAGTTTGTTTGAATGATTTTTTGTTGGAATTGTTTACTGTTTTTAATGTGAAGGCAAAAGAAAACAAAATTCCTTTATATTTTAGAAAAGAGCTTTCTGATAAAGAAAGCACCATTTTAATTGATGAAATCAAATTAAATAACGTCCTAAGCAATTTACTCGAAAATGCGCTAAAATTTACTCATGAGGGGTTTATAGAATTTGGCTATAAGAAAATAGGTTCCAATTTAGAAATCTATATAAAAGACACGGGTGTTGGTATTAAAAGTGACCGTCAGAAATCCGTTTTTGAACGGTTTTCAAAAGAAGAAAAAGAATCCTCTAAAAATGTTGGTGGATTGGGTTTAGGGTTGTGGATCGCTAGAGAAAATACAGAATTACTGGGTGGAGAAATCACACTCAATTCCAAAAAAGGAAAAGGAACTACATTTTTTGTGACACTTCCATACACACCAGTACTAAGCAGCTTAGACGAAAATAGCTCAACTTCTACGTCAAAAGAAGAAGAAGAAGAAGAAGAAGAAGAAGAAGAAGTGCATAAATGCACTATTTTAATCGCTGAAGACGAGGAAATAAATTTTTTATTTCTTGAAATTTTATTAAAAAATGAAGTCGATTTACATTGCAATATTATTCATGCAAAAAACGGAGCAGAAGCCGTTGCTATTTGCCAAAAAAATGCTAAAATTGACCTCATATTAATGGATTTAAAAATGCCTGTAATGGATGGTTTTGAGGCTATAAAATTAATAAAAAAAATGCGTCCAGAGTTACCAATCGTTGCACAAACAGCCTTTTCATCAAATGAAGATAAAGAGCGCGTTTTTGCTGCAGGCTTCAATGATTTTCTTTCAAAACCAATAAGTAAAGAAGCCCTAAGCGAAGTCATTAATAAACAAAGAGAACAAAAAACAATTAACGATAGTATAGGATTTAAAAATTAACAAACGTTATTAGATTAAATTGATCGCGACTCGATTTTTCAAAAAGCTGATTCATATAGCCCGCTTCTATACGAACATTTTTGTTGAGTTGATAACCAAATCCACCATATACACGGTTGCGGTCAAACACAGTACTTTCCGTATTTAAAAATACCTCATTATATGCCGATAGATATACTTTTGATGGCAAAGTTTCCGTTTTAACCAGTGGAATTTTAAAGGCTAAAAAATAACGCAACCGTAGTTTAAAATCCGCTTTTACAAAACGCTGTTCAAATCGGTAACGATGGCTCAAAGACACACTTCCAATTTTTTGTTTCGATGTAAATTGCTGAAAAATACGATGCTCGTTAACGTCTGTTTTTTCTTGGGTATCTGCTACATAATTTTGGGATAAAATATAACCATAGCCCAATAACAAATTATGATTGTTTTCAGACAAATTGTAGCCTACTCCTGTTCGAAGTAGTAACTGTTCTAAATCGCCAACAGCATCATAATTACGGTACTGAACTTCGTTGTGAATACTCCACTTGCTATCCACTTTTTTATTGCCAATATATATCAACCAATTTCCAAAATCACTACTTTGAGCGGCTGCGACATAAGGCAGCATTAACACACAGGTTAATGCTGCCATAAAGAGGTTTGACTTCTTAAGCATAAAACGTCACTTTACCGTTGGCGATGTCATACATCCCACCAACTATGATCAACTCGCCATTGGCTTCCATTTCGTTGAGAATGGCACTGTTACTACGGATGTTACTCAATGTCATTTCAACATTTTTAGCCGCTACCGTATTTACAAAATCGATGTTCGCTGAAGTTCTCGAAGCTTCATCCACAGGAAGGGGTACTGCCTCAACTGCAGGTTCAATTTTGTTGATAAGCGCTGTTAAATTCCCCATACGTGCATGGTCGCAAGCGCCTTTGACGGCTCCACAAGCGGTGTGTCCTAGGACCACCAATACTTTAGTTCCTGCAAGTTTACATGCAAATTCCATGCTTCCTAAAATATCTTCGTTGACAAAATTTCCAGCAATTCGGATGCTGAACAAATCGCCAATTCCTTGGTCAAAAATATGCTCAGCTGACACTCGTGAATCAATACAATGTAAAACGGTTGCAAAAGGATATTGTCCTGTGCTCGTTGCATCTACTTGTGCGTTTAAATCTCTTGCTACTTGAGATGCAGTTATAAAACGGCTGTTACCTTCTTTTAAGGTTTGTAAAGACGTTTCTGGTGTCATTGCCGCTTGGCTTTCTTTGGTATGTGCATTCATATGTTTATTTTTATTGTTTTTTATAGGTCACATGTTACATCCATTTAATCATTTTCCTTGGATATCAAGTTCTAGTTATGGATGTTTCATAATTTTAAATATTAATTTAGTTGTGTTGTTTATTAAATTGTTTGTGGTCGTAATTGAAAAAACTGTATAAAACTCTCAGGGTTTTCCACGACTCCTCTAATGGATATTAATTTGATATCAATATTTCTTTGTCGTGCTTTCTCAGAAAAATCTTCTAAGATTTCGATGATATCATTATCAAGGTAACGCGTTTTGGTTACATCCAATTCCAAATAACTTTCGCGTGCTAAGTTATCCAATTCTTTTAGAATAGCACCTTTGTTAAAAAAAGTAACTTCTTCTGCTAGAGTCATTTTAATTTTTTGCACTCCGTTACTCTTATCTTCAATGTGCAAAAAATGTGAATTTTGAAAACTCTTTATCAGAATGACAACAATACCAACGGCAAGACCCAATGCAATTCCAATCAAAAGATCTGTAAAAATGATCCCTAATACCGTTACAATAAAAGGCGTAAATTGTTTCCATCCCGAACGGTAAATCTCAATAAACAAAGCAGGCTTCGCCAGTTTATAACCTACAATAAAGAGAATCGCTGCCAAAACAGAAAGTGGTATTTTATTTAATAAATTAGGAATTAAAATTACTGAAATCAACAATAGAAATCCATGAACAATTGCGGACATTTTTGTTTTTCCTCCAGATTGAATGTTAGCAGAACTCCGTACAATCACCTGTGTGACTGGCAGCCCTCCTATAAGGCCTGAAAACATATTTCCAATACCTTGCGCTAGTAATTCTCTATTAGTGGGTGTTACGCGTTTTAAAGGATCAATTTTATCGGTGGCTTCTACACATAACAAGGTTTCTAAACTCGCTACCAAAGCGATGGTAAACGCTACAATCCATACTTGTGGGTTGCTAATGGCTCCGAAATTTGGAAAACTAAATTGTGCGAAAAAAGAAGTGGCATCTTCAGGGACGGGTACACTTACCAACAAATCGGATGAAATACCCCACTGAATATTCCCTTTAGTAGATATAAAATAGATAATTCCTGCAGCAACGGCTACTAAGGGTCCTTGGACTAATTTAAAGAATTTCCCTTTATCATTCAAGACCTCACTCCATAGCAACAAAATTGCCAATGCAAAAAGCGCTATGATCGTGGCACCTGGACTGATAAAATTAATCGTGTTTAATATGGCAGAAAATGTGTTTTCGCCACCTACTTGAAAAAAGGCAAAACTCCCTTCTGGATCTGAATTATATCCAAAGAAATGTGGAATTTGTTTGAGGATAATAATAATCCCAATTCCTGTAAGCATCCCTTTTATTACTGAAGATGGGAAATAGTAACCTATGACTCCAGCTTTTAGAATGCCAAATATAAATTGAATGGCTCCTCCTAAAACGACGGCGAGCAAAAAATTTTCGAAACTACCAAGAGTTCCAATGGCAGTCAATACAATTGCGGCCAAACCTGCCGCAGGACCACTCACTCCAACTGTTGATTTACTGAGAGACCCTACGACAACACCGCCAACAATCCCCGCAATAAGTCCGGAGAAAAGTGGTGCACCACTGGCTAAGGCAATTCCTAAACACAAAGGCAAAGCCACAAAGAATACGACAATACTTGAAGGTAGGTCTGATTTTAAATTTTTAAAGGGGTTTGAACTGTTCATTATAATATAGTATATGATATTAAAGCAACACTTAATTGTATGACTTTAATTTGATTTGAATGATTTTATTTGAATCGAAATAGTTTACAGAGACTAGTCCACTGCTGTGGTGTCTCTAGGTGGCAGAAACACTAGACGATTTCTGGAGGCGGATCATGCGTATCAATAATCACGTCATATTTTAAATCTTGCTTACCATAAATAGATTCTTTTTTGATAAAAACCGTTGAAGCTGCTTCATCATTTACAAATCGAAGCTGCACTTTTTTATCTTTGGTATCTTCTAATTCTTGCGATTCTTTTTCACTCGTATCGTTTTCAGCTTCTAAATCGAGCCAAGAAAATGCCTGCGGTTCAGATACCACCAAGGATTCCACCACAGGTTGCAAAATGATAGAACCAAATACCATTGCGAAGATCAGCACCCGAAACCCCATAGCTAAGATGTAAGAAAACTGTTTCATTTTTCTAAAAGGGTATTAAAAACTAAATCGGTATAAAACCGAACAATATTATTTTTACCTTCTTCAAAATCGGTTAGCGATGGTAAGTGTTTTGAAAAATATCGCTGGTGGTGGGCGCCTTCAATTACCGTAGAAATTAACATGTGTGGGAACTCGTAACTCGTATTGATTTCTGATACAAGGTCACTGACTCGTTGTACCACACGTTTGTAGGTTTTGTAATAGCCTTTTTTGTTTTCACTGTCAATCGCCTTGGTATGGTAGGCTTTCGAAGATTCTGAAATGATGATTTTATTCAATAGAACTTCGTTGATGTACGAAAACGCATTGTCTTCAGTGACCTCAGCAGTTAATATCAAAACCGCTTGGGTGAGGCGGTCGTGGGCAGAGGGTATATTTAAGGTGGCGAAGACCAATTTGTACTCGATCCAACTCCAATACCAATTGATCAAATAAACCAAAAGCGCATGCTTACTATCAAAATAACGGTAGACCGAACTTTCATTAGAACCAATTTCTTGACCCAACTTTTTGAACGTAAAATCTTCAAAGCCTAAGGCATCAATCATCTCAATGCTTTTAGATACAATTTTCTGTCCTAAAACAGAGGATTCCGGATTCTTAGTGTAAAGATCCGGACTAATGGTGATATGTAACTTTAGGTTTTCCATGGCAGTGCATGGCAAATATAATAGTATTACTATTAACATTAAATAGTTTAACATTTATTTCACAACCCAAAGTGTTAAAAAACAACAATATATTTATTGAAAGTAATTTTTTTTGTAGGTTTGCGACCGACTTGGACCTCAAATCTGATTCTTCATAACCAATAAACCTAGAGTAGCATATTTTTTACTAAAATGTAAGACGTCTGAATAGTCGCCTGTTTTTGACACACCCCTTTGTTTAGGGATTGTTAAGACGGGTTACTCGACTTCGTTATTATAAAAATTTAAAAATTATTAACTACTAAATTAAACAAATGAAACTCATTAAAATTACCCTTTTATGTATTGTAATTGGCACATTGACAAATTGCGCTTCTGGTTACAAAATGATTGAACCAAAATCTATAAATTATATTTCAACTGATGAATCTGACGGAGTAAAACTTGAATACAAATACGATTTACTTGATAAAAAATATGCCAAAAAAGAATTGGCTAAAGGGGTGAAACTTGTGGCTATAAAAATAACAAACAACTCTGATAGAGATTTAATGTTTGGTAAAGAAATTGTTTTAACCTACAAGAATGGAACAGAAATTTATGTCTTAGAAAATGAAAAAGTATTTAGCACACTAAAACAAAGTGCCGCATCGTATTTATGGTACTTACTTCTAACACCCGTAAATTTTCATACAACAAAAAACAACCCAAATGGATCTACGGAAAACACAAGTTCAACTCCTATCGGATTAGTTTTAGGACCTGGATTAGCTGGAGGAAATATGATTGCTGTTGGAGCCGCTAATAAAAAATTTAACTCTGAACTGATCAACCATAATATCAATGGCGTAATCATTAAAAAAGGAGAGACGAAGCATGGTTTGATTGGAATTAAATCAGATGCTTTTGATGCATTGAAATTAAAAATTAAATAACACAGTTTAAAAACTGCCATTAGAAATTACGGAGCTTTCAATTCCTTGGTTTGACTTGATAAAACCTTCTATTTAACGACTTTAAGAACCTTAAAAAAAAATTATGAATGACGTATTAATAGTGTTAATCTTATCCCTAATGGGCACACAATTTGGAGTTGCATTAACCGCTACGGTCATTGTCCATCCAATTTTAGTAATGACAAAAAAAACATCCGCAATTGATTTTTTTAAACCCTTTTTTGACAAAACGCATATGTTGGTTTTTATATTATCCATATTTGTAACATTCTTAGCGCTGATCTATTCCATATTTACTGGGGATTTAGGGTGGTTAGCTATATCCTTACTCTTGTTTTTAAATCTACCTTACACAATGATTTTTATAATGCCGATAAACAAACGGTTAATGGATGAAAATGTGGACCCACTGTCTCAACAAACAGCTAACGACCTTAAAAAATGGGGAAGACTGCATTTGGTAAGAACTTTTCTAAATGGAATCATATTCATGGCATTTATCATTTTGGCGGTTTACACTGTGTAAAGATGGGGAAAGTCTAATGAAAAAAGCAATTATCGTTGGAGCCACTTCTGGAATTGGAAATGCCTTGGCAAAACTTTTTGTTGAGAATGACTGTGTGGTTGGAATTACGGGAAGGCGAAAAGTGGAACTTGAAATCTTACAAAAATCCAATCCAAAAAACTTCAGCATTAGTACTTTCGATTGTACCACAGAAAATAATTCTAAAAAACTGGAAGAATTGGTGGCACAACTTGGTGGTTTGGATGTACTGGTTTTAAGTGCTGGGACAGGCGATTTAAATGAAAAATTAGAATTTGAAATAGAGAATGCTACAAATCAATTAAATGTGATTGCCTTTACTGAGATTGTCGATTGGGCGTTTAACTATTTTGAAAAACAAGGCAATGGACATTTGGTCGCCATCAGTTCTGTTGCAGGGCTAAGAGGGAGTCGAATGGCGCCCGCTTACAATGCGTCTAAAGCTTATCAGATAAATTACCTAGAAGGACTCAGGCAAAAAGCCAAACACTCTAAAAAACAAATTTATGTGACGGATGTCAGACCCGGATTTGTAGATACTGACATGGCTAAAGGAGAGGGGCAATTTTGGGTTGCCAACAAGGAAAAAGCAGCCCAACAAATATATGGACTGATCAAAAAGAAAAAGGCTGTAGGTTACGTGTCTAAAAGATGGCGATTGATTTCGTTACTCCTAAAAGCAGTTCCTAATGGAATCTATAAACGGATGTGAAAACCTATACTATGGACAGCGTCATTCCTGTAAACTTTTCGAAGTGGAGTAACTTAAAAAATAACTATGGATAAAATATGGAAACCTACTGATTATAAATCTGAAATTCCAAGTAGTCTTAAATATGCTAAATCCCATGCTCCGCAAAGTCTCCCGACTTTGAGGTACATATAAAACGAAAAGATAAATAGTTAAAAATATAACAATTGAAAGAAGGTTATATCATAAGAGATCAAGCAAAAATACATTTTATCACAGCCACTATTATTGATTGGGTGGATGTATTTACTAAAAATACATATAAAGATATAATTATAGATTGTCTAGCCTATTGCATTAAAGAAAAAGGAATGTTGCTATATGGATATGTAATAATGAGCAATCATATACATTTAATTCTACAATCTAAAACAGGTAGACTTTCAGATTTAATTAGAGATTTTAAAAAGTTTACTTCAAAAAATATTTTAGAAAAAATTATTAATGAACCAGAAAGCAGAAGAGAATGGATGTTAGAGCGTTTTAAAAAAGCAACAGAAACCCACAGCAGAAATAAAAACTATCAATTTTGGCAATATGGGAATCATGCTGAAGAAATTTATTCCCACAAATTTATGTGGTCAAAACTAGATTATATTCATTTAAACCCTGTTCGTGCAGGAATTGTAAAAAAAGCATCACATTATAAATATTCTAGTGCAAGTAATTATGTGGATAATGAAGGCTTAGTTATTATTGAAATTATAGAACATCCAGTTATAGATGTTTTAAAAAAGTCATCAATAACGAAATACAATCAGTATTAAAATATGGATTTAAATGAGAATAGAGCTAAAAAATTATAAGGCTCAAAGTCGGGAGACTTTGCCTTTAGATTTACATTTTAGAAAATAACTATTATCTTGTTAATAAAAAAGAATGGGGTGAACTTTAGACTTTGCTAGCTACAGAACTATGTTGCGTATTAGTCCCCA
>Ga0115564_10002589_pt1 | contig 15735 bp, 14 predicted proteins | sample COGITO_mtgs_1105_7_FD_88680 | JGI IMG/M metagenome (GOLD analysis project Ga0115564, IMG submission 88680) | Pelagic marine microbial communities from North Sea - COGITO_mtgs_110523 | ecosystem: Environmental > Aquatic > Marine > Epipelagic | place: Germany:Helgoland, sampling site Kabeltonne...
CACCGAAGCCACTCACAATAAACTGGTCTATACAAACTGGGTTCGAACCATTGGATGGAGTATACGTTCGGGATTGTTGATGTGGGTTTTATGGACACTGTTAGATGGATCCATGACCATTAAGTGAAACGTGTTTACTTCGCATCTAGCTTCTGATAGTTCTCAGGTTTAGAAAAATATTGTTTTATGTCTTCTTGGCAACACTTCAAAACGTCTATTCTTCGATACTGAGCAGAACTCGAATCTTCCTCTAAAACGTACACAACGGGAATCATATACATAATATGTCGACCTGGTAATCGTACCTCTGTAGGGCGATGCACTTGTATTGAGTAATCTTTTTGAGAATACGACAGTGTTGCTTCAATCATATATCCGTCGAACCCAAATGAAAAACGATGTTCTTTGAAGGATGGCATCTTCTAATCCTACACGTGATGTTTGTAATTCTGCTGTTTGTCTTTAACGAAGATGGTGTTGGGATTCAGACATTATGACATGATACCTCACGCATCATACATCGCGCCTTGTGTCACGGAACAGAGTTCTCTCGATTCTCAAAGAAGCAGGACAAATCCTCGAATAAACTTGATAGCGATGCATCGAATACTATAGAGTACCAAATGAAGACATTTTATAGAGAGGAGATGAGAGTATGATTTCAAAAATTATGGTGTTTTCATTGTTGGGAAATGGAGAAGATTTTCGAGCTAAGTTACTAAAACTCGCTGATGCAGCTGGGGCCAACGCTCAAAGTCAAGAATTCATGAATTCTTGCCAATCTACAGTCGATCGAATCAAATAAGTTCAAGCCTCTTCCGGACCAATCACAAAAGATACGCTCCGAGCCTATTGGGATGTTCAACTCAAACCAGACCAATTAGCACTTGCCGTTGGGCGATGTGCAACTCTGAACACCACTGATGGTTCTGAATTACGCACAAAACAAGAAGAAGCATTAAATATCTTGTACCCATTTTTTCTTGACTTACACATGGTCGTCGATACACACGGTCAACCCAGTTTCTTTGACCCATCTTATATGCAACTGTTCGATGAAACCATTCCATTGGTGTCTACGCATCAAGCCTGCAACCCTGAACTGATGACCATGATTGAACCAACCATCAATGACAGCTGGTTGATGAAAGGATTGAGCAGTATCAACACAAAGATTGCGGCAAAGACACCTCTCTCTGATTTTGAAGCGCAAATACAATCAGACCGCACAAAATATTACAACATTGCCAAACAAAAAGTGGATGTCTGTATCAATGGTAAACTCAAAGACGTCCGGCCTTACGCAGAGCGTGCACCAGCATCCGTGCGAAAAGAATGGGAGTCCACCGTACGAAAAGCCTTTACGGACAACAGTGACATCTCCATCGTCAAAATTGTATTCACCACGCCAGAGTTCAAGCGTATTGCGGAAACCAAAGCAGAATTTACACACAGTGGTGACCTAAATATCAACCAGCAAGACTATGATGCCATGGATGTGATGGTGTATGCGCGCAATGGAGACTATGTCGATGGCTTTATTGTAACATTGTACAAAGACCGAATCCAAAACACAGCATATGCTCGATTCTATGGCTTTGATGCGCATGGAAATTTAAAACCAGCACACAGAGTCTTACCTAAGAATGTGAACTAAAATGTACATTTCACATTCTTAGGCAATACTCTTTGAGTGTTAACATAGCGATATTGGTCTAGCGTTTCTTGCCCTGACGCTTCTTACGACGCATGAATGATGGTAACTCATCGTCCATGTCCATACTCATATCACTAGCGATATATGCCGCACTGGATACTTGACGACGCTGCATGCTCCGTGAAGAATACATAGCCTCTTTCATAAAGACTTGTTGATTTCGCTGCTCCGCTAAATCTCGCATCTCCAATGCAATCTCTGCAATCCACTCATTGTCGGCACCCAATACAGTCACCCGCTTCAACAAATTATCCACTTCGTCCCATGCATGTCTACGTGCAGCTTCTTTCGCCATAATTTGCAGCTCACTGACTTCCAATTCCAATATACGCTGTGCCACCTCTTCATCATCTGCGAGATCCGTATAGGCCTTGGTAGGCAATACAGGCAATCTCAAGGACTTGGACAACTGATGAGTCACCCCATCCATGTCTGTATACTGTACATTCAAGGTCCCCAAGTCCATCCATTGTTCAGGATTGTCTTCCTCCCCGTTGCCATTGGCATTGACAGACAGTTCAAACACCACCCAAACAGCCCCATCATAGGGTAGATTCCCAGTTTGAAACCCTTTTTCTTTACGGATCAATTGGGTGTTCAAGCATTTAACAGAGTGGTGTGGACTCACAAAATCAAAATAGACATTTTTGGCGCAGAGGGAACTCAACAAATCGAACTCTGTAGTAAATGGTTCGTCCAGATCATCAGCGGTTTCGCCGTAATAGCTACTTCCACCACCAACATTGCCCATTTGAACCATCAGATCTTCATTGAATCGCTCTCCAAGTCCATATGTTGAAGTGGAAATCCCTTTGTCCAATGCAGCAGCTGTATGATGAACAATCTCAGCCGTGTCAGAAATACCAGCATTTGCATTACCATCAGACAACAACAATACCCTTGATACAGTATCATCCGAAGTACACCCTTGCAGTTGTTTCACTCCCGCATCCCAACCACCATGTAGGTTCGTCATTCCTCCAGAGCGAATCGCTTTAATCTTATGCGTAATCTCTTTTACATGACTTGCAGATGTAATTTGACTCACCACTTCCACATTGTCATCGTACGCGACCACACACACCTTATCCTGATCGGTCAACTGTTTAACAATGTTGATGGCACACTTCTTTGCCTCATTCAGTGGCATGCCAGACATAGAACCTGATTTATCCAAAACCAAGGCAAGATTGAGAGGACTCCGAGCAGGGAGGTTTGCGGGTGTATCTTCTCCCAACAATTTACACAAAATGGTAACATTGGAGGTATGACCTGCCAAAACAGCAGATTTTTTGGTTTGAATATTGAGTGTCATTTTGGTAGACATGATCGTTCCTGTGTTGTTGTGTCCTAATCAAACGAACCCACATCTGCTATTCGGATATAAAATACAGCGTCATAGGATACAATGTGGTTCCTCCTTCAATTAAGAGAACATCATGAGACATCATTTTCAGTGTCGAACGTATCCAAGAAACTCACCCCACAATGTGCAATTACATGCATCCAACGCACGTTGTCTAGGTACATTCCCATAAACAGGATCTCTATCGTTCAGTACACTACCGTTTAAACACATTTTCCAATGAGTCCTTAAAAGCACGTTGTTCTCCGTGTGAAATGGTTTAGGGAAGTACATCACAAGAGGATTTGGTGTCCACATTCCAGGATTTCAACCGCAGCAAATATTGAGTTGTCAGTGTGCGAGGCACAACTTGGTGTCCGTCATGTCTAGACAATCTGACACTTGTAAACTAGAGGCATTGCGAAACCAATATTGATACAACATCATCCCGTGTGCAGTTGATACCACATTTATTCTTGTGCGTTTGGAATCCACTCAGCTTCTGACAATGTTGTCAACTTCGGTTTCAACAAAGCACTCCGTGTTGTATGTACCCTACACTCGACAACAAAAGGGAATGTCTGAACGCAATCGGACATCACCAACCTTACTCTGATATAGATGAGGCCCCACACTTACGCGCAACGACCGTTTCAAACGCTTGAGAGAAAAGTATCTGGTCACCATGCCAAATCTTTGTTGAAATGGGATCACAAGAAGAGCCTGAGTCCATATCCCAATTTTTAAGACGGCCAAAATAGAGCAACTCCATCGCCTTTCTACACCATTCTGGATTTGGAAAGGCTTGACAATCTGCCTTCATTAGTGGGGATATATTCCTAAACCAATATTGATACAGAATAACCCCATCTTTGGAAGATGAGGGATCCATCCCATATTCAGATGCAACTTGCTCAAGTTCTTCCCAAGTTGTGGCTTTAGAGTTCACAAGGGTACTATAGGTCAAATGCAAATGACACTCTTTCACAAATGGTATTGCCAGAGCACAATCAGACATTAAGAGACTTCGTTCAGCCACTTGAAACCAACATTCGCCCTTTGCAGTGCCTTCTAATGTAGAACACAATTCCCTGGTCACATTCAATGCATCTTTCGGCAAGGCTTGCAATGCAAATTGAATACAAAACTCGCGCTGAGATGCCTCTGCAATCTGTGAACACAACGCTTTTGCCTTCAATGGAGTTTGCTCTATTTGCTCTAAAATCTGAGCTTTGTCTAAAACAGTAATTTCAGGACTCGGTGCTTCACAACCAACATACAGGAGAGCAAGCATCATCATGGAATCAGGGTGTGGAAATGTACAAATTGCCCACACACATTTCATCATTGGTTCCTTCACCCCAATCGACATCAACCGCATTGGTGGCATTGTTGTCAAAGACACACTCCAACCGCAACTGGTCACCCTCTTCAAACTGGATGGGCTCCTCTAACAAGTACGTGAATTGCCAATCAAAGTTCCATTCAGGAATCTGAACCAATGGAATCTCAGCACCATTTTCTTTGACCAAAAACACAGAACCCGATCGACCCAACCGATGCATGTGCATCATCAATCCATGAATCAGGAATCCATCGTCCAGCTCCAAATTGGGGTTCAACACATTGAAAAACCCTCTGGGGTCACCTTCCACACTGTGTTTTACGCCCGTTGCACCTGCAGGGATAGACATACCGCTAACAGGCCAAAGCCCATTCAACCACGGGGCATACGCCGCAGGGGCATCCACTGTGGGTTCCAATGAAAACTCCAATACCGTTTGATCACTTTTGGTTGGGAGATCCGGTCGCACATTGTAATGCAGCTGTAGAATGATCTTGGAATCCAATCCAACTGAAATCCCTGTACCTGTTGGAAAATCCATACCCTGATTTCCTGGTACCCACTGTGCAATTTGTTCAATGGGTATTTGTGAAGAAGTCCCCGTAAGGCTTGGACCACCATAACAAGAGTATCCTGCATCCTCATCCGAGTTCTCCCATTCGATCAACGATTCAAAAATGGATTCACCCATCAGGCCATCTGGACGAACCAAAAATGCGGCAATGTGGTGTACCATCTCTGGATTTCCAGGAATGGCATTGAACCCTGTGATGTAAGTAGGTTCTTCCAAAGGCCAATCCAACACAAAGCAGCGATATTCATCTCCGCTCTCAACAGTCGATGTATAAGTCTCTGACATCTGAATCTGGGTATCCACACGAGACAATCTCGTACCAATGGATGGAACCACATCCGAAGCTGCCTCTGGATCCCCCAAAGGCATCCCAGCATCCACCCATGACTGAATCATCTCAATATGGACATCCTCTAAAGACCAATCATTGCTAAAGTCCCCAGTAGCAGACCAAGGAGGCATACTTCGATTTTGAGTGACATGCTCAATAACCGGTGCCCAATCCACAACTGAATCCGCAGTGGATAAATCGATACCACCAATACCACCTGTATGATGACAATTGATACATCGAGCGTCCACAATGGGTCGAATGTTTTGATGGTACGTAATTTCGGGTGCACAAGCCCACAATAGAACAATCAGATTCATCTCTCTCCAAAGTTGGCTTTCCCTCTATCAAATTCAAATTGAACCGATGCTATTTAGTGTACACTCATCCGCAGATGAACCGCATAAAGAAAATACAGTGCCTCATCAATTTACATTGTTTTGTAAGCAAATTACTTGACTCTGATCCTGTTGAGTATCCATAAGAACAAGAACCGTATGAATCCGCATTTTTACCATCAACTGTTTTATACCATCCACCTAAAATTGTAACTATAACGATCCGCACTTTCGTTCATACACATTCAGAAACGGTTTCTCAAACACCAATTGGTTACTGTGAGCGAGTTTGTCGGGAATGATAGAACAATCTACATTGGGCTGTAAATCCCATTCCTTTAAACGTTGCAAATAGAGCATACCAAGTCCGTCAATACATATTTTGGGATGTTTCATCGCTTTGCACTCGTCCAACTTGAGGGGAGAAGTATCCCGAAACCAATACTGATACACAACCGTACCATAAATTGGTGAGGATAAATCCAAGCGATAGGATTTTGCGATGTGTTCTATCTCTTTCCATGTGGTCACATTCGACCGTATAAGTGCCCTAATTGTAATGTGACCGTAGCACTCTTCAACAAAGGGGCTTGCCCTTTCACAATCTTCTACATCCAAACTGTTCTCGGCCACTTGAAACCAACATTCGCCCTTTACAGTGCCTTCTAATGTAGAGCACAATTCCCTGGTCACATCCAATGCATCTTTCGGCAAGGCTTGTAACGCAAATTGAATACAGAATTCCTTCTGAGAGGGTTCTTGCAACTGTGAGCACAACTCTTTTGCCTTCAATGGAGTTTGCTCTATTTGCTCTAAAATCTGAGCTTTGTCTCGAACATTCATCGATTCAGATTGCGGTGTACAGCCCAAATACCCAGCCACAACAGGCAACATCATGTTCACACATCGAAAAGTCATTGCTCTAGTCTACACATATCTATTCCGAAATACTCCATAAACGCCCCTCTTCTAAAAAATACAACGTTTCTCCAAACCACACTGGATAGGACTGGTGACCCACTCTTCTTAAATGCCAGCCTCCTTCACAGAAAACATCTACATCCTCTACATACCACTGAGTCCAACAAATTCCTTTTTCTGTAGCATACACCTGCTGAACTTTTGTTCGACCCAATCTTCGTTCCCCTTGTTCGAAAGACCAAGTGACGACATCCCCTCCAGAGACCCAAGCCAAGCGCTCTCCAACCGCTATCAACGATGTGGGATAATCAGACTCAATCGTACGATACACTTGCTGATGTGGCAGCCAAATGTGAATCCCCATCACTTGATTCCATTCAATCCAAGCCACTGCTCCATTCCACCAAACGGGCGATTGTCCACCCAAGGGATTGGCAGCATACTTATGCTCATGACCGGTGTCCAAATCCAACCATCGAACAGTGTTCTCATCAGTCCAAACAATCCTATGGTCTTGGACACGACTTCCGCTTGAGCCACTGATGGATATGGGATTTAGGACTCGACGTCTAGGTGTCTTCCAAGTTTGGGTTTGTACATCCCAAAGTCCCCCATCAAGCCCCCAACGAAACAGCACATCTCCAAGAATCCATTGTTCGGTTGGTAATTCGACTACGGTACTTGTTGTAAAATCAAACCATCGGTCAACTGTACCATCCCTAGAACAACCCAACACACCCTGTTCTAGCACGAGTGGAAAACCGACTTCTTCACAGATAAACGGTACCTCATGAACCGGTATTGCTAACGGTTCAGCAGCAACGGTTACAATGTCTAGTAATATGAGTATCAATGATCGACACCCTAGTGTTGTAGAGGAATAATGAGTTTCTTTATTGGACTAAGGTCCTCAAAAATCTTCTGCGAACAACTGAATATACCGATTCGATTGATCAAACATCGTTTGCCATCATTATCATTGATTATTGAATCTCAATTCCACAGCAGTTCACCGTGATGGTTAACGAATCAGCCGCTGCACCACCGGGACAATCTTGTGCCACCAACTCCAATTCATACGTTGTGGTCTCACAAACGTTTGGTTCTGTTGTTGTCGCACCTGACAACACAACTTCTGTGTTTAAATCAGTCTCATCTGACAACGTTGCATCACCAGACATAACATACCAAGAATACGTCAATGGATCACCATCAGCATCTGAAACACCTGCATCACTCCCCAACTGTACCGTCATATTGGAACAATCACCACAATTGTAACTGTATCCTGACAATTCGCACTCAGCATTTCCAGCATCTACAGCAATAGCCGCACCTGCTTCTACGGTTGGTAAGGCATTTGCGACCCGCTCTGCTGCAGTAACGGTTACCAAATCTGGAATTGACCATGCAGACCCATCATATACCGACAACGAAAACACATAGTCCCCTGCAACGTCAGCATAAAATGTCGGACTCGCTGCGGTGGTATCTGAAAACGATGAATTAGCAGCAGTAGACGTAGTTGGTTTCGACTGAATGGCCCATAAATACTCTAAAGGGTCACCATTTGGATCCATAGAGTTCGAACCGTTGAGTTGAATCGCTGAACAATCAAATTCTTGCAACAAATCTCCACCTGCATCTGCAACCGGTGGCAATGGATCAGCCGAGAATACATCTACGGTAACAGTATCGGGTAAAGAATCACTGACACCATTGTTGACGATTAAAGAAACCAAATAGCGTCCAGCAACATCTGGTGTAAATGGAGATGTTTGAGCCGTTGGTGCATCAACCCCAGTCAAAGAAGACAATGCTGGCTTTGAAACCACATCCCAAGCATAGGTTAATGTTCTTCCCAAGGGGTCTGCAGACTGAGAAGCATCCAAAGTAGTTGTTTGTCCTTCTTCCAAATCAACATCAATACCGGCTTCCGCAATCGGCAACTGACCTTCTTCCACCAATACAACAACAGAATCCGGTGTCGACTCCAATCCCGTACTATCCGTTACAATCAAATCCACAATGTACGTTCCAGATGTGTCGGCAAAAAATACAGTCTGAGTTTCAGTAGAATTGTTTTGAGAAAACACGCCACTCTCTTCCATTAAGCCCGAGTTGGCTGGAACACGAGAGAAACTCCATTGATACGTAAGTTCATCTCCATCCGGATCATAAGAACCATCCCCGTTTAGCCGAATCGGCTGATCTGCAGTAAAGGATCCACCCGAACCTGCTTCAGCAACCGGAGTTCCTACGGCGGATTGTCCATTGGTATTTTTAGAATCATCCAACTCATTTGAGGTACAAGCTGTCAAAGCGCTCAATAAGCCCAAGGTGGTCAAAAGAGATGTGGAGCGATTGAATATGGATACAGACATAGAGTATTTCCTCTCAAATAAACGTAGCAACAATGACTACTGACCAAAGCATGTGAACACGATTAGTTCGAAACACATGTGTAGTTTACGGTGGTTCTGTCATCATCAGACTGTTCACAATCGGACACAGTCAACGTGACTTCAAACGACAAGTTGGCATTGATGACTTGGGTTGGAATATTGGCTGGAGTTAGTGCAGCCTGTGGATTGACAATACTCAAAACGCCAGTCGACTCAGTCCAAGAAAAGTCCAACTGATCGCCATCTAAGTCCGACGAGGCAGAGCCATCCAACATCACTGTGTATGGGGTACAATCAGCACATTCAGAACTGTAAGATGTCGCTTGGCAGTTTGCTGAGGCTTCAATATCTACAGAGTCTCCAGCATTTGCAATCGGTCGAGTATTGTTTGCAATATCACCAATGGTCAAATCAACCAAATCCGGTGCAGACCACGCTTGCCCATCGTATACTTGAAGTTGAAAAGTGTATGTTCCCATTGTATCCCAAGTGAATTCGGGATTTGGACTCGTTGTATCCGAGAAATTGGCATCTGATGTTGCTGAATCTGTAGGACCTGAGACCAAAGCCCATGCATACGTCAAACGATCACCGTCTGCATCATACGATCCGTATCCATTCAACTGTACGGGATTGCCTGCACATCCACCGAAATTCAGTGTTTTACCTGCATCTGCGGTCGGTATCCGATTTTCAGAACCCACATCCACTGAACAAATCACAGGCTCAGACCAGTGATTACCATCCGACACTGTCAATGTGGTAACGAAAACACCTGAACAATCAGGGACAAAACTGGGTGAATTAGTTCCCTCGTTGTACAAGTTGTCTGACGTTAACTGTGAGCAGTTGGGTGGTGTCAAAGTCCATGCATACGTCAACTCCGCCAACTCTGGATCTGTAGACAAAGAGCCATCCAATGTGACCAACTGTCCAATTTCACCCTCATAAGTACCACCACAATCCGCAGTAGGAGGTGCATCACCTGCAACCACTTCAACCACAATAAAATCTGCGTCTGATACACTTAAACCATCTGAAACTTGTAAAGAAACTACATAATCACCAGTCACATCAGGTGTAAACTGTGGAGACATCGCAGCGATTGATCGGTTTGCTGACAAAGAATCTTCTGTCACGGCAGACTGAGTCGGGACACTGACAAAACTCCAGATAAAACTTACATTGTCATCATAATCTGAACACCATTGACTGTTTGCAGCATTCAAAAATACCGGCTGACCAATACCCACTGTTGAATCAACACCAGCGTTTGCCACAGGAGACTTACAAGTTTCAGAAGAATCGATTGCATTGCTCTTTGTATCGCTACAGGCGGGTGCCAACAGAGATACCAATGTAATCATAAACAGTGGATTCAAAAAATTATGTACGGATTTGCGCATGGTGAAAACCTTCGGAATACAGTTTTACGACGGGAACGTTGCAATATTGTAATGGTATCATACTACATTTAGCAAGAATTCCCTTGTCATTTCAAAGATGGCGAACATCATATATCATCATAGCATATAATGATAAACTTGACATTTCATTGATATCGTTTGAAGGTAGAAGAATGGATAAGAACACATACTCTACCAATTTGATAAAAGGATTCCCTAGGTACTTGGTGGAATTATTTCTGATTATTGAATAGGGTGTATGTCACGACGTACCATCCGTTTTTGTCGTTTTATTTGGAGCATACCATGGGTTTTTTTGATTTTTTATTCAGTGGCGGTGAAGATTCACAGCTCAAAAAACACATCAAGCGACTAAGCAATCTCAACGCCCCCCAAGAAGAGCGCATGTTGTCTGCACAATGGCTGGCGGACAAAGGAACATCCGAGGCACTCGAAGGAATGCTCAAGCGATTTTCTCTTACATATGAAAAACAAATGAAAGACATTGAAGAAAAGGAATATCTGTACAGACTGCTTCGCACACAGGGAAGTGCCGCAGTGGAGCCCACGAAGTCCTGGATCCGTGACAATACAGCATTTGCAATACCTCTTAGGGTTGTAGAAGAATGCGAAGGACCAGAAAAGACAGTTGAATTTCTTCTAGAATTACTGGGTTTGGAAATGGATCCTTTTAAGACGGAAAAAAAGCGACAGTTGATCATAAAATTGGGTGACTTTGTCGATGAAAGAATCCTGTCTCCTGTTTCTGCTTGCCTGTTTGATTACGACGAAGAAGTTCGACTCGCGTCCATTGAAACTCTGCACAAACAACAGTCCGATGCCTGTCATGAATATTTTGTTGAGGCATTGGTCAATCCCGAAGAAGAATCCAATCGATTGAAAATCCGACTGGCCGAAATATTAGAACTTCGTGGATGGGATCTTTTAGACAAGGGAGATCGATTGACAAACAACCCTCCGGTTGGATGGCGGTTTAATCCAACTCATAACAAACTCGTACGCACATAAAGGTTTGTACAACACAATTTGTACGATGCACTTCTGAAAGACATGTTCATGAAGTGTTTCATGGTCTGTTCTGCACACAATACATACTGACCGTCGTTAATTATGACTTTGGAAACCTCAATGTGACGTCTGATGATCGAGCATTCAATGCACTGCCGTCTCGACTCTCTTTTAAACCAGGTGCAATACCCCATATCTGCTTGTTCATCGGTCGTTCTGAAAGAACTCTGTCAGACCAAACAATATCACTCGAGACCAAGTGCCACGATGCCAATACTCGAATGGTAGACTCCATCTCGGCACCCCATCTTCGAATTCGTCGATCATTGATTAACAACATCGGTTCTCTGTCTAAGATACTCACAACCCGTAGTTCTCCCCATTTAGCACACGCCTGTTGAAAGGATTGATAGCGTGTAAACCCATCAATCGATAGCATCGTAGACAAAGCACATTCAGCAACCATAAATCGATTGTGATTTCGAAAAAATCGTTGATAAAACACGCGCATTAATTGTAAATACCACACTGGCTTTTCGGTCGGCATACGCCACTGACCTAGCCTAATAGACGTAAACGAAAGTCCCATCACTTGATGATCATTGCTCCATCTCATGGACAACGTTGCCGAAAAAGTCGGTTCACTCATCAAGGCTACTTGAACTTCTGGATTGGCAATCAACTGACGAAGGGTTTGCACAGTGTCATTGTCCAATCCTATATCTAATGAAATACTCACCGTTCTGTCTTCAACCCACATAGATGAACAGGTACCATCAAACCAGGAGACTTCTTCTACCAATCCTTCGCCAAAAACCTCAATATCTTCCTCTTGTGCCCAACCCCATTGCACCAACAGGTCAACCAAACTCATCTCATCAAACGCCGCGAACCAAATGGCCAAGGCATCTCCCAAAGCCGTCGTCTCTGGAGTGGCCTCTTGAAATGTCATTCCACTAGAGGGGATTTCTTGCAAAAGACAATATGGCAAATCTGCCAGACCTTGTATCTCTACGGATTGTATGTACATTGTGCATCCGAATGTGAAGTGGGAGGTGGGTAGATTAATTATTGGGAGATGGTGGTTGACCTTGTGGAGGCCCCATTCCTGGCATCTTGAGAGAAATGGCTTCCATCATCAAGCGATGTTGATTCTTCCACAGTGTCAACTCGTCATCAGTATACGTAACCTCAGGCAGTTTCCACGCTCCAATACCGGCATCTTTAGCCACTGGAGGACCACACAACTGACTCAATGCATCCACAATGCCCTGTGGCATTCGTTCGGCACCATTGCGATATCCAACTACGATCCATCCAAATCCTGCATCTTGCAAAACAGACAAATCGGCTCGATATTCAGACTGCATCGTTCCGCCACGGTTTTCGTAAAAAGGAACCAAATCCCTAAATAGTTGTGTCGCTTGTACAAATATTTGTCCTTCACGAGCAAAGTACTCCACACGTTCTACAGGCACAGCATGCAACTTGTGTCCATGAACAATCTGAGTACCTAGAGCATTGTATCGATTTTCCATGTCGGATCGAACTGCCAATGCCAAATCAATCACCGCTTTGTCATCAACGCCTCTCATCACAGACAATGCAGAGGCTTGTCGAGGATAAAATCGTTTCCATGGATATGGATTCATCTGCCCCCAAGATATCTCAAGAACAGCCAGCATCACAACAGGTATGGCCCACTTTGAACGACTAGCCAATGCGGCCATGGCAGAAATCGCGACTGCAGTCATTGCCAAAAATCGAATCGGAAAGTTGAGGGGTTCCGCTAAGTAACCCAATCCGCGATTGAGCCAAAACATTGGCATCACGAGTCGAATACCACCTGCCGTACGTACTTCTTCACCACCAACGGTCCAGTACGTTCCAAAAGCAAATACAACACCAACAGCCGCTACCGCTAACCATGGTGCTGCTTTACGTGGATTGCGCACCAAACCAACCAGTGCCAATCCCAACGCCATCCATCCAAGGTAACGACCACCGCCATAAGCAGCATCCTCTGTACTTTGTGATTCGCGATTGGGCGAAAGCAATTGTCGTGTTTCCAAACGCGCTGCAGGAGGATCCGTGACTGGTTGTCCGTGATTTTGAGTGATGTAATTCATCAAACCAATCTCAGGGACAGAACCCGTCTTATAAGAGGAAGCAAACGATTTTGTCACCGGGATCACAATAGAAATAGACAGCGCAGCCGCCAGTACATACTGAAGCACCAGTTTGGGTGTCTGCCGACCTTTCCAACCGGTAAACACAGCCCATGTCAATACAGAAAGTGCCAAAAAGAACCCCAAGTAAAAACAAGAAAGCATTGCCCCCACCAGACACAGTGCAACAGCCAAGAACCACTTCCACTCTTGTGTTTTTCGTGCCATCAACTGACAACCCAATCCAAGTGGCAACCACCACAGATGATGCAACTCACCCACTCCCACATGGATAAAGAACGCCATTACTGCCGATCCTTCCAACAATGTTCCTGCAACGAAACCACCCACTCTGGAGCGTGACAACAAACGACCGAACCAAGCACCCGTGATTCCAGTCAACACCATATTACCCAACGCCAAAAAATTGGATAGGGCAATGAGGGGCATCCAAGGAAGGAACAGTGCTACCAGCCCATTCAATGGCTCAATCGGGTACAGGTCCATCCCAATTGGATAATTGACCAAGTCAGTTTGATATGGAAAACTGGCATATTCCCAAACACTTGAACGCATCCACCAAAGAGTCCATAGATGCTTCATTCCATCTGCACGAGGAGACCCCAACGCCGCTGAGTTTGGATACAAAATCATAGGATAGGTCAAGAGGATAGCCAACAACACAAACCACAGCGTCTGCAGAACACCCCATCGGTGGTCTTCGAACCACCATTTTAGCTTTAACCACATACTCAATCCCATACCGCGACAAACAATGTGACTTGGGGATCTGTACTCACCAAACTATAGAACAACCATGTACCGTTAAGACGTGCGACACAGACCATTCCCAACTCAACTGCAGAATCCCAATCACACAAAAAATACTCCCAACAAAAGACTTCTTCTGAAAACAATGGCTCTGATACCTGCCATGCCCATACACCATCTTGATCAAGAGTAGCCAACACCTGACATCGTTTCCGCTCAACCGTTGACTCAATGTCGTCTTCATAGACCAAGGTCAGTATATTTTCATCAATTTCCCATTCCTTCCAATCATGAGAAATGGCATTTGTATTCATGAATACAGGCTCCAACTGTGCTTGGACTGAGGCTTTCAAATGAAGGTAAGCACGATCCTCTAGAGGATGACCTTGGGGAGGAGTCGGCAGATGCTCCACTGATATTCCTTCCACGTCAGAATCGAAGAACGGTATCACTTGCATTTCGTTGTCACAATTTCGAACAACCCCCAACACACCTTGCTCCCATGTTGCCCACCCACTCATTTTGTGTTTGAGTGTTTTTAACGTGTGTTTGAGGGTTTTCATGTTTTGTGGAGTCGTGGCCTGTGGTGCACCACCACCATACTGCAACGGGAGTGTTTCAATCTCTGTAATATCAATCGTGTGTCCTTTGGATTCAAAACGCACAACGAACCGACGAACACCGAACGGTCCACATATGTTAAAGACAGCATCGTACACACCTGCTTGTTGAAGCGTATCAATCAATCGTGCCTCAAAACCATCTCCATGTGTATTCACTTGGGTTGTCAACCAACTCATCTTGTCTCCTGTTCTCATACTGTATTAGCCGTTTTCTACAAAATCCCAATCCGTTTTCTACCAACTTCCTACCAACTTCCCTCTAAGGACCATGTTTCCAAGTTGATCACCGGAAAAGAGCCCATTTGTGCTGCAATCTTTTGTTCGCGAGGTCCTGTACCGGGAATGTCTGCACCCTTCTTATAACTGCCAGTATACACTTGTGCGGGTTTAAAACGAGGTCTTTTCATAACCCCTGTATCAACTGAATTTTTAGGCCAACACCAAAGTCCAAAAACACCCTCTTGAGCAACCTGTTCCACACCATTCATCGCTTGTACATAAGTGGAGATATCTCGTCGACGCTGATCAAAAATAATACAATCACCCGCGCCCAAGCCCTTGCGAGGTTCTTTTCCAAAAATAGATTCATCGAGTGTGTATGACCGCAATTGATCGGAAGCAACCAACGCTGTATTTTTATTGACCACCAATACGGACTCTTCACCTTGAGTTTCCAACCAGGTTGTTTTCAGAGTCCATGCAGGATGCTCCCACTCGGGTTGTTGAACAGATGCCGTCACCACAAGATTGTAATAATCAGAC
>Ga0115564_10002591_pt1 | contig 15729 bp, 2 predicted proteins | sample COGITO_mtgs_1105_7_FD_88680 | JGI IMG/M metagenome (GOLD analysis project Ga0115564, IMG submission 88680) | Pelagic marine microbial communities from North Sea - COGITO_mtgs_110523 | ecosystem: Environmental > Aquatic > Marine > Epipelagic | place: Germany:Helgoland, sampling site Kabeltonne...
ACAACTGAAGATACTGGTATACCTGCAGTACAAGCAATAAGAGGTGCTAGACCTATAGATATACCTAAACAAGCAAACAGAATTTCAAAGAGTGAACTTAGAGAAGAAGCAGGGAAAGTTTATGATGCTTTAACTACAAATTTAAATGCAGCTCTAACAGATAGAATGGATGCAGGTACTAATTCTGCTACATTTGAATCAATTAAGTTTGGTATTGATGGTGGCTATGCTGATGTAACAAATAATATTACTTTTGAATATGGATTTAATCCATTAGCTCCAGATTCAGATGCTTATAATGAAGTAAAAAGCATGGCGCTTCAGATAGGTTCATTAAAGAAATCAGGTACACCGTATGGTATTGGTATAGGTAACTTAACTAATGAAGACCAGTTGGTGCAGAAAGATCCATTAGCAATGAAGGTATTTAATCTTTTAATGAAAGATGCACAAACCTGGGTTGGTAATCCTAAGAGATCCAACTCAGCTGCAATAGCACCTATATTTGATCTTGCATATAAATCAGTTTATGATATTGCTTCTAAAGGAGATAAAACTCATGCTGGTTTTGAAATAAGTAATATGGCAGAGTGGTTAGCATCAAAAGTAAAAGGATCTTCAGCAGATGTTGCAAAACAGTTTGGTGCATTAACTACAGATGATATTGCTAGATTAAAAGGATTAGGAGAAAACAATGATGGTACAGGTATATTTATAGTATTTCCACAGTCAGATGATATAAACATTAAAGCAAGAAAGAATGATTATTTTTCTTCAACAGAAATAGATATTCTTGGTGGTGACAATAGTAGTTACGCTGAATACACAGTTCCTAATGATAATGGTATAACACCTACAGCTACATATAGAATTGCAAAAAATGGTACAGGTGATTATGATTTAATAACAGAAATCAATAGGTATAACCCTTACCCAACAGACAAAGATCTACAAGCTAATTGGAGTGAGTATACAACATCAACAAATACTCATAAAATGGATTTCTCACAAGGCTTGCCAGGAATTGATTTGCAAGTAAATCAAGTACAACAAACACTAGAAGAAATTAGAAGAAACAATCAGGCTCTTAGAAAAAAGGATCAGGCAATACAAGGTAAATAATAAATCAAAAGTAGATGGAAAACGAATCTAATAAGCCATTAGCGCAAGAGATTAAGAATCAAGAAAGACCTGCCCCAAGTATAATACCTGAAGGGCAGTTCCGCTTTGAGCCAATTGCAGAAATGTTTGACTCTCCAGAGGAAAACTTTAATGACTATCTATTAAGTAGTGATTTAGCAGCTGATGATGTTTCAGGTGTAAATGAATACAAAGCTGAAATAGATAAGTATGGTATAGGAGCTATGGCCTCATTAGGAGTAGCTGTACCTAGTTTTGCATCTGATACATATAACCCAAGATCTCAAGATCAACCTGCAGATAATGATTTTTCCCTGATTCAAAAAGCATTAACTTTAGAAAAAAAACCAATTTCAGAAACTAGAATGGCTCCTATATTTTCAGGAATGAGACAGGGTCAATTTGAGAGATATTATAATCATCCTGAGTTTGATAAGTTAGGATTTTCTCCATACTCTAATATGGAGAATTACTATAATGCAAATTCTACTATCTGGGATGACATGACTAGAATGAGAGGTCAATGGATGTCTCTTGCTGGTACAGGATTAAATTCTGTATATGGATCTTTGTTTAGTGGTGGAGATTATCTTGCTCCTGATTTTGAAGCTGCAACTGAGTTTGAAGACACTATGGGTATTTCATCATCTACAAGAGGTGGTGGCCTTGCTTTCTTCAATAATTTAGCAGCTAACTCTGCATATACATTTGGTATACTAAGTTCTATTGCTATTGAAGAGATTATACTTGCTGGTGCATCAGGATTATCAGGAGGAGCTTTAGCTGCACCTGCAGCTGTAAAGACTGCTTCAAATATTGGTAAAGGTGGGAAAGCTTTATATAGTTTTACTAAGCTATTTGATAGAACAAGAAAGATACTACAAAAAGCAAAAGAACTTGAGACAGCAAGAGATTTTTATAATGCTGCTGTTACAGGTGGAAAAATGACTCTTAATACATTAGGTAAAGGCTTTACACCAAATACTCTGAAGGCATTCCAAAATATGAAGACAGCACAAAATGCTGGACAAAACATGACCAACCTAGCTAAAATGGGTACTGGCTTTGGAGGTTTCTATAGAGATCTTAGAGCAGTAAACTTAGCAATGGCTGAAAGTAAGCTGGAGTCAGGGATGGTATATAATAAAGTTATGAAGCAAGGTCTTACAGATGCTAATAATTTTAGTGGAGGTCAAGGTATTACTGATAATAGAGATGTTAGTGCTGCAGCTAATCAAGCAGCATTCAAAACTATGTTAGGTAATGCACCTCTTATATATGCTAGTAACTGGTTTGTTATTGGTAATGCAATGGGTGGTTTTCAAAGAGGTATACAAAGATCTCTTGGTGCTACGTTTCAAAAGGGGATTAATAAAAACATTGTTAATACCGCAGGTAAAAAAGTTGTAAATGCTGCAGGTGAAGTTATCAAAAGCCCATTCAAGTATATAGGTGGTGGATTTAAAAATACTGTAGCAAAAGTTAAAGCCGGTGGATTTAAAGGACTTGCTGGTAGTGGGGGTATAGCAATGCTTGATTACTTTGCTGCTAATGTTGCAGAAGGTATACAAGAGATTGGTCAAGAAGCTATCTCAGCTGCAACTGTAGGATACTATACAGAAATATTAAATAACCCTGCGCAAGGGGGAGAAGCTCTTAAGAATCAAATGATACTATCAGCAATGGGTGATCAGTTTTCATCACAAGGAGCAGGTGTATTCTTATCTGGTTTTTTAATGGGTGGTTTAGTAAGTGGTCCTCAAAAATTATTCTTTCAAGGTGTTCCTTCTATATATAATTATGGTTTGCAGGAAGCTGGAATTGGTTTAGCAAGTAAGTCTCAGAAAGAAGCATATACTGAGTATAAGACTAATAGAGAAACAATGATTAATAAAGTTGTTGAGTCTTATAACAAATCATGGGATTCACAAGCTATAGATCCATCTAGTTTATTTGACTTAAACAGATTGAACTTTATGGTTCAAAAAGAAGCTGCTGAGAATATGAGGAGTGCTCTTGACATGTTTAATTTTGTTGACAATGCAGATAGATCAAAGTTCCAACAATATTATACAATGTTTGCAGGTAATGGTTCACAGCATTTTAAAGATCAGTTAAAAGGATTTTTAGAATTAAGTGATGTAGAATTAGCTCAGGCATTTCCTGGAGTATCTAATAAAGATAAGAAGGATGGTAAGTTAAGAGAACGTATTAATAATATGCTTGTAGGTATTGATAAGATGGAAGAGTCTTATAATCAAAACAAGGACAAATTTAAAAACCCATTTAACAAAAACAAGTTTAATCCTAAGACACAGCAAAGAGAATACATTAAGGAAATGCTTAATGAAGAAGCATATGAACATGTACGTTATTTATACATGTTTACAAATGATGGATTTACTAGAGCATTAGAAAGAGCAGATAGTATCTATAATAAATTACAATCTGATCCTTTGTTTGATAAAATGTCTGCAAATGATGTAACTAATCTGCTTGATGAGAAATCAATTCAGAATGAGATAGACATGCTTAACCTTGAAGTGATTGCAACTGAAGGTGCAACTGAAGGTATTGGGGAATCTAACAAAACCAAAAGAGAAAAAATTAAAAGATTAAAAGCTATTCAAAAGATCATTTCTGATCCACAAAATAGATTTAAGAATGGAACCTTTAAAAGAAACAAACTTTTAAAAGGAAAGCTTAGAAATGAGTTTAGAAACTATATAAGATTTATGGCATCTTCTGCTGGTTCATTTGCGGATGAAGCAAAAATTGATGCTGCCTTAGAACAAATTGTTGACTACGGTGCATTAAAAGGAAGAGCACGTGTATATGATAAAGCTATTCAGTACATGCAAAATCCAGAAAAGTTTTCTGAGATTCAACAAAGACAGTATGAAGTAAACAAAGAGATATATAATCAACGTGCTAAGATAACAGAAGAAATGTTAAAGCAGTATGTAGATATAGTTGAGGCAAATGAACTAATAAATCAGTTAGGTAAGTTGGGTGTTTATCCAGCAATAGCACAAACAGAAATGTTTTTGAAGACTAGTAATGCAGCTTTCTTGACAGATTTTTATGATGATAATGGTAAAATACAACCTGAAATTCATACAGTAGCATTTGGTCAAGTCCAAAGATTGTTAACTACATATAAAGAAACTAGAGCAGACAATACTAAAGAGGATGATGCACCACAAACCGAAGAAGAAATTGCAATTGAAGAAACTGAAGAAACAAGATCTGCACTTGATGTACTTTTAGAAAAGGCAGGTATAGATATAAAAATTGATGTAAGCACTAATAGTCCTTTATTAGTTAAGGCATTGGAGAGAGCCTATAAAAATTATAGAGCTAAGCAAGCAAGATTAGGCTTACCTATTTTAGATAGTACTGCGTGGATGAGTTCTGCTGAAGCAGTTAACATTAGAAATGTTGTTAATGCAATTAAAAAAGTATGGGCATCAGGAAAATCAGAGGTAGGAGTAGAAGGCACACTAGAATTTAATAATCCTCTTGGAACAGATGTAATAAAAGAAGATGTAGGATTAGAAGAGTTTTTACTGGACCCTGAAGTATTAATTAATAATCCAGTTATAACATCTATATTAAACCAATCAGGAGTTGATATGGCTGATGTAGTTGAGATTGCAGATGTAAAGTTAAAAAAAGGTCAAGCTCTAGAAAACACACCACAAAGAAAATTCTATAAAGGCGGTGTTACTGCAGATATATATAAAATATCTGTAGTAGATAATCAGACTGGAGAAATTGTAAAGATGTACAAGTTTTTAGATAAAAAAGGCAATGAACTTTCAGATGATATTATTGAGTTTTTAGATACCAACTTTAAATCTGTTCAAGGAGTTTTCTTAGCAGACCAAGGTAAAATAGCTAAGAATGCTTTAGATGCACTAAATGCAAACCTTGTAGATTCATCAACTACTTTTGATTTTGATGGAGTAACAGGATTAACATATGGTCAAGTTATATATAAAGACGGTGTAAAATATATTGTTGTTCAAGATCCACGCTTTTCTAAAAAGTATGGTGCAAACCAAAAACTTAAAGTAATCAAAGAGTCTGATAACACAGGACCTTTTGCAGAAAGAAAGTTTTTGTATATACCGCAAGGAGAATTTAAAGGTAGATTTACTTTAGAAGAAACTACATTTAATTTAATTCCAGATACGGTAACAAAAATTCAAACTAATGATTTGACTACCCTTTACCCTCATGTTAATTACACTGAAGGTGGTTCATCATCTGATAATGCCAAAGCAAGAGAAAGATATAATGCTATTCTTAGTATGTTATCTCCAGAAGAAATAGACGGTTTACAGTTGGTTGTATCTCTTGATTCAAGAGGAGGAACTAATACTGGATCTTACACTGCTAAAAATAGAGAAGGTAAAGTATATAAAGAAGCTAATCCATTAATAGATAGATTAGTAAGTAAGTACGTTGTTGGTATACGTATAGCTAATCCTGCATTACGAGAAACTATTAATGCAAAGTTAGCTGAGATGGGTATTGAACCATCTAATAGTCCGGAAGGAGTATTTGCTTATTTAAATAATGAATCATTTTTAATTAGAGATCAACGTACAGGCTCCCCTATAGATCCAAGATCTATGACTGCGGAACAAGCAAGCAATGTTATTCTAGCAAAAAAAGGTTTAAATAAAGAACAAAAAGCAGAAGCTCTTGAACAAGTACATAGAGCATTTGCATTGAATGCATTAGTTGTTCAAACATTTGATAATTTAAATGTGGGAGATGAGGTTGTTTACTTTATGGCAGACTCAAAAGATATACCTTTTAGTATAAACTTAAATCTTAAAGGAGGAAGAGTTGCATATGCTAAAGCAAGAGAAAGAGTATATCCTCTACCAATGGATGCGTTGTTATATGATACTGCAGATGAAGCGGGTAACTTATTTATTTTTGAGTTAAAATATGATAAAGAAACTGGTGAAAGAACTTATGACTTTACTACAAATTTAAAAGGTAAAGAAAGAGATGCTTTGGAAGATGCAATTGAAACACAATTAAAAAAACAAAATCAATGGGATAATCTATTGGATGCTGGTAAAGGCACAGATAGATATCTTGCTATGGTAAGATTGCCAAATGGAACATATGCAAAAGTAAATTTAAAACCGGTTGAATATACTAATACTGAATTAGAAGAACTATATGTAGATGTAGTTGAGGCAGCTAAAAGAATAGGTGCTATTAAGGATTCAGAAAAAAGCATGGAGGAAGCTGCAAAGTATAATCAAGAATTATCAGAAAGATTATTTTTAAGTAGCAGACCTGGTAACTTGATTGAACTTAATGTGGGTCCTGATGGGTCTATCTTTATTTCTTTAGATAATAAAGGCAGTAAAACAAGCATGAACGTTGGTTTAAAGCCTGAAGAAGTTAATGCAAAAGATCTATCAGCTAAAGATGTAATTCAAACTTTACTTACAAATTATAATACTGATCCGGCTGTAGAAAAATTAAGTGCAGATTTAAAAAATAAAAACTTCAGAAAGTCTTTTGCTCAAGGTGTTGCACCTCAAGAAATATATGATAATAGTACTACAGAGGTATTACCAGAAGTAGTAGAAAATCAAACAATAGAAGTTTCAGCTGAGTCAGATGCTATACAACTATCACGTGATATAGCGTACATACCTAATGCAACTAGAAGTGATGAGATAGAGTTGGTATCAGCAATAGGTAGAGAAAGACCTACAGCTGAAGAAGCCGATGAGTCTGTATCTGATATGGAAGATGCTGAATTTGAAGAAATGGTTGACAGAGTTGATAGTAATAACTTTGGAGACTATCAAAAAAATCTTGATCATATTGTAAATGCAATACTGAGAGGTATTGAGCTAAGTCCACGTGAACAAGAGTTAATGAAAAATGATGTCTTCCGTCAATCAGTTACTTATGCTGTTGCAGTTCAAGGAGGACCTGGTGCATTGGCTATTGAAAAGCCTACAGGAAAAACAAAACTTGAAACTATTAAAGATGAACTAATAGCTCTAAAAGAAAAGTTAGAAGAAGGTCTAACTACTAAAAAAGATAAAGTAAAAGCTATTAGAGGAAGTAAAGAGTATCAAGATCTATTAGCTAAAAGAAAAAAATTAGAGCGTGGTGCTAACAAATTAGTACAAGCTACATCAGAGACTGAACGTGTAGAAGACTATAATGAATTTTTAGATTGGGCAAGTGAAAACCTGCCGGATATAATTGGTGTAGAGGATTTAATAGTTCTTGCTGATAATGGTGTTTCTAACGGATATGAAAGAGTAGGTGCATTTGTTTTGAATTTAGATAGGATAGCTAATGGTGTAGATGTAAGCGGTATTATATATACAAGTCCACTTAGCCCATACAAGTATCATGAAGCGTTTCACAGTATTTTTAGAACTGTTCTTACCCAAGAACAAATTAATAAATATAGAAGCATTGCAAAAGCAGAAGTAAAAGCAAAGTACGGATCTAAATATAAGAGTGAATTACAAAGATTTAGAAATTCAGCTGAGCAATATCAGGAAATGACTGATGTTGAATTAGAAAATGAATTTGCTGAAGAATATTTAGCGGATGAGTTTGAGGCATTTAAAAAGAACCCAAGATCTTCTAAAACTAATACTGAGATAAAATCATTCTTTACTAAGTTAATAGAATGGATTAAGGGTGTTTTCTCTAAGTACTCTTCTGTAGAGTTACTTACATTATATGAAAACATAGATGCTGGTAAATTTAAAAATGCACCTGTACAACTTAATGAATTTACTCAATTAGAAGACTCATTAGGTGGGTCATTAAGTATTGCTAATGCATTAGTGAGATATGATACAGCTTCTAAAGTAGTTGATGCAGGTGAGCCATCAGGTGAATTATATGTTGACTCAGATGTAATAGACCCTTTGATTAGATCAATGGCGGGTATGTTTATAACAAGAGTAAATGAACTTTCATTAACTGAAAAGTCATATAACCCTACTGAAATATATAATGAATTAGAAGCAGACTTTATGACAATGCTTGATCCGGAAGGAGAAGCTAATAAAGGATTTTCTGGTGCCAAAAAACTATATCTTGAACAGATAGATATGGCATTTATTAATTACCCAGAAGATATTAAAAAAGAAGTTTTTGGTTTGGTTAATGTTATTTCTGATATGGATCAGGCTAATCAATTAAAAATAGAAAACGTTGAGGAAACATCAGGTGTAAGAAGTACAAGTGATTTTAATAAAGACGCAGCTGAGATAGGTGGTTTTAATTCTTTGTCATATAAAGTTAGATCTTATATAGCAACTACAACTATGGTTGACACTGACTTTTTTGGAAAGACAGAGTTAACGGAGGGAGAACCTTTAATAGTACCGGTTAAGTTTCTAGAGGCATACACTACTATATTAAAATCAGTTTCAAATGAAAGTGATCCTGTGGTTATGCTTAAAAGAATGTATTCATATTCTAGATTAAACCCACAAGGTAAAGCAGTTGTAGATAAATTATTTAATGATACTGGTTTAACAATAGAAGCATTAACTTCTACTGAACCTTTCAGAGATGTTAAAGATGGTTCTTTACTGATATCAATATTAAAAGGGTTTGAAAACTATAAGGTTGATTATATATTTAATGAGAGAGATTCAAATGGAAACTTATTAATATATACTGCCTCTGAGCGTGATGATATTAATGCTCAACTAGATGAATGGGCCCAAGCATACATAACAAAAAAGAAACTTGCTACAGCTAATCCAAACAGAGTAAAAGACTTTCTAAGATTAACAAAGGATATGAAGGAAGCTATGACATCATATCCAGAAGATACATCTATGGTATATCAAATGTCAAGAGAGTTTTCTCAAAAGATGTTTGACCTAATAGGTATTAGATTAAGTCCTAATTATATTGCTTATAGTATTGCTAAAAGTAAAACTGAAGAAGATTTAAAAAATAGCCCTGAGCTAAAAGCATTAGCTGATGGATATACAGAGGATGGCATTACAAACAGTTTGCTAGATCAACTATATGATGGGTTGAATAAAAAAGCTGATCTGTTCTCTACTAAAGAAGATGGTATGGCATCAAGACTTACTAAATTAAGTCTTTCTAATGCTGCATTTGATGAATCTATTGGTTCATCTACATTTATAAATCCAAATGGTGATATAGTATATGCACATCAATTGCCTACATATCATTTAAAGAGTGTTGCTGCATTAAATAACAAATCAAAAATTGATGAGTTAAGCAATGATGAGTTTTTATCAAATAATTATTTGCTTAAAAATGAAGCTTTTTTAAATCTATCTAATACAAATAGACTTAAGGTAATAAGAGTTGCTGGTAGTAAAATTAAAGAGCAGATTTCTAATAGTGCAGCTGATCAAGCAAGTGAAGATATATTAAATGAATCTGTATCAAAGAATAAATCAACTCAAAGCTTTGGGGAATTTACCCCACAAGAGTTTGCAATAGCCCTAATAAATAATTATGTATCAAACTTTAACAGAAGAACAGGTAAGGTTGAAACTGTAATTGGTCAAGGAGCACAAGAAATTGCTATAGCTCCAGTATTTTTAAGAGTAATGGAAGCAGCAAATACAGGAGACCTTGTTCCTTTACCTGTAATAAAAGCAGTGACAAACGTTAATGGTAATGTTGTTCTTACGCCTCAAGCTATAAATGTATTTATAGATAGCATAGAAGCTGAGTTTGATAGAATAAGCAGAGAAACATTAGCATTTGAAACTGAGCCGGGTAATATTGAAGGGTTTAATAATGAAAAAAGTGATAGGGCTGATAAAGGAAGAGCTTTTAAATTTACTAATAACGGTCTACTACTTTCTGAAACAACTAAGCAAGCATTGCTAAAAGTAGTTTTAGACAAAGCTAAACTGGGTGAAACTGTTTCATTTAAACAAGCTGTTTCATTGGCTGTTGGAGTAACTAATTCATCTATAAGATCTGAAGTTAATAGTAGCTTAGAAGATAGTTTCAAAGACTTTAATGATGTAATTACATCTTTGAAAGCAAAAGATAATTTATCTACTCAAGTATTACAAGGGTTGACTATTGCATCAGGTGTTTCAAGATCTGCTGTTGAATTATCACAACTTAAACTAAATCTTACTGATGATGCTGCATATAACTTAAAGCAAATATTTTTTAATAATTATATTAACTCTAAGTCAATAAATGATTTATTACTTGGTGACCAAGCTGTTTCTTTAAAAGATATGGTTGATAAGGTTAAAAGAGCCAAGCTACAAAATGCAGCATACTATAGTGCATATAGCCAAGTCACTGATCCAAGTAAAGGGATAACACATGCTAGTACTAACTTTGATTTGTATCCATTCCAGGATCCAACAGCAAAGTCTGATTTTACAGGAAATGATATTGATTTAGCTGATGCACAAGTTTATATTACTTCTAAAGGTATACGCTATTCAACATTTGCATTTGGAAGGTTAAGTCCTGCAATGGCAAGCATGTTAAATGATATTGATATGGGTCAAACCATTAATGCAGACAGAGCATGGGGATCTCAAAATGACTCAATTAATTTAGCAAAAAAACAAGACTTTATAAACTCTAAGAAGTTTGTATACATGGATGGTAAGACAGCTTTAAAAATGTCTGTTACTGTATTAACTAAAGAGTATACATCTAATAGAAATAAAGAAACCGGTATATGGGAAGCCAAACCTAATATGCAGCAGCTTCATTATTTGCGTGAACAAATGGAAGCTAATGAAGAAGCAAATCAAAACTTTGCTATGGCGGCACCAGTTTCAGCAATAAAAATGTTGAAGCAAGGTATAAACCCACTTGAGTCAGGTGTATTTGATACAACACAAAATTTAACATCTATAAATTTAGATACTTCATATCTAGGTCTTCAGGTTGTTAACCCATCTAATAAGCTTATAGTAACTGATATGAATCAGATCAAAGAGCTTATAACTGGTGAACAAGATGGTTCTACAGAAATATTTATAGAAGGAAGCCCTGAACTTAAAACAGTTGGTGATGTCAGAGACGCATACAATAATGCAGTTGGACAAAGGGTAATCCTAAAGTATAAGAATAAAAGGAACTTAATATTTAGTTTTGACACAGCTCTTGATGAGTTTGAAATATCTAAACAAAAAGGTGCCATAACGCCTAACCTTGCTGCATTTTTATTAGAAGCACAAAAAGGATTGATGGCATCAGGAGCAGCATCAAACTTACTTGAATTTTTTGCTGTTGAAGATGGAGTTCAAAAGTATAATTTAAATAGTCCAATTACAGCTAAGAAGTTTGAACAAATGTTCTTAACATACTTCAGTAAAGGTACAATAAGAGAAAAGGTGCCTGGAACATCAGTTGCTTTATTATCTTCATTTGGTCATAAAATTTATAGACGTGTCTATGAAATGGAAAATGGTATGCCAAGTAGGTCTGAAGTAGTAAGAGAAAGTTCTTATGCTGGAGAAAGCCTAGAAGATATAAATAACCTTGTTGATGGTAAGCATGACGGAGTTCTTGTTCTAGATGTACTTAGAACTGGGGTGATGGAATATAAAAACAATGATGTTAAAAATGGTGAGCCAACAGGAGTAAGATATAGTGAAACTATTATGCCTCCTATGTCTAGAGATGTAATGGAACTTATTCAAGAAAATAAGGATGCTCTTATACCAGATGTGATAGCCAAAATGTTTGGAGTACGTATACCTACACAAGATAAACACTCTGCTGTAAATATTAGAATTGTTGATTTTATGCCTGTGTATTATGGTTCTACAGCTATATTTCCTAAAGAACTTGTAGAAATATAAGGAGCAGATTTTGATATTGATAAGGTTTATGCATTAATGAAAGAATACTACTTAGATAGTAATAAAAACTTTAAAGCTTACGGAGACGGGAATAGTTATTTTGAGTATGTGAAATACATGAACTTAAAATCATCTGAACCAAATAACATATTTAGTACAGCATCTTCATTATATAAAGATAAAACACTTGCCATAAGAAGAGATAACGCTTTAAGTGCCGCAGAACAGACTAGGGTTACTGATGATCAAGGTGTAAATAGGATTAATGAAGAAGCTCTTAGAGCAATGTTGATATTGGGTTTACCTGTTACTCAGGCACAATTCAAATCATACGTTAAAAAACACGGGTCACCAAACGAAGCAGTATTAAACAATAATATTTTAGACTATAGATATACTCTAGCTGGTAATACTGGTGTAACTGGTGAATCATTAAAGTCTATTGATCAAGATAACGGAGAACGCAAGTCAGATTTACCTGTAGCTTATCAAGCAGCTGACTTAAAAATGCTAGAAGAATTATTTAATGAGCTTTCTAACCTTGAGGGTGTGGAATTATTTGCAAGTAGAAAGGATTCTGATGTAGATATTGACACACTTCATGGTATGATAAAAGCTTTTGAAGCAAATAAAGGTGCTGCAATTGGAGCTATTGTTAAGCCTAATTTAGCATTGAGTTTACTACGTGAGTATAATATTAAATTAGATAGACCTATTAAATTTAATGGTAATACATATGATGGCTTTACTAAGGACAAAATAAACGGAGATAGAATACAAGATATTATTTCTACTCTAGTTACAATGGAGACTGATAATGCAAAAGAACGTTTAATAGCAAAATTTGGTCTTAATATAAAAGCTGTTGGGCTTGTTGGTAATATGGTATCTTTAGGGGTTCCTTTAAGAACCGCAATTCTTTTAATAAATTCAGCTGAAGTAAGAGATCTTTATGATCAAGCATTAAACAAAGATGATCAATTTGATGCTGGCTTTAATAAATTATTAGCAAACCGTATAAACGCAGTAGCTGCATTAGCTCAAAAACAAAAAGAAAAGACCGGTAATAAAGCTCCATTTGTAAAACTAACTGATGAATTTTTAGAATCAGCAGTAGACAGTACAGAAGATTTAACACCTAATGAAAGACTGCAAATATTATTTTTACTTGATAGATTTAATAAGGTTGCAGATTTTACAGTTAAGATAAATAAAATAACAAGTCTTACACAAGGTTTACCAAGCTCTATACCAGAGATGAAAGATGATATTGAAACCATCACTTCTTTGTTTGATAAAGATGCACCTATGGATGTTAGACCTATATATGGAAAGAGTAGTAAGACTTGGCAAAGTAAGTACTTGCAGATATTTGGTCAAATACATAATGATCTTTTACCTAACACTATTCTAACTATGAGTCAAGACTTCAATGATATTTTGAAGCCTACTTATAAAGAAATGAATACTGACTCTAAAGGGTTTGATAATAAAACAAAAAATGGTGTTGAACAAGACTTGTTATCTTACTTAACAATAAAGTCATATCAACATCTTCTTAATAATAGTTCTGGTAATTCTTCTGTAGAGAATACTTTGCTCTATCCAAATGTTGTAGGTGTCACAAACTTATCATTGATAAAAACAATTGAGGACTTACAATTTAAAAGAGCCAAAGAAGGTGCAGAACCTAATTATTTCTTAGATAATTTTATAGGTACACAGTATGCTGGGACTGATGGTAATAATACAGGGTTAAATATTGTAAAGGCAGATACATGGAGAAGATTAAATAAAGCTAATAAAATTGATTTGCAAACATCATTTGCAAAACTATATGGTTCACTTGACACAAGGGCAGTAGCAGAAGATATTCTACACTACATGATGGTTAAAGATGGATTGCAACTTAAGTACGGAAGTCTTATGAGTGCAATGAGTCCTTTTATCATGAATAAATATCTTAAGAATGTTGGTGCTGTAGAGAGTGCACTTAAAGGACAAGTAGAATTTGAAAGTGTCTTTGGTATATCTAAGGAAGATGTAATGAAAGAATTTAAATATGGATACTTACAATCTAATATTGTTGGTCCATTGCTTCGCACGTATGAAGCTAGTAATTTAGATGATGGTGTTAAATTTGATCCTATTTCTACACCTAATACACTTACTATTACAACTGAAAGTTTTGATCATGTGAATGCAAAAGAATTTGTAAGAGTCAAAACAGAAATACAAGGTAAAGATACTTATAAATTGTTTAGACTGCTTGCAAAAGATGACGCTAGCTCTAAAGTTACTGAATATTCTCAGGTCTCATCAATGGGATCTAACCAGCAGTTTGGTGGTGGGTTTGTTGGAGGACCAAGATTAACTTATGAGCAAGCAAGAAAAGTTGGAAGAGGGACTACACAAAATAGTTTACCTGAAGAAAGAGCAGCAGATCCAATTTTAGATACTGAACTTTCACCAGATGAATTTGCTCCACTTGTTGAGTATCCAGTTGACACTAATCAAGGTGCTATACAAGACGTTAATGAAGTACTGAACTCTGAGTCAGCAATAGTAAATCAAACTACAGACTCTGTAACAGTTAAAGCGGATGTAGATGCACCAGAAACAAATATAGCTGACATGGCACAAATAATGGCTGAGTTGTCTAAGAACTCAGATAGTCTTATCTTTGATGAAACGGGTAATGCTATTATAGAAGACACCGATATGAGCATTCCGGAAGCCACTGAACTTGAGCAACAAGAACAAGAACAATTAGAACTTGATCTTTTTGCTTCAGAAGAAATTTCAGAAGCTTCAGGCTTAGTAGAATGGTGGGATGCAAATGTAGAAGGTAATAGTGTTGCTTTAGAAAAGCTTTCTGGAGAAAATATAAAAACACTTGACGATGCAATAGCTTTATATGGTGATTTATTTTCACAAACAGAACAAGGAGAACAAGATATAATTGAAAGACTTAAATGTCTTATATAATTAAAGAATAATCAAATGGCTAAATGTTATAATAGAAATGATCCGGGATACCAAGCATTAAAGGATGAATATGGTTCTGATATCAAAACGTCTAAAGTTATTAATGACTGGCAACGTGTTAATGATTCTGATGTGTTTCCTAGTGTTGCCCAAGCTCAGACAATGGTTAGGGATCAAAACATTGCATTTTCACTAAAGACTCAAGCTTTTGGTAAAAGTGTTCTTGACAATTTAAGAAGAGAAAGAATAGGAAGTAATTTAGCTGGTCAGTTTTTAATTAATAATTCTAATCCTAATACTCAATCATATGATGAAGCCTTTTTAGAAAGTAATCTAAAAAGATTTTACAGGTATTTAGACATTAATAATATACCAAGAGAATCCTTCTCTGTAACAAGAACACCAAAGAGTTATAGAATAGAAGCTAATAATGATATATTTTCAGCCAGAGATATACTAGAAAAATCAAGGTCTTGGGATACTAACAGATCCAGAGCTGTAGTCATGCATCTTAAGAGAATGTTTCCGCAGGTACAAGTTAAAATGTTGTCTGTTGCTCAAGCTAAAGTAATGTATGAATCATTACCAAAAACTAAAACCAACAATGTTGCTTTTAATAAAGTAAATTCTTTTTATATGGATGGTGTAGCTTATCTAATAAAAGGTAGAGTTACAGATGAAATAGCTATTGAAGAAATGCTGCATCCTTTTATAGATGCAATAAAGATGGATAATGAAGAAC
>Ga0115564_10002597_pt1 | contig 15715 bp, 8 predicted proteins | sample COGITO_mtgs_1105_7_FD_88680 | JGI IMG/M metagenome (GOLD analysis project Ga0115564, IMG submission 88680) | Pelagic marine microbial communities from North Sea - COGITO_mtgs_110523 | ecosystem: Environmental > Aquatic > Marine > Epipelagic | place: Germany:Helgoland, sampling site Kabeltonne...
TAGTCATTGAGACATCTCACACAGCTTGTTTGGCATCTATCGCCCCTCTCACAATCGAGAATTTCCAATCCCTTCGAAAGTAAACGTCGGGCAGAGTAGCGTGGCTCATCTACGAGACGGCGAGCATAGCCAGCGCCGCCCGGCGTTGAATCAGCCAAAATGATTAAATAGTCATCGGCACCGCTCTCAAAGGTTGCCCTCAAGTCTCGCGGATCTGTCCCCATTAGATCTGCGGCTGCTAGCCGAATTGCTTCAGCCGCACCACGCAAGGTATCATTGATAAAGGCGGCGCTGTCTTTAACATCAGAAGGAATTGCCACTGGTTCGGACAAACGCAAGATCCGCACATCAGTTGTAAAGATATGCGCCAAATCAATTGGGTACTTCAGGGTTTCTACAGGGCAAGGATCGCCTGATCGCGGATCAAAGTGTTTGCTTGGAAATTCCGCTTTGGAGAAATTACTTCCTTGCGGGGCAGCTTCCGCATGCTCGCATCTTGGACAGCGGAAATAGCCGCTGCCATGGGGACCACGGTTCACGACGACCATGCGGCCTTCCTCTCCTTCTACACTGCCATGCGAAGGCGCTAAGAATGTCGTAACTTGCGCAAGATCAGACTTGCTCATCTTGTCGCGTGGGGCCCGCGTTAAAAGGCGCGCTTCATCTACAGCACGCGTTCGAAGCCTGCTAACCCCTGGTTCGCCTCCAGCTTTGTCTTTGTAAGATGTAAGAAAACCAATGGGCTCTAGGTATTTGCGAGCTTTCGGTAGTTGAGTCGTTCCGCACCCAAAGCATTGCTCTGAAAGCTGATCCCATTCGTCCACTCGCTCCACGTGCTGGCACGCATCGCAAATGCGAATGAAACCTTCTTCAAGCCAAGCATCACCAGATACTTTTGAGGGCCTCTTGGCGATGCCAGCACTTTGCCAAATACGGCCAGCAGCAACAGTTTCGGCACCAGGCGCATACTCGGAAATTGCTAGTGTAGCATCACGGCTTAACTCGATTTCGCCCTCATCAGGACCTTGCTTGTCGCGGTTTTGCACAATTTCAAGAGTGAGGGAGTGTACCGGGAAGCTATACGTTGGAATAACGGCTGCGCGCGATAAGCTCTCGACAAGCAAACGATCAAGATAGCGCTTCTTCTCTCCGTCCGCCCACTTCATTCGCCCCAAAGCGCGAGACTTTAACTCTTCATTATCCGCAGTCGCCTGTTCTGTTTCGGCAAGCTCGTATCGATGCTGAATACCGGACCAGCGCCCAGCCACCTGCTCAATCCAACCGCCGATTTCACTGCGCACATGAGATACCAGCTCGCTACCCTGCAAGGCCGTGCCAGCCGGAAGTCCTTTAGACATTTCTTTTGCACGCTCGAGAGCAGCCTTGCCCAAATCATTGGCAAGCCAGGTATCTAAATCATGCAAGAGTGTGCGTGTCCCCTCGGCATCAAGGCGGTCGGCTAAGACGTCACGCAAGCGTGGCGCTCCCTTTCTATCACTGGACGCAAGTCGGGTGTCGAGCCAACTTGCAAGAACACAAGATACCTGATGTCTGCGCAGAAACCGTGCGTTGTCCAATGAAATATAAGGCATAGAAGGTAGACTGGCCAAGTATTCTGGGAAAGCGCTAAAGGTAGCCTGATCATATCGACTGCCCCGAGCGATCGTCAGCGCGATGGGAGCGGCTTGCGCCCTACGCCCTGCGCGTCCGGCCCGTTGTTGATAATTTGCAATACCAGGTGGGACGTTTCGACAAATAACGGCTTCCAGATCGCCGAGGTCGACACCCATCTCCATGGTCGTGGTGCAACTCAGAAGGTTAAACTTGCCCTCTCTAAACCCACCCTCAATCACGTTTCTCAAGCTGGGACCAATCGCAGCGGTATGTTCGCGCGCGATCGCAGCGGACGGAAGGGATTTATAGCGTTGGATATAATAATTTTCGCCATCTGATCCGAGCGGCTCTACCAGCTTGGTGACGCCGGTGCACCTGAACGCAAGACACACACCTGCAACGTCAAACGCCGCTACACGACCACATTTTTCGCATTGGAAGCGATCTTGCCCTTTTTCAATTTGCAGCCCGTCTAAATCAATCACCAATCCCGCTTTATGCTTTTGCAGAATCCCTGCCCGCCGAGAAGAAAGTGCGTCCCAGCAAGATTTAGCCAAAGTAGCTGTCTCGTCAAAGCTAAGCTCAAGACGATTGGAGAGAACCCAAGTAAGTCGCGTCGGCGTTGTTGGTTTAGATGGAAGAATCGTTCTGAGACGTTTGCCTTCAGATGTACGGTCCAAATCATACGACGTCTCGACAGAGCCGCGACCCTTGCCCCAAATAGCCTCATCGGACAAATCAATCATACCACCAAGATCGTTGATCGCTCTGTTCTGTCTCATCATCAATAAGATGAGTTGGAGAGTACCAGGAACTAGGGCAGTCAACCTTTCCGACGAAAGCTCGCCTTGCGCCTTCTTTATGACCTGATCCAACTTCGCATGGCTAACTTGCCACAGCCCAAACGCTTCTGGCGAAATTCGCCCCGTCGCCGCCAGCGTCATCTCCGCAACAATCAAGGCCAGAAGCCTGTCTTTGAATTGGTCACCTTTCATGGGGCGTTCCAAGTCTCTGCGGTCATAGAGTGCGAATTTGTTCTTTCGCAGTCGTCTGGCAACAGAGTCTGCGACATCGCGGACGCCCATCGGTTCTTCTTCGTCGCGGATAGAATCTAAGATTGCTCCACGTAAGGCTTCCAGGCGTGACGTCCGTTCGAAGAATGGTGCAAAAAATGCAGCATCTTGACGGTTATCTGAAAACGCAAGCAAAGCACGACCACCCATTGGCCCGTCCGAATGTTCTCGAGGCGGCAATGCCTCAAGCAATGCTTGTGCCGCCATTGCTGAAACGGCTTCATCTCCTGGGTGCATATGGGAAATCGGCTCAGCGTAGTTTCCCGCCCCTGCCCCACACGCCAGACAGTTTCTAACATAGGGTTTGCGATCACGATCATCTTCTTCCGTGCTGGCACGCTGCAGAGCCATCACGCCCTCGTCAGGTCCATCCATGATTTGGCCATCGACAGGGTTCAAATATTCAAGATCAATGTCCGCAATATCGTCAGTGACATCATCGGTAGCAGCAGTTCCGCTCGAGCCAAGCCGTAAAACAATGCGCTGTGACGACGCATTTCGTATCGGCGTCGGCGCAATCTTCGCGCCGTCATCAAAGCCCTCAATATATGGCTGTCCACAGCTTCGGCAAACAAGCAATGGCCAAAGAGCAGGCGTTTTATCGGTCGCGTCGCGCCCATTCCGTCCGATTTCGGGCGTTGTCCAACTCTCTTCGTTACTTGGATCAAGGCCAACTAAGATACCCTCAGTTGCGCTTGCAGAAATATGATATCTCGCTGGCAACAATGGGTAGCCATCAACGCCAGATGGAACGGCCAAAACTGCAACAGATATAAGTGCGGTCATCGCTTTTGTGGACAACTCGGGGTCGATATTGGGGAAAATCTGGGCGGCCAAAACAGCCAAGGGCAAAATTTTGGCTCCGGCATTCTCAGCGGGCAAGAGAAGATGTGCGGTCTGCCGAACTTCCGAAAGTGAGGACAAAGCCTCGGAAAGACGGCTTCCAAGGTGTGGCCCAGCCGTTAGGTCCAAAATGCCATCAGAGATTTCATTCCAGTCGTCGACATGGTCCTTGGCATCGTTGGGATGAAGCGCGCCGTCTCGCTTTAAATCAGCTAATCCTTCACCAAGCTTTATCCATTGTTCTGCAGTTAATGACTTTGCAGCCACGTCCATTTTCAAACTGGGGTGAAGCTTACGTCTTGATGTAATAATTGCCTCGCTACCGCCGCCGAATGGCTCACCAAACAGGTCTTCAGCAAACCTGGCAAGTTCGTCCTTTCGAGAAGGATCAAGGCTGGCAGACGTCCCGACGCACCTCAATGTGTTGGTCTTTACATCCAAAGCAGCCTTCAATTTCCTCAGAAGGAACGCGACCTCAATCGCTTGGGCCCCCGTATAAGTATGCAATTCATCAAGCACGACCCATTGAAGATCAGCCCCTTTGAGGAGCGCACGGTTCTTGGGCAAAAGTAGAATATGCTCCAGCATTGCGTAGTTGGTGATAAGAATGTCGGGTGGGTTTTCCAGCATCTCTTTTCGCGACAGAAGCCAGTTCTTGGGAACTTTTTCGTCGTACCCAAAAGCCGATTGAAAGCTTGGTGCTTCGCTGATCTCCCGCTCGATTTCTGCCCTGCCCGCGCGGGCGCTTGTTTGACCCGTAAAACGCCCAATAGTGACCCCAGGATCGCCAAGCTCCTTAAACAAGAGCTTTGAAATGCGATGCATTTGATCTGTTGCCAAGGCGTTCAATGGGTAAACAAGGATCGCCTTAACACCTGGTTTCCCCGTACCAGATCGCAAAAGCGCGTCGATTAGAGGAAACAAGAAGGCTTCAGTTTTGCCCGAGCCCGTGCCAGTGGCAACAAGATAATTCTCATTTCGTCCGATTGCGGCTCTTTGGTGCAAGTGAAGTTTGCGCTCATAAAGTACAGGAGCCTTTTCGCCCATTGCCTGCCACGGTGCACAAAGACCACCGGACACAACGAGTTCGGCAATCGATTCACCCTTTTCGAAATCCGGGAGGCTTTCTACGAACGGCCCACTGACAAAAGGATGTCGCGAAATCAAATTTTCAACTGCAGCCGCAAGGCGCGGTGCGTGTACCGGCGAGATTGAAGCTGCAGATAGCGTGAAATCGCGCAGACGGGTTGCCAACGTTCTTTTGAAAGCGACAGGGTCGAGATCATCGTTGTGCTCAGGCAAGTCTTTCATGAGCGCAGTCTTTCTAGCTCTTGGCATAATAGGTGAAAAGCTAGCAATTCAGGCGCCAAACGTAATAGCTCCCCAAACAACCTCTTGGTTTCATCCACCGTAAACCCAGTCTTTTGAGCAACCGTGTCAAACAGCGTCGGCATCTTGTTGCGGCGCGCGGCCGTGGCATAGGCCATTAAGGTTTGATCTATCCAAAGCAGATAGTCTTGATCATTGTGCTCCGGGCCTTTGGAAATGCTTGGACCAGATTTTATAACAGCTTGCATGAGTTGGTTCAGGCGGGCGCTTCTTAGGCTCATCGGGCCTTCAGCGGCGTCTTCCGAGAACAACCGAAAATCCTCACAGCGCTCTATCAAGCCAGCCATAGCAGCATGACGATGTTCGGGACCAAGCACAGTTCGACCATCCCAGAACGCGCGAGACGTCCCGAGCATTTGCAAAACACTTATAAGGCGAAGCGTCGAAAACCCTGATAATTCTTCACCCAATCGTTCTGCCGACCTCGCATTTTTAAATCCAAGGAAAGCTCGTGGATCTATGGAAGGGTTTTGTCGAATTTGGCCTCGTCCAATGGAGCTCATCAGTGAAAGTGCTCTACCAACTTGTGTGTCGACCGCTCCAAGCGCCGAATATTCAAATGCCTCAGCAGAATGAAGTTCAGGCACGACCTCAACGACGTGCTTCATTGGCAGCCAGTTGGAATCTGCTTCTTCCGCATGAGCAAGACACAGAATAGCCGCACGCCCACCAGCTTGGTTGTCGATGGAGCGCAAAACTTCTGCCCACCGGTTGATCAACAGCTTACTCAAGCCACCTTCCCAACACTCAGCCGCAAAACACTGACTCACCCAACCATCAATACGCGTCATGCTGTCAACGGTCGCGTCTGCAAGTTCAGACGCAGGAACGGCAAGCGCTATGCGATCCCCTCTGTTTGTCGAAAGGCGTGTCCAATTGCGGCTACCGACTTCGCGCAAGCTGATATCAAACAAATGCAGTTTGTCGGAACTCCGGGTGTTTTTAAGAAGTATTGTGACAGTGTCGTCTGAAGTTTTTGTTGCGCTGATTTTTGGATCAGCGGGCAAGTCCGTTGGGAAATGATCATAGCTAAACTCGCTGGCAACAACATCGCCACTTTCGTCCTCGACTGAAATCAATACGCCTCCGATCGAGAAGGGAACAGAGATCCGCGCGGTTACACCATCGGCACGGTGGTTCACCACAAGCTCACGTGGTGCGGCAACGGTCTCAATACGTGCCAACAAAGTGCGGGCAGCGCCATTGAGCAGGTATATGTGATTGTCGTGAGCCTTATGGAGTTGACGAAGTGGAATCGCCCAACTGCCGGTATTGGCAAATGGCCGTTCCAATTGCCGTCCGGCGATGGTCATGGTTGCCCCACGATATGGAGACCGCACAACAAGTGAATTGTTCCAGTCATCAAGGCCTAGAATGATCGCACTGCCGAGCGCCAAGGGCTCTCGCGTGCCGTTTGTCTTTTCCAAAACAATTGATATTTCGGGCCAATCTACCAGGAACTGGCGAGTATCAGTGTCAATCTCAAATGCGATCAGCGCTTTATCATAGCCACCTCGACGATCCAAACACAGATTGTCTGCATCGTCCCGCAACACATGCTTGGATGCTGCTTCCACAAAGTTTGAAGGTGGCGTAGCGCAGACGAAAACCACACCTTCCAAACCGGAATAGTTAGGCCAAATGAAGATCTCCCGTCTGATGCGCGTCTCAATGAGTTGACCTTCCGCGTCACGCAGCATCGTCAAAACGAGGCGGACAGGATTGCTCGCTTGATCCAAGTTCAAACTTGCTAGGATCTTTGCTACTGACAATCGGCCGATATCGTTGTCATCCAGTTTGCAGTGAACAAGTTCTGATCGACCGCCACATTCAGCTTTGAGGGCCACAACACGGTCTGTGTAGAGCGCGGCTTCCAACACAATATCTGCGTCACCCGACCACAGACTGCCAGCTCTGCCTGATTGCATTGCGATCGGGTGACCTTCGATACTTATCCTTGTCCGTTTCGAACCACGCAATGTCACACTCTGATTGGCGGATAGAAGTTCGACAGGGTTTTTCCGCAAATTTACTTGAGCGGCGTAGAGGTCAGGACCAAAAAGGTCGGCTGGAATTCCTTCGACGCTAAACGCGTGTGAAGAAGTGACAGTCGCTACACTTGTTTGAACAATCCACTCATTGGTCCCCTTGCGAGGCACCAGCTGCCGACCATCTTCAGGTTCGAAGATGACGAATGATGCATTGTATAACGGCAAATGGCGACTTTCTCCGTCCGCAATCCAAATAAGCTCAGCAGGCAGCGGGTTCGGCAGCGGCCAAGTCTCCCCACGCCTCAGTCTCAGCGTCTGCGAACCTATGTTGACCTGTAGCCTTCCAACACCAGCAGGCACCTGCAATTGAGGGCGACCATCTAGCCAAACCAAACGCGGTGACGGTTGGGAGGCAAGCAGGTTTGACCTGCCAACTTCTTTCTCAATTTTATCAAGCGTCTCAGCGAACTCCGCCGCAAATGTACTCTGCTCTCTGAGTTCAGTAGGGTTGATACGCCATTTCAAGAAAAGCGCCGCCATCCACGCGGTTTCATCATGCAAAATGGGGCGCTCAGGAACATGCACACCTATCGGCAGGAACGTCAAAACCGCATCATCCTCCCAGCGGTTTAGCTGCACGACATCGTCAGATGATGGTAAGCCGTTGGCCGCCTCTTGCTGCAAAAATGCTTTAGCAACATGACCCAACTGTCCGCGCGCAACTCCAACATGAATCAGAAAGACATCAACATTGCGATCAAAACCATCCGTTACGAGTCCAATCTTGCGGCAAACGGACTTGAACGAGTCTACGATTTCTGTACGCGCAGGAAGGGTGGGTTCTTTGCCAAACAACCGGCCAATCAATGGCCATATTTCTTGAGTTCCTTTGCCGTAGTTCTCAAGCAACGTTGCACAAATTGCCCAGGCCGTCACATTTGGAAATTTTTGGAGTAATTTTTGCGGTGTAAACCCAACTCGCACCAAAGCTTGGAGCGCGTTTTGAGTGTCCGCCAGATGGCTTAGCTCTAGGGCGAGAGCAAGAAACGGAGGAGCATTCAGAGTTTTCTGAGTACGACTTACAAGGAAGTCTTTGGTTCTGAGCAGGACTTGTGGGTCTATCGGTGCTGCTTTTTTCTCGTGCATCGTCTACCAAATACCTAAATTAAATACAAAGTAACTCTGCATCATTTGTGATTTGCCACAGTCAAAACTGCAAGCTGAAAAGTTATCACCCGCCGCAAATCTATTTGCCTAAGCTCGATTACCTTACCAAATAATTTGGCTGAAAATCACATATCCACCCCACCTTAGACCCGCGAGAGCAATCAACGCCGCAATTGGTTTTCCATAAAAAAGAGTGAGAGACCGGGTGGAAGGGATACACCGTCCCTGGCGAGAAAGTGCACAAGGGTTTAGGAAAATTCTCAATATGGAGACCGCCCGTGAATGCTCACCCCCAAGACGGCATACCGCACGAGCGACAGTGAGCTGACCCGAACCGATTGTTTGTCGCAGGCGTCGTACGGAACAGCTGGCAAAGGCTGAAGCCGTTCGGCATCACGGGCAAACCGTTCGCCAATAGTGCCTTTGTGACCTCGCAGCTTGTCATCCATGCGCTTGCTGCACTGTTCGGCCAGATGGGCATTGAGCTCATCAAAGCTGGCGAACCGGGGCTTGGGCACCATGAAGTTGCGCCGGGTGTACCCCACCATCCCCTCGACTTTGCCTTTGTCATTCCCCTTACCCTCCCCAGATAGGAGCGCGCCACCCCGCATCAGTGGCGTCTTTCTCAGTGCAAAACCAGCGTTCTCCCTTTTCCACACTGACCTTTGTTTTGTTGTACCAAGGCGACCACGGAGCGTGGTAGATCCTTTCGCCTGCCCTTGATATGTTTCCCTTTATTGGGCAACCTTCTGGAGCTTCTTGTTCAGCCACTTCCCAACGAGTCCTTCGGTATTCCCAAGGCGATTGCGTGTTTGCCTGCCAAACACCAACCTTGGACTGCTTCGCTGCATCTTGCTCAATTACGTAGTCGTTTGAATATTTGGTGTAAGCCCAAGCCATCCCTGTGAGCACCATCTCAGCGTTGATGTCAAAACCGTTCACTTTGCAAACCGCGATCACTCGTCCGTAGTCATCAACGTCCATCGCATCACAGTTTACTGTTTTTCCTTCAGTCATGGATTTAAGGAACGCAGTTGAATCTTTACCGCAAGCCCATTTTCCACCCGAAAACTTGGCGCATTTCTGGCCATACTCAGGAGCGTCTATTCCATGCAGCCGGTAGGTGACATTTTCGATTTTTATCGTATCACCATCAATCACTTGCATTTCCTCTGCAGCCGCGTGCTGCGCCCATATGAGCACAGATAAAGCTATTGCCAATTTCGCGATTTTCATTGTTCTAAAGTCCCAAACTCTCATCATAGTGATTATGCTTGGCATGCATACGATAGCGCCCCTAGCGCTCTATTGAGGCTTCGGTTTGGATTTCCTTCAACAGCGACTGCCGGTTCGGAGTCGCGCTGAACACAACACGCCTTGAGGCTACCTCGTCCTCTTGACCACTGGTATGCAAGACGGGACGTACTGAAGAGTATCCGACCGCAATCAAGTGTTTCCTGGCCCAATCCAAAAGCTCCGGATCAGCAACCAAATCCAAACAAGCTCGCAGAACAGCTTGAGACCGGCGCTGGCTAAGATCTAGATTTCCAAGGTAGGCTTCTCGCGGTGACGAGCCGCCTCTCCATTCAGAGGACGCATGGCCTTCAATCTTGACCTCGGCGATATCAAACCCCGAATTTCGCAGGGTCTGCAACCATGGATGGCAGGCGTCGGCCAAAAACTTTGCCAAGTTGGGTGTAATCTTTGCTTTGCCCTTACTGAATAGAGCCCCGTCTGGAAGAATGATTGCTCCGGTGTCGTCAATATGCCCTCCAATACGTGAGACGATGCTGCCCAGTTCCGACCTAATGGCTCCCACAAGAGCCGCCTCCTGAGACTCCGCGTTTCTGATTTTTCCGGTGATCCCTTCCAGAGTTTGCCCTGCCTTCACCAAGTCTTCGAGAACAGCCATTTCTTGCAACAACTTTTCCGCTTGCCCGGCCTCAACCAGATTTGCCAGACTTCTTTGAATATCCTCAGGCAAACTGGCCGCAGCGTCCGTCAGACGCAATAGTTCGCTTTGGTCGATGAAACGCCACTTTTCCTTCGGGTTTTCGATGGTGGCAGGTGTTGCAAAGTCCATGCCCTTATCTTTTAGAGAAACGAAAGCATCCATGGACCCGTCTTGAACAGACACCAAGATTGTTTGGCGCTGCTCATCGGTGAGTTCTTTGAACGCTTCGACGGCAGGCGTATTTTGCTTTTCGACTTCCCACTGCCAAAAGGCAAACAGCAGAAGGAGTGCGAAACAAATCAGAATAAATGCTTCGGCCATTGTCAGGCCCATGATAGCTCCACGGCGATAGTGACGATCTGTGCTTTGTACGTCAGCCATCAGGTTTCAGAGCCTGACGTACGACGGGGCCAGGGCCTTCCAAGACCAGTCTTGTTAGAAATTGGCTTATCTACAGATTCCTCAATTTCCTGAAGAGTAGCCACAGTACTGACCTCAAATTCAGCATCCTTAGGCATATTGTCGAGACGTTGTTGGAAGGCATCCAACGCAGGAACGACCTTCTCGTTCATTACATCCGCAGTATGCTGAGTTACTTTGATAAAGGATTCCATTGCAGCTTCATGGGCCTTCATCCGGGTTTCGGCGGCTTCAAGTTCTGCATTCAGGCGTCGACTTCGGTTCTGAATACCCTCGAACGCATGGCTCTCTTGTTCATTCAGACGTTCCTTTAACGCCTGGATATCAGAAACCAGCTTCTTAATGGCTTCCTGCGCCTCCTTGTTGGTTTCCCCTACGGACGTTGCAATGTCGTTGACTGCTTTCTTGGCAGCTTCAGCAAATGAGGTTTCCATATTCTTTGCCAGAACATCAGCAGCCTGAACAAACGATTTCTCCACGTTCTTTGCCAAGACATCTGCGGCCAACACCAGTGCTTCCTGATGATCGGTAACGTATTTTTCTGTCGCATCTCGCAACCGCTTGTCTCGTTCGGCAGCGTACTGGATGGATTCAGTCGAAAATGCCTTCATCTGAGAGAGAGTTCCCGAAAGGTTCTTGCGGAATTCTCCATAGGAGTGGTTCAAATCCGCTCGAACTGCCCGGTCTTTAGCTACAAAATCTGGGCGCATCTGCATCATGAACACCCGCAAGAACACGCCAACAATCGTCGACGACAAGGCAACCCCGAAACCCGAGATCACATCGGGAATGGCTACTGGTCTGCCACTATTCGATGTGGGATCCGCCATCTGATAAAGCGTGTAGGACAAACTGGCCAAGGTGAATAGAAACCCGAGATAGTAACAATTGTCACCAATGGCTTCCGGTTCAATACTGATCCGACCGGCGGCCCATGCAGAAAACGCATAGGCAATCAGAACAAGTGCTGAAAAACCTGCCGCAACGAATGGGTGAACGCCAGTCATTTTCAGAAAGATGCCACCCAGCACACCTACAACGAAAGCGATCAGAAACGCAGCCCGATCAAGCTTTTCCCGTGGGGTGACATCATGTAAATTTTTATGCCTCGCAACCATATCTACAGATCTCCAAGAGAACTTACTGAAGGCGGGCGACTGCCCTGCCTGTCGAAATATCGGGCCCAGAAATCCTCAGTAATTTCTGCCGAAGGTGTTTTGCCACCAGTGCGCGGGATACGTAGGACTTCAACAATAACCCCGGACAGGTTGCCGGCCAGCCTCTGAGAACCATTCTGTTTGGCGAAGAAGTCCCAACCCTGCCCGCGATAAAAGCTCAGGTTGTCGCTGTGTTGAAGCATATCGGAGACAATAATGATCTTACGATGCCCCATAGCCTTGGAAAAGTCCGGTGTCTCGGAAATTAGAGATTGCAGCGCTTCCATGATCGGGGACTGGTTTTCGGATTCCCCAGTAAGCATAGAATGCAGGGTATTCTGGATTGGGAATGTGAATTCCCGCGTGTAGCGCTCTGCAATAATTGTAGGATTTTCATACAGCCCGTTTGCATCTTTGCCAGTCGCTGGTTTGCACTTGGCAAATCTGGCGCCCCACTTCGCCGGATCTTCGCTGACGACACCGATAGCGATCATCGTATCGACCGACGACCCTGCTACTTCATTGCCCAGAATGGACTTCAAGCGAGCCTGCTGAGTTGCACTCAAAGGATCCGTCAAATCAAGAAGGATCACAGTGGCATTGAGAGGCCCTCCCGAATGACACAGTGTTTTGTCATCTACATGCCCGGCAGTAATCAACCTTTGTGAAACAATCGCAACACCAATCACCAGACCCAAACATACGGCAATTGCGAAATACCACAGGGTGTTGTTATTACCGTTGCCACGCCGCCTTCCGGATTTTCTCCGGGATGGTTTCGACCTCTGCCTTGCCACTATGTGTTCCCCTGCTCAGCATCGGGCACAACAGTAAGTTTATGGTCCACTTTGGGCGCCGAAAACCTTGCCGTGCGGTCAATATGCGTCCCTTCGAGTTCATCAATCTCATAGTGCGATTTTACGGCCTGATCAAAAACTTCAAAGATCTCATGAATGGACTTATTGACCAGAACCGAGACCTCTTTGGCTTGCTGTTCCGCTTCTTGACGCCGAATATTGTCGGCCTCGGGCATCTCAAACACCTCAAACGAATAGTTCTTATTGAAGTATTTTGGAGCATCTTCATCACGAGTAGCCTTGTTGGCATCCCGATAGACAGAGAGCAAATAGTTAGCCGCGATGTTGCATTGTTCGAGGAACGGAGACAGGTTGGATTGTAATGCCTTCTGCCCATAAAGAGCATCAACTGAGTCATTGATATTTCGGTGGACTTCATCATTTGCCGCTCTCAATGCATCAACCGCGTCGTTACGATGTTCTGCCAGATTCTCTATGGAATCCTCCAAATTGTCGATAAACTCATTCCTTGCATCAATAACGTCCTGGGCCACTTTTGCGTAACCTGGGTAAGGATCCGAGTGATTGTAGCCCTTCAAAAATGAAACAATAGAGATAAAAAGTCCCAAGAGAAACAAAACGTAGGACTCCATCGTGTATAGGCTGAGAGGATTTGCGAGCAACGTCTGGATCGCCGCAGTCCCAGCTTCTCGCCATTCTCCGATACGCTCCACAGCATCCCGGAAATGGGCTACCCCCAGATTGTAGACCGACGCAAAGGCAACCCAGGACAAGAAAAACACAAGCCCGAATAGCTTTTTGAAAAGATTCCAGAATCCGCGGCAGTTTATTAGCCTTGTCGCCATCCCAAACATCGTACTCAATGCCACGTTTCCAACTGACACCAAGAAAGCCGCCATCAGGCCGCCCAAAAGGCCCAAAGTGTTCTTCTGTGCAAACAAATAGGCATTCCCAGCGGACTCAACGACGATCATGATAAACGCCAACCCGATCAGGCTCACCAAACTTGCCACTTTCTTGGCTGGCCGTTCCAGTTTATTGATTTCCCGGAACTTGTTGCGCCACCTGAAGGTCTCTTGCACTCGCTCGCGAGGCGTGACCATCATCGACTTCCATTTGGTAACTTCTTCGGCAAACTTTGCCTTGGAATCGTTGGCTTCTGTTTCAACCAACATCCTAGCCGATACCGCCTTGTTCAGGCGCTCACTGTACACACGGCGATTGGTCTCGTAGTTTTCCAAGCCGCGACGGCGTAGATCTTCGACCCGAGCAATGGTTTTCATTTCTATGTGATCAAGGGTCTCTGCATTCTTTTCAGGCTGATTGACAGCACCTCTTTTTTGGCCCTCGTCCTTCAGATTCAAGTCTTTTACAAGCCGCTCCTTGTCTATCTCCGGGAATACTGCGGAACTTGGGAGAAATTCATCTGATCGAAAAATATCTGAAAGAGATTTAAACAAATTACTCTCCTAGTGAGATCATTCTTGCTGACCGCCATCGGCCAAAGTCTGGTTCAATCTGAACTCCTTTACCGGGGATTGGAAGTCGGATGCTCAAGAAACGTCTGATCAACGGTTTCGGCTGTGCCGTGATTATGGTTCAATCCTTTCAGAAAGCGTGAGGCGGGTTTTTGGTGACCGGTAACCCCCCGGCACCTGTCCGCCAACAGTCCTTGCCACCACGTTAAAGCCTCTCCAAGACGGATCCATAGTTAGATTTTCTAAGGATCTCTCACCCACCCTGGTGCTTTATTCAGCGCCCGCCGCGAAAAGCGCTCCGCAACACGCTCAGAGAAGCAACTTGCTATCAATCCCAGGGCGAACATCTTCGCCTGCGCGTCTCTGTCGGCTGAAGATGTTTGCCAGCGCTTGTCCGACAGGAGCTGCGCAGCCACCTTTTCTACCGCATCGAGTTGTGCGCTGTTGAGCAGCGAGAAGTCACTTGCGAGCAAAGCATCGCCGTACACATCCCAAGAAAAACCATGGAAAGGCACAATATATGGATTATGCTTCTGCTCTTTTGCAGGCGCCAGCGAGCGAGGAAGGGTCTCACGCTTGCGCATTTTTTTCATCAATCCGTCTGGTGTGTCAGCGCTAAAAGTCTTTCGTGATGCCAGTTGACCTGACTCTGCAGTATTCATTGCATTAGTGCCGAAGCGTACGGATGGCCGGTCGGAAAATCTAGCCAATTGGGGTTCGCACGAAGGGCTGAAATCTGCACTCATCATCATATCTTGTGAGCCTTGAGAGAAAATTCGGGCATCCATCAGGGGTACTTTCCGGATCCTTGAGAAGCCTTCGGTCGCCTCGTCCGCGTCATCTACGAGAACAAGGCTTGTAGAGTGCGTGCACAAGCTGTGAGCCCGCGCCCAGGTTTCAGCTGCCTCGGCCTCAAGCAGGGGCAGAGACAGAGCCGACGCGAAGCGGCCAATAGCGTCGCTCGTTGTATCGACTTCAGGTTCTTGGGCGGCCAACCATGTCGCTTCGATTTTTACACCGCCACGCAGAGCCGTCAGATGTTCGGGACCATGTGAGCTGACTTCGCCTTCGACAGCAGAGCCAGGCTTGCGCAGCGCTGCAAAGGCGGTTCGCAGTGTGGATGCCACATCACGCCCGGGAGCATAGAGAACCTGACCACCCGTCAGCGCACAGAGATGACCGATGTTCGCATCGAGGCTGTTGGGTCCAGCGAGAATGGCGGAGATCCGGGCTGCTTCGCCTTTCAATTCCTCAACCATATGCGCCCAAGTTTGCCCGTCGGTCAGGACCAGTATGTCTTTAGCGCCCCTGCCAAGCGCAGCGCGGATTGCCCCCGCGAGCTCTGTTCCGCCACGGGGGGGCTCCACCATGGTGGGCAGGCTCGCGCAATCCCCGCCCGTCGCGGTGCCGAGATACTGACTGTCGCTGTCAAACTGCCACAGCGTTATGCGGTCTGAGGGACGCATTTCCCCAAGCTCTGACGCCAGCCCATCACGCATTGCCTGCCAGACCGAAACGTCTCCTTCGCGCACCGGGCTGCCCGTGGATCCCGAGCGGTCCACAAGAATATGCAAGTCTAGATCGACGTCATTCCCCTCAACCGCCTTGAGTGACAGCGCGACGGAGCGTCCATCCGCCGCACGTCCTTGCAGCATGGAAAATTCGCCCCCCTCAATGACGCATTCCAATGTGGTCTTGTCACGCTTACGTTCCGGTCTCTGAACTCATTTATGCGGCCTTTCGTTCAAATGCCAAGGGACTTTTGCCGCCTAGCGATGAGTGGCGGCGACGCGGATTGTAGAAGCCATTGA
>Ga0115564_10002617_pt1 | contig 15617 bp, 13 predicted proteins | sample COGITO_mtgs_1105_7_FD_88680 | JGI IMG/M metagenome (GOLD analysis project Ga0115564, IMG submission 88680) | Pelagic marine microbial communities from North Sea - COGITO_mtgs_110523 | ecosystem: Environmental > Aquatic > Marine > Epipelagic | place: Germany:Helgoland, sampling site Kabeltonne...
GAAAACGGGCGAGCCGTTCAGATCCAGACGGGTCCATGTCAGACCCCGGACATCACCGGTCGCGGTCAGGCGTGTACCGCCTTGCAAGGTGGTTACGATGTCAGACTGCGTGGTCGGCAGTTTGCGCACGTTTGCCAATCGCAGAACCACAACGTCCTGGTCCACCGGACGGATAGAAAAGGAGGCCAGCGCATCCTGATACGCCTGCTCCTGAAGGATCACGATGTTGTTTTTTGCGGTTTCGGCATTCGGTCCCTGGGGTTGATCGCGCAGGTAGGTTTGGTAGGCATTGATCGTGCCTTCGCCCTGGGCAATGGCCCAAGCTTGCAGCTCGGATCCGTCCCACGGTGCCACCAGAGTATCGTAAATAAACCCAACCCGGTTATCGGGCATTACGATCTGAAACCAGCGGGTACCCTGGACGCGTCCGAGGTTGTTGACAATGGTGTTCTCCGGCAGGCTGGCGAGGCGTTCAAAGTCAGTGGATGGGCCCGCGCGGACGTTTGACAGGCGGACGATGTAGTAGGGCTTGTTGATCAAGTCCAACACGTAACCCGGGGTCTCTGGCGTTGGCTCAGGTGCAGTTAGTTCGGCGATCGCCGCTTTGGCTGCTGCGGCGTAATAGCCATCCGGGAAAAAGGCCAGATAGTCTTCGTAATCACGCACGTCGTTCGACGCCGAAATCAAGGTCCAGAGCCGTTCTTCACGGTCCGAGGGGCCGGTTGGCGCGGGGGCTGTTTCGGTCTGGTTCAAGACCACATCGGCGATAAACCCACCGCTGACGTACGGCTGCTGGCGCCCCAGCGACTGGTCGGCCACGCGTGTGGCGAGGCTGGCAAAGAAGGACCGGGCGCCCTGATCTTCACGGGTGAGGCGGTTTGCCAGAATATTGGCGAAAACGTTGCGGCGGTTGGCCTGCGAGATGTTGGTCGTTCCCGGCTCTACCGCCAGAACGGTCAACGTATCGCCGTCATCAGCAGGAGTGCCCGGGCGATCAGAAACCACGGCGCCAGGCAGCACGTTTGCCAACTCGTTATCGGCAAAGTGGCGATAGCCGGTGTCAAGAATGACGAAATCAGGCGTGCCATCCCGGTTCATCTGAGCCTTGACGGCATCGAGCGAAATGAAGCTGTAGGACAGATCCAGCCCCGTCGCGACACGGGCATCGGCTGGCACCAGGAACTCCAAACCATCGACGTTGGTCGAGTGACCCGAGTAGAAGAACATGCGGTGCTGTGGTGCGTCGCCTGTCGCCATAAAACTGCTGAGCGCGTTGCGCATGGATTCAGCGCTTGCATCCATCAGCAGCGTGACGTCGTAGCCGTTGGCAATCATTTGCGAGGCGATGGCCTCCGCATCTTCGTTCGAAGAACGCAGATCGGCGTAGTTCTCGTAATTGCCGTTACCGATCACCAGTGCGACTGGTGCATTTTGGGCCATGGCCGGGGCGTTAGCGGCCAGCGCTAGGGTCGCCGCGGTTGCAATCGAGAGCGTATTTTTCCGCCAGGACATTATAGAGGTCTCCTTCAAAAAATTCTTTTCCTCCCCGTCCGGTCTGTGTTGATCGGATCCGGGGGCAAGCGATTTGGTTTTGCGGGAGGGCCTGATGTCAGGTGCGGTTACACCCGACACGGCCCTTGTCGCGAAATCCGGTTTAGCTGCTGAAAGTTTCTGCCTTCGTTCGGAATTTTTTGAGTATCACGCAAAGTGTTTCAGTTTGTGTCCATTCCGCGATCTGAGACTGATATGCATAAAAATTTATGAAATTTACAGCTTTGGCGGATATTAATGCACTCGAAATACACTCAAAGAGAGACGCAACGGGCGCAAAGTCACTTAAGTCAAATTGATTTACCAGTCTCAAATTAGCCTCTTTCTCCCGATTCTGTGTTAACATGGGTTGCTGTCAAGCAGCCTCGAACCGGTTATGTTGAATGCCTGACCCAGCAAGTTAAAGGACGTGGAGAACCAATGGCCGGATTGAGAAAAGCACCCTTTGTCGGGACAGTGGAGTTTTTAGGGACGAACAGCACCCTGGCCGAGGACCTGGCATCGCAGTCACGGAGAAGTGTCGTCATGGGCTTTGATGGGTTTGAGGGAGAGGATCACGGCGGCCTGACGCGGTCGGCCTGTTCCCGGCTGACTAACGTCCACCCCGAAGGTACCGAGCTGAAAAACCAGCGCCAGCTGACAGTTCTTAGTGCCGAGGAAATGGCCGAAACTGCGGCTGCGATGAACATCGACAGTGGACTCGATCCCTGTTGGGTGGGCGCTAACGTAGTGCTCAGCGGAATTCCCAGCCTGACCATCCTGCCGCCCGGCACGCGCCTGCGCTTTCCCGATGGTGGCACCTTCGTTGTCGATATGGAAAATGGTCCCTGCAAGTATCCCGGTTTCATCATTGACCGGCATCATCCGGACCAGGGCAAAACCTACCCGATCGCCGCTTACGGAAAGCGCGGCTTTACCGCCTTTGTTGAGCGTGAAGGCGTAGCAAATTTGGGCGATCAGGTTGAGGTCTTCTATCCCCAACAGGAACGACACCCGATCTTACAAACGCTATGATTGAGCGCAAAATTGCCGGTATTTGCTCCGATTGAGGCCTTGGTGCCAAGGCCAATAGCGGTGCCTATGAACAACCGTAAAAATCGAACCCGCCCGCATCTGAAAACTCAGCTTGGTTTTGGTCTGTCCGGCGGCGTACTCGTTGGTCTGATCGGTGGAGCCGAGCTGGCCCAAGCTCAGACCCAGCCCCAATCGCTCACGCACACAGGGGCGGTTTACACGCCGCTGGACGTACTATCCGCCGAGCCGCTTGAAGACGGCGGCATGCGGGTTGCGACCCGGGAAGGGTGGTCCACTCTCGCGGATGGTGAATGGGCACTGGCTGACGGCAAGGTACTGATCCGAGAGGACGTGACCCTAGATGTTGTCCAGGCCCTGCCTTGGTCCCAGATTAGCTACATGGTCGGCGGGGCCAGTCTTGCGGGCGGTGCCGCAATCGCAAGCTATCGCCTTATGAGCGCCGACGTTGATGACCCTGCCTTGGCGGCGGTAACCTCCGACGAGGACGCGGGGTCTGAACCCGAACAGTCTGCCGATACCAACGATAGCGGCGGCTCTGAGGGCGCACACGCGCAGGAAGAACCCGCGCAGAACGAAGTCGAAAACCAAGCCCTCGCCGACCCAGAGGTCGATGTCATTGAATACGGTTCGTACCTCACCGGAGACACACTGGTTGATTCACTGCTGAGCGAGAGTCAGGAGCACTGGGCCGGTGCGGGGAATTTCAATCAACCAACGACCGTGACCTATAGCTTTGCCGATACAGGATCGGCGCTTTCCGAGGAGCAAGGCGTTGACGTGCAGAGCGTTCCGGAGAGTTTCCGTGCCTTGGTTCGCGAGCAACTTGACGGCATCGAAGCGGTGGCCAACGTGACGTTTGAAGAAGTGGAAGACACCGGCGCTTTCGACAGTGAAACCGGTGAAGGCAGGGGGCAAATCAACATCGCTCTTGCCGACGACCAGCTGAGCGCGTCCTTCGCGGTTCTGCCCGCGGGTGAGGAACCCTGGTCCGACGACCGCAACGGTGACATTGTCTTTGACGCCAGCATGCTGGACGAAGGGCTGTGGGTCGATTCCTACCGGGGTGGGGCTATGACCATTACACACGAAGTGCTGCATGCTCTGGGTTTGGAGCATCCGTTTGCGGGCTACATGGTCGCGCCGGAGCATGTGGATACGCAGTATTATTCCCTGCTGAGCTATACCTCTTCGCATACCGACACCTATTACCCTGACGCTCCCATGATTGCGGACATTGCCGCGATCCAGCACCTGTACGGTGCCAACGAGGCGACCAACGCGGGCGATGACATCTATCAGTTTGATAGCCAGGCGGTCTTTTTGGGGACCATCTGGGACGCTGGCGGGGAGGATACGATCCGGCAGACCGGCGAGCGTGACGCCGTGATCAACCTAAATCCAGGCCAGCACAGCCGCGTCGGTGCGTCGCCGACCCACTCAGACGTCTATTCGGTGGAAACCATTGGGTTTAGCGATACCGACACTATCTCTCACATTGTTCTGGATGACGAGACTGACGGATGGGCCGAAATCCATGAGGACAACCAGGCCTTTCGTCTGGTCCACGACCCAGATACGTCCAACCTCGATGGCGACGGATTGCTGAGCTTTGCCGTCTATACGCAGGGTGGGACCTTTGACCGCTACGTCGTGGACAACCACGATGTTGAGGTTGGCCTGCGCGAAAACCTGCACATCGCCCAGGGTGTTATGATCGAGAATGCCCACGGCGGTCAGGGCGACGACGTGCTGGTCGGCAACCATGGCGACAATCGCCTCAATGGTGGTGCGGGCGATGATCTGCTGACCGGCGGGGCAGGGGCGGATGTCTTTGTTTTCGACCCCGGCTTTGATGACGACACCATCTCAGACTTTGACGTCAACGAAGACCGCCTCGACCTTTCAGGCATGATCATTGATTCAGCAGAGTTGGTGGGGGCCGATACGGTCATTAGGATCACGGGTGAAGGTACAATCACTTTTAACGACATCGATGTAACGGCATTTATTGGCACCGATGATTTCCTCATTTGACCCTCTGACCAGCAGTCGATCACGCCGTCCATTGCTGGCTTACCTTCGGCTGGCTCTGACCCTGCTTGCTTTGCTTTTGACGACTGCTGGGTCTGGGGCACAAACACTTCTGCACCCTCAAACCCAACAGAGATTCGCCGTTATGGGGCAGGGCGAGCCGACGGTGGTTGTGCTCTATGGACTGGCCTCGTCGATGCAGGAATGGATGCCCACAGTTCGGCGGATTGCGGCGCAGACACGCGTCTTTATCTATGAGCGCCGAGGCTATGGCCGCTCGACCGTTTTGGGCTCGTCGCGGGGGTCGGCTGTGATTGTTGAGGAGCTGGATCACCTGCTGGATCATCTTAATCTCGATGGCCCGTTTGTGCTGGTTGGACATTCCCTTGGTGCGGTCTATGCCCAGGCCTATGCCCGCACGTATCCTGATCAGACAGCCGGTGTTCTGCTGGTGGATCCGTCCGTCGAGCAACTGGATCGTTTTATGATGGGTGAGGAGGACGAAACACTCATGCCACCGATGACATTGTTGATGAACCGGGGTGCGAAGGCGGAGTACCGGGGGCGGCGTTTGGCGATCACAGAGCGAGACGCGGCGGACCCCTTGCTTGCGGAGATTCCTGTCACTGTTCTCTCGGCGGGGAATAACATGAACGGCGGCTATAGCGAGTTGCAAGAGCAGGTGACGAACCTGCAAGCAATGATGACGCTGGAAAGCGATCTGGGCCGTCATATCGTCGTTGAGAATGCAGGGCACAGCCTGCATCGCGAGGCACCGCATGCCGTCGAGTTGGAAGTCGCGCGGCTGGTGGCTTTGGCGCGGGCGGACGGGCGGTTTGATCTTAATGATGGTTCATCGCGCGCTACCGATGATGGTTCATCGCGCTCTACCGATGAAGGTTCATCGCGCTCTACCGAGAATGGTCAGGCAGAGACGAAGTAGTCTTCCAACCGGTCCATCGCGGTTTCCAGTGCGTCCACGGGTTGCGCGAAGCAAAGCCGCAGATAGCCCTCCCCCTGATTGCCAAAGGCGATACCGGGGGCCAGCCCGACCTTGGTTTTTGCCAGAATATCCTTGGCGGTGCTGAGGCTGTCACTCAGGCCGTCAATCCGGAAAAAGGCATAGAACGCGCCGTCAGGCTCGATGAACTCAACCCGGTGCATTGCGCTCAGCCGCGCGGCGACGAGTGCGTAGCCATCGGCTAGTTTCTGACGTTGTTCGTCGATAAAGGACCTGCCCTGGTCCAGAACCGAAACCCCTGCGGCCTGAACAAAAGGCGGCGCGCCGGCAATGTTGAACTCGGTCAGCATGGCCAGAGGTGCTTCCAGCTCGGGCGGTGTCACCATCCAGCCAAGCCGCCATCCGGTCATAGCGAACGTCTTGGAAAAGCTGTTGATGCCGATGATGCGGTCACCGGGTTCGGCAATCTCGATGAACGATGGAGCGGCCTCGCCATGGCGATAGAGGCGGTTATAAACCTCATCCGCCACGATCCAGATGCCGTGTCGGCGACAGTGCTCCACCACCTTATTCCGGTCATCGGCGCTGAGCGTCCAACCGGTTGGATTGTTGGGGGAGTTGATCATTAAACAGCGCGTTTGAGGCGTCAGAGCTTCGATCAGGCGACCAAGATCCAGGGACCATCGGCCCTGATCGACCTGAAGGCTCACTTTGGCAACTTCTGCGCCAGCAATGGCGAATGCAGCACCGATGTTGGGCCAGTCGGGGGTGATCATCACGACACGGTCACCTGGTTCAACCAGCGTTTGTGCGGCCAGCACCAGCCCCTGCATACCCGAGGCGGTGACCGTGATCCGCGCGGCGGGCACGCTGATGCGGTGCAGATGGCTCAGGTAGCCGGCAATGCTTTCCCGCAGGGCAGGGTGGCCGCTGTTGGGTTGATAGTGTGTCGGGTCTCCGTCGAGCGAGGTCTTGGCGGCTTCAATCGCCAGCGCCGGCGATCGCCACGCGGCCTCGCCGAACCACAGGGGGATAACCGCCGGGTCGCCCATTCCCAGCTCTGCAACGTCACGTATTTTGCTGGGGTGAAGCTCTGTCGCGCGGTAGCTGAAGTCTCTCAAGGTCATGCAGGAGCGGCTTCATCCTTGACGCGCAGCATAACCAGCAGGCCCACGAACCAGAAGACGAGGATCGGCATCATGCCAATATCCATATTGCCGGTCATGATGGTTACAGTCGCTACGGTAAACGGTCCGAGAAAGGTGGTCGCCTTGCCTGAAAGGGCGAGGAAGCCGAAGTACTCGGTGCGTTGATCGGCTGGCGCCAGGCGGGCCATGAACGAACGTCCCGCAGACTGCAGCGGACCCACAAACACACCCAATGCTGCGCCAAAACCCAGAAACGCCCATGTCGCGATTGATTCGGGTAACCAGTAAGGCGTGGTCAGCCCCGGAATGCCCAAGACGAGCAAACACACGAGCGAAATCACGATCACGCGCTTGGACCCAATGCGGTCGTCAATGAACCCAAACAGGATGGCACCGGTGCCTGCAGTTACGTTGGTCAGGATGCCGAACATAATGATCTGTTCCAGCGCCATATTGTGACGAATGGCAGCATAGGTCACGCCCATGGAAAACAGCGTGATGATACCATCGGTGAAGATCATGCGGGCAAACAGGAACATGCGAAGATTTGGCTGGGCCAGGATCTTGCGTCCGGTCTGCACCGCCGAACCCATGCCTTTGGAAATGGCTTGGCCCAATGGCAAGCCTTTACCAGGTCTGTCGGGGGTGAACAGAAACAGGGGCAGCATAAAGACAAAGAACCAACCAGCCACAATCAGGTTAGTGGACAGCGTGGCGTTGAGCCGGGCTTCGCCTTGTGACCCTAAAACCAGCACGAGGCAGATCACCAGACTGATCAGCCCGCCGTAGTATCCAAGCCCCCAGGCCCACCCGGACCAGCGGCCCACCCGGTCTCGGCTGACCAGATCCGGCAGCATCGCGTTGTTAAAGACAATGCCCAGCTCAAAACCCGCATTGGCCACCGCAACCAACAGGATCGCCGGCACGATAAACATCGGGTCTGGCCGCATGAAGAACAAACCCATGGTGCAGACGATACAGATCATCGAGAAGGTGAAAATCCACGGTTTGCGCCGCCCGCCAAGGTCGGAAATGGCCCCGAATATGGGCGCCAGCACGGCAACCAGCAGCGTGATAAAGGTCTGCGAATAGCCCCACAGCGCCTGACCGCGCGGGTCATTCATCCGTTCTGACAGGCTCAGTTTGGCTTGTTCCTCATCACTCAGACAGCCGGTCCATTCGGCAGTGCAGGCCAGCGTATCAGCGAAATAGATGGCGAAGATAAAGGTGATGACGATGGTCGTGAACGCGGAGTTGGCGAAATCGTACAAAGCCCAAGACCACAGGGATCGGCGGCCGGGTGTTTGCATGGGTGTCGTCATCAGACTAGTCCTCGTCCATATCATTGATGCGTGCTGGGTCGTATTGTCTCGCCGCATGCCTATGACAGGGCTATAGCATGCTGGCGGATCTTTGGCAGGCAGAACCCTACATATCGGGGCCTGTTGCCGTAAGCCAGGCGGTCAGAGCCAAGATACTGACCGCCAATGCTGCTTCCACGCGCAGTGCCCATAGGAAACCCGGGCGGCCGGTGAGCAGCAGTTTGTGGGCGGCTGCCAGTGCCAGAATACCGCTGACGGCGATCAGCTTGATTACCGTGCGCTGCTGATAGGCCTGCGTCAGATCGAAACGCCAGCCGGTAAACAGCCCCAGCAGCACCACGCCCGCAAGCAGCAATAGCGGCACCGCGAACAGGGCCTGCCTGCCAAATGCATGTCCCATGCGGTTGCGTTCGCTCCGCGGTGCAGCGATCAGGGGTGGGATCACGGCCAGCCACCAGGCCATGATTCCCACGTGGACCATGACCAAACCCATCGAAACAAGACGAGGCCCAAAACTGAGGCTGTGTCCTTCCCAGCCAAAGCTCAGAAGCAGGATGGCAGCCGGGATCAACATCAACCAACGCGAACCGGCAAAGGCTGCCAGACCGATCAGCACCACCCCGACGACCCGGAACAGTGCAGCTTGGCCAACAGGGGTCTGTAGGGCGATGGCGAAAAATTCCGGCGAGAGCGCCAGCACGGCATCACCGCCGGCAATGGCGAGCAAAAACAGCCAAACCAGTCCGGCAGAGCTAAGAACAACCAGCACCGCTCCGGCTGCCGTTTGTCGGGTCAGAGCCCGGCTGAAACCACTGCTTTGCGCGATTGGCAAGGTCAGCCGTAGCATGGCCGAACCGGCGGTCAGGACCACACCGCCGTACAGTCCCGTTCTGAGGATCAGCGCCCAGACGTCCATTGCCTTACCTCTGGTCCGTTATCAGTCGGCGCTTTCGACGGCAAAATGAACTTTGCCTTCCATGGTGTGACCGTCTTGCGCCACGGCGATCCAATGCAGCTTGTAGACCCCGGGGATCAGGGGGTCGAAGTCGATTTCTGTCTCTTCGACAAAGCCCTTGGGAAGCTCGGATAACACCCCAATCTCCGCTTGATTCTCCAACGCTTCGACGTCGGACATCACAGCGGCCAATGTCATCTCAGCCGGGGCGGCGGCCAGCATCACGCGTGTCAGCCGGACTTTGCGATCGAAGGTCAGGGATACAGCGGCCAGTCCCGCCTCGACGGTTGCTCCGTCTTCCGGTGTACTGCCTGACATTTTGGAATGTCCAAAAGCCACGGTGTTAATGGTCAGGAGCGCAATCAGCGCGATCAGTAGTCTTGTCATTTTTGGCTTTCCGGTATCTGTGGGTTTTGCTCAGGATGGGGGCTTTGCCGGGTCGTGGGTTAAACTTGGTTTACGTTGGCTTGCGCAGACAGTTTCAGCTCGTCGTTAGAAAGCGCGAACATGACTTTGCACTTCTGACCGCGCCCCGCCGGGCACGTCTGGATCAGACTGCGCAGATGCCCGGCCATCTGCTGTAGATCTTCCATCTTGCTTTCCAGTGCGCGCAGGTGGGACTCTGCGACCTCGTGCACATCATCAGCGGTCCAGGTCTCGGAGGCTTTCAGGTCCAGCAACTGGCGGCAATCCTTGAGCGGGAAGCCCAAACGCCGGGCGCGGGCCAGAAACTTCAGCCGCGCCAGATCTTCGCCCGAATAAACCCGACGGCCGTTGCTGCCCTTGACCGGGGCGATCAGGCCTTCGGCTTCGTACAGCCTGACGGCTTTTTCCGTGAGTTGCGAGTGGTGGATGACGTCGGCGAGTTGCATGGCTTCCTCCGGTTTTTGCGCGCAAGGGCAGATTACAGCTCCCCTAAGGGAAGGAGTGCAAGTGTCAAGGCTGGGCACATGATTTACGTTGGCACCAGCGACGGATTGAACAGCTTGAACAGCATCCAAACAGCCATGGCCATCATCATCAGGTTTTCCGTAAGAGACACAAAGCCCAAAGGCACGTTCGAGTTCCCCCCGACACAGGCACATTTGAGGCTGCGCTTATCGATATAGACCGCCTTGTAGACCGATACAGCGCCAACGATACTGATGAACAAACCTACCGGCGCCGCCAGCCAGGGAAGCAAGCCAGCAAACATCAGCAAGCCTGCGCCCGTCTCGGCAAACGGATAGAAGTAGGCATATCGAACCCGCCGCTGGGCCAGCAGATCGTAGCCCAGGAACTGCGTGCTGAAGGCCTCCAGATCGCGGAGCTTTTGCAGGCCAAAAAGGATCATAGAACCCGCAATAAACTGCTCGACAGTCCTGATTAGCGCCTTTGCAGGATCGGCTGTGAACGCCGGGAGGTTCAGCAACACAGCCAGCAGAGCAGCGACGGCGAACAGCGCGAAGACGGGCGTGTAGGTCTTGGCCTGCGGGTCCCGTCTGGTAATACCGAAGTGATCGAGAGTATCGGTGTAACCGCCCACCGGCATTCCATCGATGATCACCTGCGGCGTTGTTTTGACGTCAAGCTCAGCCTTGATCGCCTCGACGTCATCGCGGGAGCGCAGCCAACGGTCATCGACGCTGTACCCCCGACGTTCCAGCAGCGCTTTTGCTTTTAGGCCAGAGGGGCACACGTGGGTCGGCATCACCATTCGGTAAAGAATGGCGTTTTGAGACCGTTCGCCTTGAGGTGAATCGGGATCTGTCGTCGTCATAAAGAAGGCCCTGCGTCGGGTTCGCGTTGTCTTGCATCGCAGGTGTAACTCCTGTCCCTAGGGCAGGTGCAAGGCCAAGCTTAATTGCTAAGGCGGAACCCACAGCCTAGAGTGCTTTGGGTCCGGTATCAGAGAAGACAAGAAGGTTTAACGATCATGAGCAACACCCCGACAGGCGCACCCGAAGTCATGGATCAGGCATGGCGGAAGCAGGAAATCAAAGGCACGGACTATGAGTTGACCTATGCCGGCGCCCTGTCCTTTGCTCGGCGGCGATACAGTCGGGATTTGGCCGGTGTGGATATCGCAGTTTCCGGCATTCCCTTTGACAGCGCCGTCACCAACCGCCCCGGTACCCGTTTTGGCCCTCGGGCGGTTCGGGCTGCTTCGACCCAGTTGGCTGAACTGAACGCCTTCCCTTTTGGTTTCGATCCCTTTGATACGCTGGCCGTGGTCGATTACGGGGACTGTGCGCTGAACGCCCATGACCCTATGTCCGTGCCCCACGATATTGCCCAACACGCCCGCAACATTCTGGCGACTGATACCGCTATGCTGACCTTTGGCGGCGACCACTTTGTCGCCTACCCCTTGATCAAGGCACACGCCGAAAAACACGGCCCGGTCGCCCTCCTGCAATTCGATGCGCACTGTGATACGTGGGAAAGCACCGGGCCGCTGGATCACGGCACCATGTTTCTCTCTGCCGTCAACGAAGGGCTGATCGACGTGGACCATACCATCCAGGTGGGCCTTCGGACGCACAATGACATCGACGTCGGTTTTCAGGTGCTGACCGCTCCCTGGGTGCATCGCCACGGTGTGGATGCCGTCCTCGAAGCCATCTATGCGAGAATTGGCGATCGGCCGGTGTATCTGAGCTTCGACATCGACGCCCTGGACCCCGCCTTTGCGCCGGGAACGGGAACGCCGGTGAGCGGAGGACTTGCCAGCTGGCAGGCCCTGGAACTGATGCGGGGATTGGGTGGTCTGAATATGGTTGGTATGGATCTGGTCGAAGTGTCGCCACCCTACGATCATGCCGAGATCACCGCCTTGGCGGGCGCTAACGTGGCTTACGACTGGCTGTGCGTTATGGCTGAGCGTCGCCAGAAAGGGCTCTGGTAGGGAGGTCCGGACGTGCAGTCTGGGGATTCTCTGGGAACCATTTGCCTTCTTGTTCGCTGAACCCCGCCTGTCCTTCCAAATCCCTCTTTAAGCACCCCCAAAAAGAAAAAGCACTGCGAGCAGTGCTTTCGTCAAATTGACAAGTTGTATCGGAGGAACATCCGAACTCACAGCGACGTCTAATGTCATACGAGCTCTATTTTGGATTGTTTTTCAGTAAGTTAGGAGCGAGATAACGAAACTTCATTAGATATAGATGACTTTCTTATTTTGTCAAATTGATAAAAAAATTCTCTAATTGACAGAGCGCGCAACTACAAAACAGCAGCGCGCCGTCCAAAGTTTTGATCAAAAGTCTCGTCAAAAAAAGCTCGAAATATCAGAGAGAAGAGAGAATTGAATGACAACTCTTCGCTCATGAATAGAATTCGTCCGAAATTAACGGATGAATTTATGTCTTTTGGATTATGAGATTAAACGGCAGGTAGGCGGACTTCAAGTGGTGGTGCGCCGCCCCCACTGCCTGTGTTTTCAGTCTTCGGATTCAGGACTGTCGCTGGCGGGATCGAGCACCAGCAAGAGCCGTGTTTCGCCCGTCCCCTCGATCGGTGGGGATCGGTGCAGCAAATGCAACCGTTGGACATTTCAACCAATGTCTCATCAGTCCGGCTTAACTCGGTATCCGCGCGAACCAGGTCGGCGTCGATATTGACTTCCGACATGTCGTTAACAATCACTGCAACCCGGCGGCCGTCTCTATTGTTTAACACGCTGTTCAGCAGGGTGGTTTTACCTGCGCCCAAAAATCCGGAAAGCACAGTGACCGGTAAGCGTGTATCAAGCATGGCAAGAAACTCATTGTTTAGTGGATGAGTCATGAAACTGGCAGAGTTACTAGACTTGTGCAACTCTTAAAGTTACGTGAGTGTTGGAGGAGGATAGAAGTCCATGAAAAGTAACAGTCGTCTTTCCCTTGCGCTGCACGCCCTCAGCCATATGGCGGGGGAGTCGGACAGGTATTGGACATCCGCCGAAATAGCTGAGCACGCAGGGACCAATCCGGTTGTGGTCAGGCGCGCTTTGGGCAAACTCGCCAAGGCTGGGTTTTTGCTAGCCAAAAAGGGGCATTCGGGGGGATGGCGATTGGCCTGTGACCCCAACGACATATCACTCGCTGACATCTATCTGGCGCTGGAGGAGGGTGTGTTTGCGGCGTCGCAGCCGGTAGAGCCCACCAAATGCTCACTGGAAACCGCGCTGCATGAGAAGGTTGCAGGGGTTTTGACTGACATTGAGGGCGTGTTGATTGCACGGCTTGGTGAAACGTCCATTGCTGAAATTACGGGACACGAAACCGCGCAGTCGGACCCGGCCAGACCCTGAATTCGGGGCGGAACGGGTCCGAGTTGCTCGCGGGCTAAACCCCTATTTGGTCCAGCCTAGGTTCAAAGGGTGAGCCTTTCTTTGCTCTTGGACTTCGCCCTTGTGCTTGCCAGCATCCCATCCAACCCGGCTCAGCACTTTTTCCGCAAAGTCCAGAGACTCCTGATCAGTCACCGTTGCGATCGTGTCGTTCCAGCGGTTCAGGAACCCCCCGGCGGCAATTACGGCCACAACCTCAATGATCTGAACATCGGTGAAGTGCTTGCGCATTTCGGCGAAATGGTGGGCTTCAGTGGCGTTGGGGGAGGAGCCGCCGGCTATGGCAAGGTTCAGCGCCGCCCTTTCGGCATCGGTGAAATGATCTGATTCCTCCAGGTTCCATATCGCCAGAATTTTCTCTTCTGACACGCCAATGTGGTTCAGATGATAGGCGCCGTGGGACTGGCAGTGACGACACCCACTGGCCATGCTCGAGGCGAGGAACACCAGCTGCTTGATTTCTTTGCTGACTTCACGCGGGGCGAAAATCAATTGGAGAAATGAGTTCCAGCCCTGTCTGAGCTCCGGCCAGTGTTCCATTTCCAGATTCTGCCGGTTTTCATATTGATCGCCACTCATTCTCGGTCTCCTTGGGGTATATATTTTTCACGAATGCCAAAGTAAAATCCTCTTTGCTACAGCAAATCAATCCTCCTTTTGGGATCCCAAAGAATATTATACTGGGGATTTAGCCTGCATCATGCAAGAATTGCGGTATCTCGGGATCCTAGTCATAGTTGCTTGAGGTGATTCTTCAGCAACGAAGCAAGGCTCTAGGCATGTCAGAAACAGTGTTTCCATCAACCGCTCAATTCAACGCCGCTGTTCGGGACCGGCTGGTGTTGGATAGTTCGACGATCACTGAGGCGGCGCAACGAGGCAAGATCGCCGACCTGCCCGAAGGCGGGATCAGCCGCCCTGAAGGCGGTAAAGCCTGGGATCCGGCGTGGTTCGCGTTTCTGGAAGCCGACTGTCCGGCAACGGTCAATCCGGCCCTGTGGCGTCACGCGCAGCTGAATGCAGTCAGTGGTCTGTTCGAGGTGACCCAAGGCGTTTGGCAGGTGCGTTCGGCGGACTATGCCAACATGACCGTGATCGCAGGGGATTCAGGGTGGATTGTCGTTGATCCTCTGCTGACCCGTGAAACTGCCCAGACCGCGCTGGCTCTGATCAACGACACCATCGGCGCACGTCCTGTCAGCGCTGTGTTGGTGACCCATACCCATGCAGACCATTTCGGCGGATTGGGCGGGGTCGTGGCCGAAGGGGCAGATACCCCGATCTATGTGCCCAAGGATTTCATGATTTATGCCGCCGCCGAAGGGGTTCTAGGTGGCAATCACACTTCTCGCCGTGCCATCGATCAGTTCGGCCTTGCCTTGCCGTTTGGACCTGAAGGTCTGGTCGACGGTGGCATCGGCAAGACGGTTGCGCGCGGCTATCGCGGGTTTCGCGAACCAACGCACGAAATCGGAGAGGAAGACAGGCGGAAGGAAATCGATGGCGTCACCTTCGAATTCCTAATGGCCTCTGGCACGGAGGCGCCTGCAGAATTTACATTTTTCCTGCCTGATCACGGCGTGTTGTGCATGGCCGAGGTCTGTACGCAAACCCAGCACAACTTGCTGACCCCTCGTGGGGCCGAAGTGCGCGACGCGCGTCTGTGGGCTCGGGTGATCGATGAGGCGATCGTTCGGTATTGTGCTCGGACCGAGACCCTGATCAACTCTCACAATTGGCCGGTTTGGGGCTCGGATGACGTCCACGCCTTCATGCTGGAACAGCGGGATATCTATAAGTACATCCACGATCAGACCCTGCGTTTGGCCAATCATGGCTTGACCATTAAGGAAGTTGGCGCAGCGCTGCAGGAACCTGATTTCGCCCGTCGCGCTCTGCACGTGCGTGGCAATTACGGCATGCTCTATTTTAACGCCCGTGCGGTTTATCAGAAATACTACGGTGCTTTTGATGGGCGACCTGTGGATCTGAATCCCTTGCCGCCCGAAGCCGAAGGCAAGCGCTACTTGCAGGCCTTGGGGGGCGAAGAACGCGTTATCCAGCTGGCGCAGGATGCTGTTGAACACGACGACTTGCAGTGGGCGGCGACCTTGCTGAACCACGTGGTCTTCGCAGGTGACCCGAGCGCGGAAGCGCGGGCTTTGCTGGCGCTGGTCTATCGCAACATGGGCTATCGCGCAGAAAGCGGGATCGAGCGCAACATTTGCCTGGCCGGAGCACAGGAGTTGGAGCAGGGGGTGAAAGTCCTGCCTGCCGCCGGTGGCAGAAACGTCGAGCTGGCGGC
>Ga0115564_10002619_pt1 | contig 15610 bp, 13 predicted proteins | sample COGITO_mtgs_1105_7_FD_88680 | JGI IMG/M metagenome (GOLD analysis project Ga0115564, IMG submission 88680) | Pelagic marine microbial communities from North Sea - COGITO_mtgs_110523 | ecosystem: Environmental > Aquatic > Marine > Epipelagic | place: Germany:Helgoland, sampling site Kabeltonne...
GCTGCTGTCATTCCATACATATTGTAAATTTCGCCGTTGGAGGTCAGCCTGCCGTGAAACTTGGTGCCGTACCAGGAGGCGACACCAGACTCTTTGTAACCTTTGTTGCTGGGCAGTACCCAGTAGGTTTTACCGAAGACTTCGTAGGGACTTTTGTTGCCAGCTCTAGTGATCGGTTCTGGCTTGGGTACTGCATTTGGGATCGCGCTGGTATCTATACGTTTGCCCGCGCCATCTTTCTCGACCATAAACCCTGAGGAACTACAGCCCGCCAGAGCCGATAGTGCCAGCGCAAATATGAGTCGGCTGGCATATCTTGGTAATCTTTCAACTGTTAATGTTTTAACAATCAGTAGGTTGCGTAGAAGATTGTGCACAGTTGCGTTCCCGAATCAGTTCACTGAGTTGATAGACCGCCATGGCGTATTTGGTGCGTGGGTTATAGCGGCTAATCACATAAAAGTTGTGCAACCCCAACCAGTATTCACTGCCATATTTGGCCTCAAAACGCATCGGCAAGGCCTTGGTGTCGGCGGGTAGTTGCTCAATGATTTTATAGCCCAGACCGTTTAATTCTGCCAGCGTCGCCTTGGGGCGATGAAGGTTATTGAGGCTCTCTTCAGCGGGGTCGGTGCTGTTATTGGCTCGCATAGCCACGGCTTCACCCTCTCTCCAGCCATGTCTTGAGAAGTAATTGGCGACGCTGCCAATAGCGTCGGTGGGATTGGTCCAGATATCGGCAAACTGATCATCGTCAAAATCAACCGCGTAGTTGCGGTAACTGCTAGGCATAAACTGACCTAGCCCCATAGCGCCGGCATAGGAGCCTTTTAGTTCAATGGGGTTTTGATTTTGCTCGCGAGCGAGCAGAAACAAATTCTCCAGTTCAGCGGTGAAAAAGCGTTTACGGGAGGCGCGTTTATTGGTGTAGGTGTAGTAGTCAAAGGCCAGTGTTGCCAAGGCATCAACCACCTTATAGCTGCCAGTGTTGCTGCCATAATTGGTTTCGACACCAATAATACTGACGATAATCGCCGGTTCCACGCCTAGCTCTCGCTGGGCTCTCTCCAGAGTTGCTTTATTCTCCTGCCAGAATTTTACGCCGCCTTTAATTCGCGCTTCAGAGATAAAATGTTTGCGGTATTCGTACCAGGGCTTAACTTTTTCGGCGGGGCGACTCATCGCTTTTACGATCGATGTCTGGTGCTCGGCGACCTTTAGCCAGGCGATAATCTCTTCGCGCTTAAACTGGTGTTTTTCCACCATAGTGTCGATAAAGCTGGCGGCTTCAGGATGTGTTGAGTAGTCCCCATAACTGCTAGAGGAAACGCCAATAGCAAAGATTGACAGCGCCAATAAGGGCGCGGCAAAAAATTTATTAAGGCTTTGTTTAAGAAGTATGTTCAAAGTTTTATTCCTAGATTCGTTTCGGCTCAGTGCTGATGGCCATCAGAATACCAAATCCGAGAAACAGAGTCACAATTGCTGTGCCGCCATAACTGATAAATGGTAGGGGTGCTCCAACTACCGGCAAGATACCTGAAACCATGCCCATATTGACAAAAATATAGACAAAAAATGTCAGGCTTATAGTGCCGGCCATAATCCGGCCAAACATCGACTGTGCATTCAGGGCGATAATCATGCAGCGTCCGATCAGCAGTAGATACAGCGCCAGCATACCGAGCACGCCGATCAGTCCAAACTCCTCTGCCAGTACGGCAATAATAAAGTCTGTATGGCTCTCGGGCAGAAAGTTAAGCTGCGACTGAGTGCCCTGAGTCCAGCCTTTACCGCTAAGGCCTCCAGAACCAATAGCTGTGGTTGACTGCATAATATTCCAGCCCGCACCAAGCTTATCCTGCTCCGGCGATAGCAGCGTTAAGACTCGCTGTTTCTGGTAGTCGTACATTACATAGAACCACATGGTGGGTACCGCTGCCATGGCCAACAGGGCAGTGGATAGTAGATAACGTTTGCCGAGCCCAGCCAGAAACAGAGCAAAAAATCCGGATGAGAAAATAATTAAAGAGGTTCCTAGGTCAGGCTGTCTGGCTACTAATAAGACCGGAATCAAAGTGGCGATAACACCAATGGAAACATGTTTAAACCGCGGTGGTAGATGGCGCTTGCCGAGGTAGGAGGCAAGAGTCATAGGCACGGCAATTTTCATTAATTCGGAGGGCTGGAATCTTGTTACACCTAAGTCTAGCCAGCGCTGGGCACCTTTGGCACCAACGCCAAAAAACAGTACGGCGACCAGTGATAACAGCCCGCAGATATAAATAAAAATTGACCAGCGCTCCCAGAGTCGCGGTTGAAACTGGGCGATGCCGATCATGGCGAACAGGCCGATCAACATAAATGTCGCCTGACGTTTGACATAGAAAATACTTTCAGCACTGGCACTGTAGAGTACTGCCAGACCTATGCCGCACAGCGCGATTAAGATAAGTAGCAGCGGGATATCTATATGCATAATGCGCGATGGCCTGCGATCACCCCCCGGGCTATTTAGCTGTCTGACAAAATCATTTCTATACATAGCTCATCACCGGTTGATTTCAGTTGTCGATGAGGTTGATTGCATATAGGCATCAATCACAGCCCGTGCAATAGGTGCAGCAGCAGAGCCGCCATGTTCGCCATTTTCCACAATTAACCCGATCGCTATCTTTGGATCATCGGCGGGTGCAAAGGCGATAAACAGCGCGTGATCCCACTGCCGCTCTGCGATCTTGCTGCTGTCATATTTGTCTTCGGCATCAATACTGATTGCCTGTGCGGTACCGGTTTTGCCCGCAATCCTGTAGGTCAATCCTTTGCTGATACTGCGCGCCGTGCCGCGATTACTGTGGACAACATCTTGCATGGCTCTGTGCATATAGTCCCAGTGTTTTTTACTGATATTAATATCGCTCTGAGTTTTTAGCAGGGACTGTTCCTGACCATTAATCGCCTTGACCAGCTGCGGAGTGAGTACTTCGCCGCGGCTGGCGATACGTGCCGACATCACTGCCAGTTGCAGCGGTGTGGCAAGCATAAAGCCCTGGCCAATACTGGTATTGATGGTGTCGCCATTAAACCAGCTCTGTCCTCGGGCGCCTTTCTTCCAAGCTCTGCTCGGCATAATGCCGGGTCTTTCACCGGGCAGGTCGATACCTGTGGTAGCGCCGAGACCAAACTGGGTGCCATAGTCGGAGAGCAGGTCGATGCCGGTTTTAACCCCGAGGCCATAAAAATAGATATTGCAGGACTCGATAATGGCCTTGGCCATATCAACGCCATCGCCGTGACCGCCCCGGGCAAAGTTGTGATCGCGCCATGGCCGTTCAATACCCTTAAAGTAGAAGTAACCGTTGTCTTTGATTTTATAACTGGGGGTGACAATATTATGTTGCAGGGCGGTAAGTCCAAACAGCGGTTTAATCGTCGAGCCGGGCGGATACTGGCCGCGCACAGCGCGATCAAATAGGGGTCGGTCTGGCGAGTAGAGCAGGCTGTCATAATTTTTTTGGCTGATGCCGGAGACAAATAGATTGGGGTCGTAACTGGGCGCGCTGATCATCGCCAGAACACCGCCAGTCTCTATTTCAATGGCGACTAGTGCGCCACGTTTGTCTTTAAACGCCTCATGGCCGACCTGCTGTATTTGACTGTCGAGATAAAGGGTTAGGTTATCCCCAGAGACAGCGCCAGTTTTATCTAGAACTCGGGTGACTCGACCCAGAGCATTGGTCTCAACCTGCTCGCTGCCAACGTCCCCCAGGAGCTTTTGCTCATAGAACTTTTCTAGACCAATTTTGCCAATTGAATCCGTGCCGCGGTATTTAACCGCTTCAATGGTTTGAGTCTCTCGTTCATTTATGCGTCCAACATAGCCGACCACATGGGAGAATAATTCGCCATCAGGATAGAAGCGCTTTAAACGTGCAGAGGTCTCTGCGCCGACCAATCGGTGACCATTAACTGCGAGAGTGGCGCGCTCTTCTTCGCTGAGATTGAATCTCAGGTTGGTTTTTTCGAAGGGTCGGCGCTGCTTTAACCGTTTGCGAAAGCGTTGGATATCACGCTCGGAAATACTGATCACTTCGCCGAGATCGGCAAGTAATTTATCCACATCAGAGCTGCGCTCGGGAACAATGGTGAGGTTATAGCTGGGTCGATTATCGGCAATTAGTTTGCTGTTGCGATCGTAGATCAGTCCGCGGGAGGGCGCGACAGGCCGAACCAGTACCCGGTTGTTATTGGACTGGGTGGCAAAATCTTCGTAGCGGGAAATTTGTAAATCAAAGTAGCGGGCGATAAGCAGGGCAGTTAGCAGCACTGTGATAACTGCGGTGAACAGCAGCCTGCGAGCGAACATAAAGCGTTCGCGCGCTGGATCTGAAAAAGCTGCACCATCCCTCATATAATCTTTTCACCATTTTCAGGGCTTTGTTTCAAAGCCGCTGCTTATTAAAAGCCGGTAGCGCCTTACTAATTAACTTCTATGATAGGGGTGATTGGCATTGATCGTCCACGCCCTGTACATCTGTTCCATCAACACTATGCGCACCAGTGGATGAGGCAGGGTCAGATCCGACAGCGACCAGCGCATATCGGCGCGGGCCAGACATTCTGCCGAGAGGCCGTCGGGACCGCCGATAATCAGACAGACATCGCGGCCATTCATCTGCCAGTCGGCCAATTTACTCGCCAGTTTTTCGGTGCTTAGGGTTCGCCCGATCACATCCAGAGCAACCACAAAGTCCTGGGAGCCTATGGCTTTTAGTAGAGCCTGACTCTCCTTCTCAATAGCCTTGCTGGCGGGCTGATTTTTGCCTCGCGCACCCAGTGCTATTTCAATGGTTTCGATACGCAGCTCTGGTGGCATACGTTTGCCGTATTCAGTGCAGCCAGCTTCTACCCAGCTGGGCATACGCGTACCTACGGCGAGAAGCTTAAGTTTCATGTAACTATTTCTTATTTCTAAGTCAGGTCGCCGAGCAGGTTTTGCTCGTCATCACCGTTCTCGGACATATCGCCGGGGCGGACTGACCAGAGTTTTTCGAGGTCATAAAATGCGCGTGTTGCGGGCAACATGACATGCACAATTACATCGCCAAAATCGACCAAAATCCACTCGGAAGTGTCGTCGCCTTCAACGCCAATAATTTCAAAGCCGGCCTTTTTGCCTTCGACAGCGACATTGGTCGCCAGTGATTTCACCTGACGATTTGAATTACCGCTGGCGACAATCATGGTGTCCATCACGCCGGTCAACTCACGAACGTCCAGTGAACTAATATTTTGCGCCTTAACTTCTTCCAGCGCCGAGATAACAATATCTTTTAATGCTTGTGTCATAGAAACAAATTACTCATATAAATGTTGTTGTTGAATACAGTTAACCACTGCTGCCGGGGTCAGATAGTCGATCTTTTCTCCCGCACTGACTTTGTTGCGTATTGCAGTGGATGAAATCGCCAGCATGGTCAGATTACAGAAGTGCAGTCTACCAGTGCTGGATTGTTTTAGTTCGTGTAAATCATCACAGAGCCGCTGTCTTATCCAATCGGCTAGTGGCCCGGATTTTGGTATTTGGTATCCGGGTCGGGAAGAGACTATCAGGTGACAATAATCGGTCAGCTGCTGCCAATCTTGCCAACTGTCCAATGTGGTTAGTACGTCCATACCGACACAGAGAAACAGCGGTGTCTGGCTGCCAATCTGCTGCCTGATCTCGCGCAGGGTATCAATGGTGTAACTGGGACCCTCTCGGCAGAGTTCAATATCGTCGGCTAACAACCGTTGAGCCTGTTCGCCAATACCTAGCTTGAGCATCTCCAAACGCTGCTGCGGCGAAGCACTGGGTACATCGCGATGAGCAGGGAGCGCGCAGGGAATCATTCGCAGGCTATCGACTTCAAGTAGCTCGGCAAGTTCGATGGCAATCCGCAGATGGCCATTGTGAACCGGGTTAAATGTGCCTCCAAAGATAGCAACCGACATATTATTGACGGATCTGCCCGTCGCCATAAACCACCCATTTCTGACTGGTGAGTCCCTCGAGACCGACAGGGCCACGAGCGTGAATCTTGTCGGTGGAGATACCGATCTCGGCGCCGAGGCCATATTCAAAACCATCGGCAAATCTTGTCGAAGCATTAACCATCACCGAACTGGAATCTACTTCGCGCATAAAGCGTTCAGCAGAAGCGCTATTTTCAGTGACAATGGATTCAGTGTGCTGTGAACTGTAGTGATTAATATGTTCAATCGCCTGATCGAGGCCGGCAACTATTTTGATGGCCAGAATAGGGGCCAGATACTCTTCGTACCAATCCTGCTCAGTGGCTTGTTTGGCCTCTGTAATAATGCCGCAGGTTTTTTCACAGCCGCGCAGTTCCACGCCTTTTTCAGCGTAGAGAACCGCCAGTTCAGGCAGTACTTTGTTAGCAACTGATTCGGCGACCAATAAGGATTCCATTGCATTGCAAACACCGTACCTGTGGGTCTTGGCATTCAGCGCAATCGCAATCGCTTTCTGCAGATCGGCATCCTCGTCAATATAGACATGACAGTTGCCATCCAAGTGTTTGATAACTGGTACTCGGGCATCGGCGCTAATGCGCTCAATCAAGCCTTTGCCGCCGCGGGGCACAATCACATCCACATGCTCAGGCATGGTAATTAGCTCACCTACCGCAGCGCGGTCAGTGGTATTGATAACCTGCACCACATTCTCTGGCAGACCCACCGCTTGCAGGCCGCGGCTGATACAGGCTGCAATCGCCTGATTAGAGGCAATAGCCTCACTGCCGCCACGCAAAATAGTCGCATTACCCGACTTTAGGCAGAGGCTCGCCGCATCAATAGTGACGTTGGGGCGCGATTCATAAATAATGCCAACCACACCCAGAGGCACACGCATCTTGCCGAGCTTGATGCCGCTGGGACGATCTTGCAGGTCGGTGACTTCGCCAATCGGGTCAGGCAGTTCTGAGACCTGCTGTAGTCCCTCAATCATGCCATCAATACGCTCCGCATTGAGTTCAAGACGGTCGAGAAGGGCTGCATCCGGACCATTGCTGCGACCATTTTGCATATCCACTGCATTAGCTGCGAGAAGGTTGGCGCGGTCATGGTTCAGCGCGTCGGCAATGGCCAGCAGGGCCTGATTTTTAAGGGATGTTTTAGCCGCGGCAATTACTCTCGACGCTTCCCGCGCCTGTGTGCCGACAGACTGCATATAGCTTTTAATAGTCATAATTTTCAATCAGATAGAATCAATAGAAGGCAAAGACGCCATTATACGTTTTGCTTGTCATTAATGTCTGATTTTAAATTAAAGCCTTTGCTGAAAAAAGCCGGTGTTCTTTTAGCTAGAAGACTATTGGTTCTATCGGTGTTCTATAGGTACTTGCTAACAATCCCCGCCAGCGCATCAAGATGCAGCGGCTGTGAATTCAGGCAGGGGATATAGTGAAAAGTCTCGCCACCGTGCTCGGTGAAAATTTCACGACCCTCGCCATCAATCTCTTCGATGGTTTCGAGACAGTCAGAGGAAAAGCCCGGGCAGATCACTGCCAGATGCTTTATACCCTGATCGGGCATAGCCTCAAGGGTCTTGTCTGTATAGGGCTGCAACCAGGGCTCGCGACCAAAGCGCGACTGGAAAGTGGTCATAATCTTATCCTCATCCAGACCCATCTTCTCACGCACCAATCTGGTCGTCTGATGACAGAGGCAGTGGTATGGATCGCCATTATGTAAGTAGCGCTCAGGCGTGCCATGGTAGGAGAACATCAACTTGTCGGGCATCCCATGTTCATCAATGTGCGCCTGAATGCTTTCGCAGAGTGCATGAATATAAGCCGGCGTCTGGTGATAGCTACCAATAAAATGCAACTCTGGAACCCAGCGGGTTTTAGTGAACGTTTGCGCCACAGCATCAAAGGTTGAGCCAGTGGTTGCACCGGAGTACTGGGGGTAGAGAGGCAGCACAGTAATATCGCGAACATTCTGCGCAGTCAGCTCGGCAATCGCCGATTCCATAGAGGGGTTGCCATAGCGCATACCCAGTACCACCGGCACATCCGCATTAAATTTTTCATCGAGAATCTTTTTCACCCCAGCCACCTGAGCCTTGCTGTGAACCAGCAGCGGAGAGCCGCCCTCAGACCAGACAGTCTGGTAGAGCTTGGCCGAACGTCGCGGACGAATACGCAGAATAATTAGATTGAGAATCATCCACCACAGCAGTCGCGGAACCTCGACAACTCGGGGATCGCTGAGAAACTCTTTTAGATAGCGACGCAGTTCAGGAGTTTTCGGTGCATCCGGGGTGCCCAGATTGCATAGCAATACGCCACGTTTTGGCGAAGGCCCTTTGTGGTCGTACTCGGTCTGGCCCTGATACTTCATCTGTGCTCCCAATGCGCTGTTGTTATTCTGGCTGTTGTTCTGTTAGTGCGATATGCGGAAACCATACTGCATGAGTCGCGGATCGCCAAATATTATCGACTAATTATTCACGCTGGTGTACGTGCCAGGCCTGTGGCTGGATTTGGTATAGAGGATTAAATTGCTTTTAGTGATCGATTTTTAAAAGCTGACCCCCAACCCCTTCAAGGCTATAATGCCCGCCTTTCACATACAGTGTACTGGTAACCAGAAAACCCAATGACCGATTCAGCTTCAGATCGCCGCACTTTCGCTATTATCTCGCACCCGGATGCGGGTAAGACCACCATCACCGAAAAACTATTGCTACTCGGTAATCTGATTCAGGTGGCGGGTACGGTAAAGGGTCGCAAAAGCGATCGCCATGCGACCTCGGATTGGATGTCGATGGAGAAAGAGCGTGGTATCTCGGTGACTTCATCGGTGATGCAGTTTCCCTATCGCGACTGTATGGTCAATCTGCTCGATACTCCCGGTCACGAAGATTTCTCTGAGGATACTTATCGCACTTTGACTGCTGTGGATTCATCGCTGATGGTGATTGATGGCGCCAAAGGCGTGGAAGATCGCACCATTAAGCTGATGGATGTCTGCCGTCTGCGCGATACGCCGATCCTTGCCTTTGTAAACAAGATGGACCGCGAGATTCGCGATCCTATCGAGCTGTTGGATGAGATCGAGAGCGTACTTAAAATTAAAGCGGCGCCGATCAATTGGCCAATTGGTATGGGCCGTGGCTTCCGCGGTGTCTACAACCTCTATACAGATACCATTCATGTTTACACTCAGGGCAAGGGCCACACCCTGGCGGATGATATCCAGATTAAAGGTCTGGATTCCCCTGAAGCCTATGCCGCGCTCGGTGACTATGCCGATGATGTGCTTGAAGAGTTGGAGCTGGTCAAAGGCGCAACTCACGAGTTTGCTATGGACGATTTTTTGGCTGGTCGTCTGGCACCGGTGTTCTTTGGCACAGCTATGGGCAACTTTGGTGTCCGCGAGATGTTGGATGATTTTGTTCGTTGGGCACCGCCACCACAGCCGCGAGCGACCAAAGAGCGTGAGGTGGTTGCCGATGAGAAAAAATTCAGCGGGTTTGTGTTTAAGATTCAGGCCAATATGGATCCCAAACACCGCGACCGCATTGCCTTTCTGCGTATCTGCTCGGGCAAATACACCAAGGGCATGAAGATGAAACATGTGCGCACCGGTAAGACAGTGCGTATTGCCGATGCTTTTAGTTTTAAGGCGGGTGAGCGTATCTCTCTTGAAGAGGCTCAGGCCGGAGATATTATCGGGCTGCACAATCACGGTTCAATTCAGATTGGCGATGCCTTTACTGAGGGTGAAGATTTAAAATTCAGCGGCATTCCGCACTTTGCCCCAGAACTGTTTAAGCGTATTCGGTTAGCCGATCCGCTCAGAGCCAAGCAGTTGCATAATGGTATTCGCCAGCTGTCGGAAGAGGGCAGTACTCAGGTGTTTTTCCCGTTTCGCAACAACGATGTGATTGTTGGTGCTGTGGGTCAACTTCAGTTTGATGTTGTCGCCTATCGCCTGAAAGAAGAATACGGTGTAGAAGCAATCTATGAATCAGTAAATGTGCATTCCGCGCGTTGGACTGAAGCTGAGGACAGCAAGCAGATGGAGTCTTTTAAAAACAAGACTCAGGATAATCTGGCAGTTGATGGGGGTGGCCACCTGACTTATTTGGCACCGACCCGAGTAAACTTATCACTGACCGAAGAGCGCTATCCGGAAATTGCATTTCGCTCTACGCGCGAGCATTAATAACAGCTAACTTTAGCTAAAATAATAAGAATTGAAGAGTCCAACTATGAGTGACAGAGGTGTGAGCAAAAAGGTAAATACAATCTCCCAGGAGCAATGTCCTGAGCATTTGCGCACCAATCGCAGTCGCCTTACCCGCTGGTTTGGCAGAACTTTCTACCGCTCAATCGGCTGGAATCTAGAAGGCAATATAGTCGACTCTGAGCGCGTATTAATTGTCGCCGCTCCGCATACCTCTAACTGGGATTTTGTCTTTGGTATCGCCGCTGTTTTAGGTATTAATGCCCGTGTACGTTGGCTGGGAAAACATACTATTTTTAAGCCCGGTATAACCTGGTTTATGCGCTGGCTGGGCGGTATTCCGGTCAACCGCGAAAAGCCCGATGCAGTGATGGGTTATGTGGATGAAGCGGTTAAAAAAGATAATGGTGTGGTTTTAGTGGTAGCACCTGAAGGGACGCGTAAGAAATCACCGAAATGGAAGTCTGGGTTTTTGCGTATAGCTGAGAAAAATAACTGCAAAATTCAGCTCGGCGCATTGGATTTTGCCAATAAGCGGATTGTACTCGGTGATGTATTTGAGCCCACCGGCGATAATCAGGCTGATATTGCCGCCATTATCGAATACTACGGTCAGTTTAAGGGCAAGCATCCAGATCAGTTTTAAATAATGGTTTTCCATAGGCAAAAGTATGGATTTTATTATTACTCTTGGACTCACATTCGCACTCATTTTGGTGGCGCTCCTAGTGTTTCGCTATGTTGGGCTTCCTGTCTATCGTATCGAAGCTATCAATATAAAAAGGCTCCTGGAATCTGTGCTGGCTGAAACTGCCACTGAGGATGACTGGGATGTATTTACTGGTATGCCTATTCACCATAATCCAGAGCTGGATGACATTCGTGTTCAATGTGCTATGTTAGCGCTCACTGAGATGACAGTGCGGCGCGGATTGATTGTTTTCACCGACACTGGTCGGGCGCAGATTGAAGAGCAGCTGAAAATTCTCAACAAACAAATTCTCAATAGATAAGTTTTGCAAAAAAAACGGAGTACCACCATGATTGAAAAGACATCACCGATCGCCAGATTTTTGGTTATTGCCGCTGCCTTTGTAATTGTAGTCTCAGGCCTAAAAATGGCCGGCGCTCTGTTGGTGCCTTTTTTGCTGGCAGTGTTTATTGCCATGATTGTATCGCCACTATTAGGTTGGCTTAAGGATCGCGGTATTCCCGGCGGTCTGGCTATTCTGCTTATTGTTATATTAATTCTCTTGGTCGGTCTGTTATTAACTGCGGTGATTGGTTCCTCTGTGGACAATTTCCGCCAGGATATTCCAATTTACTCCGCCAAGCTAACGGCGATGAGCGAGGGCGTTCAGCAGTGGTTGAGCCTGCGCGGTATTGTTATCGACCAGCAGCTCTGGCAGAACAGCTTCGACCCCAGTGTGGTGATGTCATTTGCCGGCAGCACCCTGGCATCCTTTGGCAATGTGATGACCAATGCGGTGATGATTTTGCTGACGGTAATATTTATTCTTGCGGAAAATATGGGCTTCGGCGAGAAACTTAGATTGGCCAGGGGCTCGGATGTCTCTCAGGAATGGCTAACCAAATTTTCCGAGAGCGTGCACAGCTATCTGGCCATTAAAACGGCAATCAGTCTACTTACCGGACTGCTGATCTTTATCTGGTTGTCCATTCTCGGTGTCGACTACGCAGTACTCTGGGGGCTAATTGCCTTTTTACTTAACTTTGTCCCCACCGTGGGCTCGTTTATTGCTGCGGTGCCAGCGGTATTGTTGGCTGCTGTTCAGCTGGGGATCTTTCCGGCGGGCTTGACCCTTGGCGGTTTTGTTGTGGTCAATCTGGTGATGGGTAATATGCTTGAGCCGCGCTGGATGGGCAAGGGTTTAAATCTCTCCCCGCTGGTAGTATTTGTCTCTCTGGTGCTTTGGGGCTGGGTGTTGGGCCCAGTGGGCATGTTGCTGTCGATTCCGCTGACGATTATGATCAAAATCGCACTGGAAAATCAGGAAGAAACGCACTGGATTGGTGTGTTACTCGGCTCTGGTATAGCGCTCGAACCTGTCGATGATGAGACCGACAATAAACAAACTACTGAACAGAGCTAGGAGAAAAAAGCAGAGTAACAACAAATTGCTACTTTCTAAGTTACCTCAGTGTCGACGATCTATTATTGAGAAAAACTGCGCTAAAATGAACGAGCCTGGAGTCAGCACTAGGCAATTCTATTTGAAGATTAGTCATGCCAGCTTCACTAACCTCAAGCCGGCGAAGGAACCATTGAATAAAGCCTTAATAATCTCTATATATAGCCTTTTAGCGTTATAGCCTTCACCTGCTGTTGTATTTGACCACTGATCATAAGTCAATTATGGTGGGCGTAATAATATCCATAACTAAATAAGAAATTTATCCCCCCCCCCTCCATCCCCGTTTTTAAGGTTTTCATAATGTTCTGTCTAAGATCTATGCTGTTTTTAGCACTCTTGCTTGTTGCATCCGATGCGCTTTCAATGCAAATTTTTATTAAGACACTCACTGGTACAACAATTACCCTTGACGTTGAACCTTCTGACACCATAGAAAATGTGAAGCAAAAAATTCAAGACAAATCGGGCATACCGCCAGATCAACAACGACTTGTTTTTGCAGGCAAGCAGCTTGAGGATGTGAGAACGCTAAGCGATTACAATATTCAAAAGGAAGCCGCGTTACATTTAGTACCTCGCTTGACGAGTACAACTAGCTTACTCGATGTCGATGGCAACGGTGAATATGACGCCCTGACTGATGGCCTGCTATTGCTCAGAAATATGTTTGGCTTTACCGGTGAGCAGTTAATCAACGGTGCTATAGGTAGCGATGCCCTTTTCAGCGCTTCCATTGAGGTTCAAGAGCGTATTAATAGTCTTGGTGCAAGCCTTGATGTTGATAACGATGGGCATGTTGAAGCATTATCAGACGGCCTGATTATATTGCGTTACCTGTTCGGTTTTTATGGTGAGTCATTAATCGCTGATCTGGTTGCAGAAGATGGTCTAAGACAAGACCCTAGCGAGATTAAAGCCTATATTGAATCACTTTTGGCAGAGTATGTTGCGCCACAGATTACCTTAAGTAGCGAAGTAACTGTCTATGAAAATCAACAGGCTGTGGCAACTGTTAGCGGCACATTTTCGCCTGGCTATGCGGCCAATCTTATTTATAGCTTAACTGGTGATGATGCTTCACAGTTCAGTATAGATTCGGCTTCAGGTGTAATAACGGCCCACACAATGCTTGATTATGAAAGCCGGCCTACTTATTTATTAACCGTTATAGCCTATGACGGGATTGAGAGTAGCCAGCAGGAGTTAACAGTCAATATCGCAGATATTAACGAAGACCCTATCTTTAGTATAAATACATCAGTAACCATAAGAGAATCCGAGCTTTTGTTCCTTCAGACACCGGCAGCTCTGGGTATCCACGGGCTTATAGCACCAGAGTCCTGTGCAAATAGAAATTGCGATGGAATGGATGGCTATCTTAGACTTGAAGAAGATCGTATTTTTATGACACTCAAAAGAAGATATGAACTTCTTAATGAAAGTACGGGTCCAGGATATTATTTTATAGAGGCTTTTAACCCGCAACTATCTGACCCAGAAAGTCGCACTAATTTTGTTGGGGGAGTAATTAACACCTATACCGGTGCTCTGTACAGGAACGCTGTTGACTGTGGTGACGGGTACTGCTTTTGGTCTGATGGTGTGATTTACTCAGGGTTTCATTCTTTCTTACAACTCTTTGGAATAGTGGGGAATTTTTTGGACCTTGCTGTTACCTATGGAGATATGCATCCTTCCGAGCTGGGTTTCGTTCCTCAAATGGTATCTAGCCTACCTATGGATTACGACACACTACCTTTTTTCAATCAGGTCGGGGACGAGCGTAAAGCATTGGGTGATGGAGTTTGGGGTGGCAGACTTAGCCAGATGTATTGTGCCTGGGAGCGAACTCAAGAGGGTATAAAAAATTACCCGCTTGGCGCCCCTTTGATTATCAGTCAGGATAATCAGATCTATGGGCCGGCTTATTTTGAGGATGGAGAAGAAGAGAGTTGGAGCAGTTGCCATGAATTATCTTTATTTATCATTAACGATAACGACAATGCGCCGGTCTTCACTTCCCCAACCAGCTATACAGTATCAGCAAATGATGTGCAGATTGGCACAGTTACAGCAACAGATCGCGATGGAACCATCAGTTACACAGAAGGTTCTTATGAAAATCCTGTTCAGCTGGAATTTATAGATACCCTTAGTTATTCCCTTAGTGGCTCTGATGCAGAGTGGCTAGTTATAGATTCAGAAACAGGCGAGTTAAGCTTTAATTCAGCCCCTGACCCGGCAGTTAAATCGACTTACTCAGTGACCGTAACCGCCTCAGACCAGGCAACTGAAAGTTGGTCGGATACAGAGTATAAGATGGTGCCAGGGCCGCTAACTACCGCGCAGGATATTACCATTGATGTTTTGATTGAATCCATGGTCGGTGAAGATGGGGAGGTCGACAGTCCATTAGAGATGCCCACCTGTGACAGGCATTTTGCTGTTCGTGGCCCAGATGGAGAGTTCTTTTACAATGAACAGGCGCATGTTTACAGCTATACAAATCTCGATTGGCAGCAACCTGATGTTAATCAGTTGGCTTGGCATGGATTAGTTGGAGACTATGGAGGCGGAATAATGTTTGCTTGTGCTGCTTATCAGCAGGTTCTTGTAGATATCGTCGATCAGGTTGAAAGCAACGATCAATCATCGAGCTATATAACGTACTCAGAAGATTGGTCAAACCAAATTGCCAACGAATTATTCACTGAGGGTTGTGCAATTTCATCGGGTGATTCAAACCTTAGCCATTTTGTTGGTGAACTTATGTCAGTCTATGAACAGCGTCAAATGGACTTATTTATCAATTTAGATGGGTTGAAAATAGCCTCCTATGAATTATTAAATACCTGCCTAGTAAATTATCAACGAGAGTCTGGTTAATAATAGTCTCAGTAGCCCAGACATAGTCATACCAGCGAAGGTAGGTATCTATGTGTATATGGACCCCAGCCTTCGCTGGGGTGACGTGTTTGTGCTGGGATGACTTTCTTATAGAATCAAAAAAGCCCCAGCGTAAACTGAGGTTTTTTAAATTATGGTGCCCGGTCTCGGACTAAATGCGCAGTATTTTGGGCGCGTTCGCTTGCGAAGGCGGGGCAAAGCCCTGAGCGCTCTTGCGCGAATCCATCTAACCGTTCGATGACTTTCTTATAGAACCAAAAAACCCCCAGCTTTCACTGAGGGTTTTA
>Ga0115564_10002620_pt1 | contig 15609 bp, 15 predicted proteins | sample COGITO_mtgs_1105_7_FD_88680 | JGI IMG/M metagenome (GOLD analysis project Ga0115564, IMG submission 88680) | Pelagic marine microbial communities from North Sea - COGITO_mtgs_110523 | ecosystem: Environmental > Aquatic > Marine > Epipelagic | place: Germany:Helgoland, sampling site Kabeltonne...
AGTAAACCCAGCCGAAACGTGAACCCGAACGCGGCGGACAAATGCCCCCACAATCACAGCTGCCAAAACTACTGCAAACGCTGAATAAGCCAGCGGTAAATACCCAGCGGCCTCCGTATTGGCAGAGTCTGTGGCACTAAGAATCACCATCAAAATAATGACGAGTGCCAAAGCAGATGTGGCTCCAGCAAAGACCCCGACAATCAGCGTGCGTGAACCACCTGAAGGCTTCTCGGCTATGGGGTGGCTCACGATCTCTGATCCTCCCGGGGAATACTAACTGAGTGGGAACAACACAAGGCGCGCAAGCACTCGTTTCAATTGTCATTCCAGTTTTTAATGGCAAAAATCATTTACGAGACTTGATCGAATCGATACAGAATCAAACCCACAGAAACCTTGAGATCATTTTCAGCGAAGGTGGCGGCATAGATTCAAGCCAGGAAATCATCGCGGAATACGCCAATGCGGACCCTCGAATCCAATTGATTCTGACTCAAAAACAGATAACCGCAGCCGAGAATTGGACCAGGGCAACCGAGGCGGCTTCCGCGAGCTACATCAAACTTATTTGCCAAGACGACCTCCTTACCCCTGACTCAATTGAAAAACAGCTACAAGACCTCACTAGCTTTCCGAACGCGGTAATGGCAATCGCCCAGCGCGACGTGATCGACCGCAACAGCAAGTTAATCTACGCCAAACGTGGCCTGACCGGACTCAAGGGCAAAGAAATTGATGGGTCTCGTGCCGTCCACACCTGTTATCTCCAAGGCACAAATGTGTTTGGAGAACCACTCGCAGTTTTGTTCCGGCGCTCGCCACTATTGGCAGCCATGCCCTGGACCGACCACAACCCACTCATGCTTGACCTCAACACCTATCAAAAAGTTGCTCCCTTGGGGACAGTGGTCACTCGACGTGAATCGCTCGGGGCTTTCCGAGTGAGCACCGGTTCCTGGTCCACCCGTCTCGCCAAACTTCAACTTGCACAAACCAAGCAGTGGCAACAGGCCTACGCCCAAGAAACCCACGCAACCGCGGCCACTCGCACCCGAGCAGCTGCAGGGCGCCATCTTCAGGTGAACCTGCGTCGGGCGGCCTACCAGATCCTCAAAGCCAAGGGCACCATGTAGGGAAAAGGGTTGTAAAAGTGGGCTCCGCCAAAAGTCTTCACCGCACCCCTAGACTCTCACCGTGAGTCCCAAGCCAGACAGCGCCACTGCGTCATCCAATTTGCGTGTGAGTGTTGTGATACCGGTCTTCTTGGGCCAAGAGACCCTCCCCGACCTTATGGCTGAACTTGGGCGCTACACATCCCCTACCAAAACTGCCCAGGGCCACACCTTCACAATCGAAGAGATCCTGCTGGTGTGGGACCGAGGCCCCCGAGGCAGCGACCAAACAATTCGTGACCTTGCCCAGAAGTATTCATGGGTTAAGCCCCTCTGGCTCAGTCGCAACTTTGGCCAGCACGCAGCAACCCTTGCTGGAATGACCTCTTCCGGTGGGGACTGGATCGTCACTATGGACGAAGACGGACAACAAGATCCAGCCTTCATTGCCGACATGATCGACTCCGCGTACGCACACAAAGCGCAATTGGTCTACGCGACTCCGAGCAACCCACCACCGCACTCAAAGATTCGCAACCTCGGTTCACGATTTGCCAAAAAACTTTTCGCTGGGGCGCTCGCCGACGGTGGCTTCGCCCAGTTCAACAGCTACCGCCTTGTATTGGGTGAAATTGGCCGCAGCGTTGCCGCCTACACCGGCACCGGCGTTTACCTTGATGTCGCCTTGAGTTGGGTCGTGGCAGATGTCACCAACTGTCCGGTTAAGGGACGCGAAGAAGGTCGGCCTGCTGCCAACTACAACTACCGTAGTCTTGCCGGACATTTTAGCCGACTAATTGTTTCCAGTGGCACCAAGCCGCTTTTCTTCGTTTCGTGGCTCGGAATATTTTTTGTCGCACTTGGCGGTCTGGCCAGTCTGTGGGTGATTTACCAGCGCGTAACTGGCGAAGTGACAATTGCCGGTTGGGCTTCCACTTTCATTGCGCTCATGTTGATTGGTGGGGCGATCCTGCTGAGCATTGGCATTGTGGCCCAGTACGTAGGTGCAGCAACCAACATGTCACTCGGTAAGCCCCTATATGTTGTGGTCAGGGACCCTAAAGACACTTTCGATCCACAAGCGCACCTAGACTCGTGAGCCTCAATCACGTCTGGATTATTGGGGCAGGCGGACTTCTTGGCGGGGCCCTCACTCGCCAACTGAACCGGAATCAACTTTTCCGAACACTGCCAAATGAAACCATCAACTGGGCTGATCGCGACCACGTCCAACACAGTTTCGAACGAAATTACCAGCAGCTCCTCACCCAAGCAGGAACCGATCCCTGGACGGTGATCTGGGCTGCGGGTCATGCTTCAACTTCCAGCACACACCTTGACACGCGTCAAGAACTCGACACCCTCCAACTGCTGATTAATGTGATGAACAAATTCTCCACAAATAGCCAAGGAACCTTTTTTCTTACCTCGAGCGCCGGAGGTGTCTACGCCGGATCGCAGGATCCACCTTTCACCATCAACACCAAACCCAATCCGACGAGTGCATATGGCGAATTAAAACTTACCCAAGAAAATCTAGCCAAAGAACAACTCACGCGTACTTGCCGAGTAGTAATTGGTCGAATCAGCAATCTCTACGGTCCCGGCCAAGACATAAATAAACTTCAGGGACTTATTTCACAACTGGCCGTTTCCGCACTTACAAAAAAACCGCTCAATATTTTCGTATCCCTAGATACGATGCGGGACTACATTTATGTCGACGATGCGGCAGAGACCGTTATCCACCTTCTTGACAGTGACTCCGAAAACCCATCGACCCACGTAGTCGCTTCCGGCCATCCCGTGAGTCTTGGGTACCTAATTCAACTGGCCCAGGGCATTTCCCGCGCCCGAATCCCATTATCAATTGGTGCCCACTCAAGTTCGGCAGCACAAGCTCGCGATCTCAGGCTCACGCCAAGTGTCTCTCCTGAAACAGGCACCCCCACGACTCTTCCTGCCGGGATCAAGAACGTCTATCTCGATATTCTCCAACGGAGACAAGACGCATGACAAAAAAAACCTGGATGATCACTGGCTCAAATGGGCTCTTAGGTTCCAATGCAGTCGCTCACCTTGATTCAAAGGCCACAGTGATTGGGGTGAGTAGAGGGCGACACGATCTCACCACGCCTGAATCCCTCGCCCAAGAAATTATCGAAACCAAGCCCAACTACTTGCTTCACACAGCCGCAATCGCCGATCATGCACTCTGCGAGAAACGACCTGATCTTGCTAAAGCGATCAATTCAGACTCAATCAGAGTTATTGCCCGGGCTTGTGAGACCGCAAACACCAAACTCATCTTTATCTCTACCGATGCCGTTTTCTCTGGTCAACCGACAGAAACAAAGCCTGCTGGAAACTATCTAGAAACTGATGAACCATTTCCCAACACTGTCTACGGAGAATCAAAACTAATCGGGGAGCGAAACGCGGAAAGTGAAACCAATCCATTAATCGTCAGAACCAACTTCTTCGGGTGGAGCCCCACAGGTCAACGCTCTATTCTCGAATTCTTCATAAACGAGCTTCGGGCAAATAGAAGCGTCAACGGTTTCACCAGTGTCACCACCACAAGCCTGTATGCAGAAACCCTGGTGGATTACATCTACCAACTAAAGGACCGGATCGGAACTTTCCACATCACATCACAGGATGCGATCACCAAATACGAATTCGGAATCAAGGTTGCCGAAGTATTCAATTTGACCGAATCGCTCGTCGTACCTATCGAGTCACCCGACGATAAAGATCTCAGCCTAAATACAACCAAACTTGCAAAAGCGCTGGGCTTTGATGCGCAGACACAAAGTGAAGGATTGCTTCTTGCTCGAAGCAGTCAACCATCAGGAAATGCAAGTATCTAGCAACAGTTCAACGTCTAACGGTCGCAATCGTCTGGAAACCACAGCAATGACATGTTTTGACCGAGAACCAAACCTCAAGGGAAGTGGACACTGCGACAGGGTCGTATTCTTGGATATCCACCAAACTAAAATCGGTCGACGGTTTACCAGCACAAAGTAAATAGTTCGAGTCACTGTCTTCCACGTACCGAGCGTGTGCTGATATAAACTGATAAAAATCGGTGGTACTGATCCTCAACCCGCATTAGGTGGCTTCTAGCGTTCCAACAAAACACTCAGTGACTCCAGGCCATTTACGTTATTACCCTCATCGAGCAAAATGACTGGACGATCCAAAACAAAATCAGGTAAATGGGTCAGCCCCGCATATCTCTTGTTCCCATGCCGGAGTATTGGTAAGCCATTACCTGCATAGCCAGTCCACGATTGGTCGCCCGTAAGAATCTGCGCCTAACAGTCCCGCAAGTTGTCGCGTGCAGGCGTATACCCGCGGAGCTTCGGAAAACCCTGATGGAACTATCGCGGAGGGAGCGTTAGCCCCCGTGCACAGATACACACAAGCTAAAGGATTGCTGGCAATTGATTGATCACTCGATCCGTTGACTTCGGCTGGCCACCCGTAGCCACCCGAGCTACTCTTGAATGGGACGGACAGTGATCCCTCCTCCGGACGGGCATTTACAATCATATGTGAACGTTACGAAGCCAAAGTGAGTAGGACAACTGCCCCAGCGAATCCCATCCAACGTGGAGAGCTCATCTTGTTTCGCTCGGCTTGATCTAACAGTATTAGTCCCAGTGGCAAAGTGATTGTGGTGGCGACGATAACAACCAAGAACTCCAATTTTTAAGGCTGTAATTTGGTCCGCCACCGGTTATCCAAAAATTCAAGAAGTAAATTGCAAGGGCCAAGAAGGTGACTGCTCCGATCGGCGTAAACCTCGCATGACGATCTACTTCGGCTTTTTGGGGACATCTTGAAGGAAGATGCCCTCGGCAATGACTGGGGAAACTGCCAGAATTCCTAACGGCGGCCCCACTGATTCGGTACTACCTCTTGCAGCGAAGAGCCCGGTGTCAGCAAGGCCAGCGAACATACCCGGCTGCGGGTAGAGGCGCTCGACACCACACTTCTCTCGGAAGCACCTGCGGAGGGCAAAATATTTATGCCAATAACACAGTTCAGACTTGTTGCAATGGGCTGGAACAGCCCATTCGCAGTTTTAATTCTATGCACGTGCCACTTAGCATTTCCAATCGGTTGACCGTGCGCTCATTCCCGCCGTGCAATTCCTCGGGGACTCGTTAACCGACGGGTTTCGCTTACCAATAACTGCAGCTAACTAGTTAGATAATTCCCAGAGAGCAGAGTTTCCTTCGGTGCAGTCCAGAATCAATGGCACGCCAAAATCCTTCAGGAGCAATGTCGATTGCTTTAATAAAACCGGCTGCTGAAATTTGAGTAATCCGCTCTGAATCCGACATGAACTTGGTGATCACCGAGGGCAAATCTTTGACATTACGAAAATAGCCGTAGTCCACTTCGGGGATGAAGAAACGCGACGTCCTATCACGATCGTCCGTCAGCAACATGGTCCCGGCAACCATTGCCTCCAACACGCGAGTCTTTAGCTGCTCAAATGGGCCAGCAGAAGATTGTGAAAAATTTAAAGTCATTCGTGAGGATGCAAGCCCTGCCATGTAGTCCAACCATGAAGGCTGTTCATGGCGAGAAGATTCAAAAGTTTCAGCTCTGTCAGATCTATGTGGGTTTACCGCGACGGATACACCCAGACTTCGAATTTGATCAACGAGCTCAACCCGATAGGGGTACATAGTGCCTATGAATGAAAGATCGAACCTAGGGCTTGCGTCGCTAAGTCGCTCGCTCACGAGGGCTAAAGATTCCCGTGACATCGGCATATTGACCGGCCCTACCTCCGGCCGACCGCGGACCATTCGGCCATCCATGGGAATGCAAATATCAACCAACAGGAAACGGTCAGAAATCCGTGCCAATAGACGCGACTGCGCTGAGAGCCACTGAAAGGAAGAATCAAACATCACTCCCAGCAAGACCCCATCCCACACCGCTGACAGTTGGGACCATAGTGAATCCCAACTCCAGAGAGGGCTTACTTGGCCCGGATCGCTCTCCACATGCCCCATTACATGTGTTGCTCCCACCGACTGAACAACATCAATTAGTCGTGCGTGCCATGCCTCTGGTGTTTCACCGGGATCAACATGACACAAACTGACCGAGTCGATTCCCAGAATCTCGCGCAGCGACTGTGCTGCTTCATAGTAAAAGTTTCGATTTCCCGGAGCAAACGATTCGAAGGATTTTCCTTCCTGTGGCACCACCACTACATGCGTTGTTCGGTCAAGTGACAGCGTTAAGGGCGCTGATTTTGGAACCGCATCTAGGGACGCCAATCGTTCTTTCAGGTAGGAGCGCTCCGCTCGAATAAAGCCCACCCGCTCGGGCATACTCGCTATGCGATCCCGTGCACTCCTTGCCGGGAACTGATTCACCCGCTTAGAGTACCTGATCACCATTCTTAAAGGTCTACTCAAGTTTCGAATCGGCATGACCGACGCCCCCAAGACCCGATTCACTCAAGTCCCGCAAGAAATATGTCGACTTATTAGTAGCGGGCAAATTTGGGGTACGGTATTGCGCTTTACGAATGCCTACAACATGGCTTTAGTCAAGTATCACTGGTAAAACCGAGGTTCGGGACCTGTCTGCGGTTCAGCACTAACTTTCCGCTATATTCTTGATTCGACTACACAGACAATTTACAATCTCTAAAGCGAATACGAGGCGTAACGCCCATCAGCTCAGCCGGTTGGATGCAAATCCCCATTTTTCCGGGAGCCAAGCCAATCAGGATTCACCACATTAGATTTCATTAGGCAAACGCCCACGAGAGCCCGTCTACAACTGGCGAAGCAGTTTCTCTGGGGAAACTCGCAATCAACAATAAGGTTCTCGCTACGGAGAACCAATCCTTTTGGCTTGATTTCTTGGCTAATTCGGGAATGCAGCCCATGGATTGGATCTATTGGCTCGCCTTCGACGAGCTGAACACGGCTGGAAAGCAACGCGTTATTGATCGCACACTGTGGGGATGCTCCTCTACGTGTGGCCACCGGTCTGTTGACACCGAGATTCTCAAGTCAGTACGCCACTCCGCTAAGTATGAAGAAGCTGTAAACTTGATGCGTGTCCGTTCCCAAAATTCTGCACCTGAGCACGTATGACGACCATGGTGGCGCTGCTCGGGCCGCGCTTGCAATCCACAACTCGCTGCAATCTGCAACTATCGATTCACAAATACGTATTGCTCAAGCAGGCAGCCTTCGATTTAAACTTGCCAAGGAAGCGGACCGCAGGCTGTGGGGACTACAAAAGAGTCAGGCGCTCACCTGGCGCTCACCAGCTCGCTTCGGTTCAATCTCTGCTAAGGAGATAAATAACAGCGGAGCCGATATTATTCACTTGCATTGGGTAACTGACGGCTTTCTTACGATTGAGTCAATTGGCCAGATCAAGAAACCGATTGTGTGGTCCCTGTGTGATGCGTGGGCATTTTCGGGCTCTGAGCATTACGCCACTGAAGTGTCCGGAACCAGATCCACCAAGGGCTATCAACGAGGCAACCGTAACCCAGAGGATTCTAGATTTGATCTTGATCGCTGGACCTGGAATCGCAAGAAAGCCAAATGGCAGACACCCATGGTTCTACTTCCTGCAAGCAACTGGCTCGCTCAAGCCACCAAAGCCAGCAACCTCATGGGCCATTGGCCAATTACTCAGATCCCACACATTGTCGATACCAACGTTTTCACAAGCTCTGATAGGGGATCAGTGAACGGCCAACAACCGATAATCCTGTTCCTGTCCTCTGCCGGTATTCACGACACTCGCAAAGGCGCTGACCTTCTGATTGAGGCACTCAAAAATCCAGCGATTACGCAGCGATTACGCGTCGTCATTGTTGGTCGGCGTCCCACTCTTGACGAAGAACAGCGGCTCACGGCGAAACTCAAACATGACTTGGTCTTTTACGGTGAAGCGCGCGGTGATCAGGAACTGATTAAATTGTATTCGAACGCTGACCTTACGGTGGTTCCAAGCCGAGAGGACAACATGCCGATCACTGCAATGGAAAGTCAAAGTTGTGGAACTCCCGTTGTTGGGTTTCGGATTGGCGGTTTGCCTGACGTTGTCGATCCTGGGGTAAGTGGCTACTTGGCTGAACCGGAAAACACCCAGGACCTTGCTCAAGGAATTGTGCAGGTATTGAACTGTAATCTCAGAGACTCCACGCGGCAGCACGCCAAATCAACTTGGTCACCTGAAGTTATTGTCCCTCAACTACTTGCTGTATACGAATCGGCTTTGTCGTGAGTGTCTCGAAGTCCATGCTGGTTTTCGAGGTTTGGAGCCCATTGCTCGGCACATAAGACTCAGCCTTGAACCGGAAAAGTTTAATGGATTCGCGGGTAAGGGAAACGGGTATGGGCTGCGAAAAAGAAATCGCATGGGATCGCAGGTCGCGACAATAACTACATTTCCTCATAGTCTCGACCGCCAAACCAAGGGCGCTCAGCCCATTACGTCTGCTTTTGAGTTGTACGGGTTTGGGGTCAGAAGTTGCTACAAATAATCGCCCTAAATTACGTGAGTGTATAAGTGCCAAGAATACCCGGGCAAAGAATCCTTCGAATCTTCTCTCGGTTTCACCGTAAATCATGCCAAACCCTAGTTTCTCTGGGTGGCCCGAGATCTACACCGCTGAAGAGCCTGGCGCGCTCCGTTCCGGACCCAAGCCAGTCTTCACCGAGGGCTCCTAAATGAATGCACTACCATTACATACCGTGCCAGCCCAGAAGACTTTGATCGCCATCCCCGCGTGGAACGAGGCTGGTTCAATTGCTTCGGTGGTGGCTTCCGTGCAGGAACACCGTCCCGACGCAGATATTTTGGTCGTCGATGACGGCTCAACTGACTCGACCGCCCAAGATGCGGTCAGAGCGGGCGCGCAAGTGGTTTCCTTGCCCTTCAATGTGGGGGTGGGGGGAGCCATGCGAACCGCTTTCCTCTACGCCCAGCGCGAGGGCTACCAGGCCTTGGTGCAGGTGGATGCAGACGGACAACACGACCCCGCCGACCTTGATCGGCTTCTTGAAGGCCTCACAAACTCTGACATTGTTGTTGGGACCCGTTTTCACCCCGAGTCCATGTATTTTGTTGGCGGCCCCAGGCGCTGGGCAATGGTTTTGCTCTCCAAAGCCCTCAGTTGGATGAATAAGGGAACAATCTCGGACCCCACTTCCGGCTTTCGTTCCGCCGGACCAAAAGCAATCGAACTGTTTGCAATTGAATACCCCGCGGATTATCTGGGAGACACGGTGGGATCGCTCTCGATTGCCATCCGGCAAGGTCTGGTAATTCATGAGGCTCCAGTGACCATGTATTTCCGACAAGTGGGTCGGCCCAGTAAGAATGCTCTTTGGTCCGCGCTGTACCTGGGCCGCGCAACACTCGCTATCTTGGCGACTGGCCTCAAGGCTAACCGAACTCCACGGGAGGATGCCTCATGACCGCAAATATTTTGGCAGGTGCTGCCGCTCTGATCACTTTCGGTTTTGTTTTTTTCCTGCTGAGGCGCGGCGCATTACGCGAAAAATATGCGGTTCTGTGGCTGTTCTTTTCCGGGGCGGCATTGTTTTTCGCAGTCTTCCCGGGCGCTCTTGAGTGGCTCAGTGGGGTTTTAGGTGTTGCGCAACCGGTCAACCTACTTTTCTTTGTCACTGTCGTTCTACTTGTGCTAGTGAGTGTGCAGTTGAGTTACGAACTCAGCCGCCACGAGATGCGAATCAGGCGCTTGGCCGAAGAAGTTGCTTTGCTGCGTGACGAAATCAATCCGAACCGGCAAGAGCGTGACGGTAACTGAGCCAATTTTGGTGATCGCCTTCAACCGGCCCGATCACCTACGCATTCTCATCAATCGACTGCGCGAACTTCAGCCCAAGAAAATCTATTTTGCTGTTGATGGACCACGCAAGACCAAAGACGCAGACGCAGACAAAGTCGGCCAGTGCAAAGACCTAGCCCACTCGATCGACTGGGATTGTGAAGTAATAACCAATTTCCAGGAATCAAACTTAGGCTGCGGTCTAGGAGTGAGCGTTGCAATTACTTGGTTTTTTGAGAACGAAGAGCGTGGAATAATTTTGGAAGATGACATTATTCCCGACCCGTCCTTTTTTTCTTTCTGCGCTGAACTGCTAGAGCGCCATGAGCGAGACCCAGAGGTCTTTGCAATTTCTGGTTGCAACTTTGTTCCACCGAATCAGATTTCAACAAGCGGCTCATACCGATTTAGTCAGGTTCCACACATCTGGGGTTGGGCGAGTTGGCGGGATCGCTGGGCGCAATATCAACTGGATATCACTGGTTGGCGCACAGAACTGCCTGCGCGTAAACTATGGTCCAAATCCGGGAACTCAATTCCGGGAGCCGTGTACTGGGCGGGAACATTCGAATTGCTTGCCCGCAAGGAAGTGGATACGTGGGACGGCCAATTGGTCTACATGTGTATGAAGAACGGGATGCTCACTGCGACCAGCAATACGAATCTGATTGTAAACATTGGATTTGATGAGCAAGCGACTCACACGACTGAGGATCGTAATGAATTGCAACCGGTCATCCCGATGGCAATGCCGACTAAATCTGTCCCAATTAAATTGGATCATAAGGCTGATTCTTGGACTAGAAAGAACCATTTCCGTGGCACTTGGTGGGGAATGCTTCGTCAGGGCGATAGATTTCTCAAGAGACGTCGCGAAGAACATAGTCTAGGGAGGGTTTCATGAGTCTTGCAATGGGTCGAGTGATTGTCACCGGAGGCGCCGGGTTTATCGGATCACATCTTTGTGAGCGGCTACTCAACGACGGGTACGACGTGTTGTGTGTTGATAATTACTACTCATCGACCAAGGCCAACATCTCCCACTTGCTTCACAATCCTCATTTTGAGGTTATTCGTCACGACGTGACTTTCCCGCTCTATGTAGAAGTTGACCAGATTTTCCATCTGGCTTGCCCAGCCAGTCCCATTCACTACCAGCGTGACCCCGTACAAACCACTAAAACTGCTGTCCACGGCTCCATAAATATGTTGGGACTGGCTAAGCGCACGGGAGCCAAGATTCTGCTTACTTCGACGTCAGAGGTGTACGGCGATCCCCTCGTTCACCCGCAAACGGAGGACTATTGGGGCAACGTCAACCCAATCGGCCCTCGCGCGTGTTACGACGAAGGCAAGCGGGCGGCCGAAACACTCTTCTTTGACTACCACCGCCAGCATGGTCTTAAGATCAAAGTTGCTCGACTGTTTAACACTTACGGTCCGCGCATGCACCCACAAGATGGCCGGGTGGTCTCGAATTTCATCATGAGTGCCCTGACGGGAGCCCCACTCACTGTCTATGGTGAGGGGCAACAGACTCGATCATTTTGCTATGTCAGCGATCTGATCGATGGACTCATTGCCATGATGGATTCAGGTGACGAAACAACCGGCCCGATCAATCTTGGAAATCCGGGTGAATTCACCATCGGAGAATTAGCCAACATAGTGATCGACATGACCAAGAGTGACTCGTCGCTTGAATACCTCCCGCTACCTACCGATGACCCGATTCGCCGTCAGCCAGATATCACTAGAGCCAAGGATCAACTGGGATGGGCGCCAACAATTCCACTTATTGAAGGGCTCGAAACAACAATCAAGCACTTTAAGGAAAATGTAGTCTCATGATCACCGGGATTTTCCTGGTTCTTTTTAGTTGGATCATTCTTTTTGATTTTCATGGCGTTTATCCTGCGGCCACTTCTCGCTGGGAAGGCGGATTCAGGGAGTGTCTACACAATTCGGCGATCTTTTCTACCAGCCATATCGGTCCTACTTGTTCTGATCGTCGGATTTAACGCTTCGACGCGGTTTCAGGATTCAGCCATAACCGAGGGAAATACCTGGACTCTTGGTCCGGTAGAAATTCCTTATTCCTTAGCCCCAGTAGTTCAAGTGCCAGTAAGAAATCAGAAACTCAGCTCTGGATTGATCGTAGTTTCACCAACAGAGTCAGATCAATGTTGGGACAATTATCCTCTGTGTAGCCCCATCGTGCCACCATCAATCTCACTTCGAGAGGCCTCAATTCAAGACGGCTTTTTACCCTAATTTGATCTACACCCAGCTGCGACGCTTGGGCGCTGTTATGGCATGTCGGGCGAAATCTTTTCCCCGCACGGAGAGACTGCGAATTCGATTTGCTTCAAGGCCAATGCTGCCAGAAAAATTTTGGGTCGCTACCGCCGCTTCATATCCGTATGAAGATTCCCTGAAATACACCAAAGATTTGGATAGGCCAAGTAAACGCCAATCAATCAGTGCCCCGAGTACACCTGATTCATGCGTCCGATTGTTACCAGTGGTGTCATGCCACCACACGCTAAAGCCCTGCTCCTTTAATTTAATGGACCACCATTCACGTTCGGCCCGCGAATCACTGGCAATGAGTACTCGTCTCACGTTGATCTTAGATGCCAATCTGTGAACTGCTCGGTTGATTTCTCGCCGGGTGGGGGCCTGGTGAGATCTATCTGAGTAGCGCAAATGCAGGCCAAAGTACGGCTCACTCACTGCGGCACCCCGAACTGCTGACTCAATCTTCTCGGAAAAATTTTGTTTTGCGTACCACCGAGCCCGCTCGGATTGGAAATTCTGTGAATCCCACGCGACAGATGGACTTTCACTTTTCAGGGAAAACCGGCCGCCAGCACTGATAGCGATAATGTGAATGTCAGGCGACGTATCGATCAAGTCACGAAGTTCACGCATAAAATATTGCTCACCCAACTCATAGCCAGCGAGCGTTATTACCCTGGCACCGGATTCAGTTGCACTCGTGTTGAGATACCGAGGAATCTCAGCGAGGGGGAACCCGCACATTTGCTGACATTTTTCCTCTGAAATAAAGTCGCTGCCAATGAGGGCCGAATTAAACACCATTCTTGCCTGAGCGGGCGCCGCATCTTGTGGAGCCCACGCCACCTTTAGTTCAGCACCAACTTGATCAGCAAGAATTTGGGCACTTGCCATGGCCTGCAGCCGGTTTATATACCCATTCCGGGGAATAATCACAATCTGCTTCACTGAATTTGGTCCCTATCTGTCAGAATTTTCCTTGATCGGCAGTCTACCCAATGAAATTGTCCGACCCCCTACAATCAAGTGGTGCGGGTAGCGATGGACGAACAGATCTTCGCGATCCAACAATATGGCGGAATCTCGCGACTCTTTTTCGAACTTGCAAAACAGTTCACAACATCCCCTGGGCTCGGGGTTGAGCTAAACCCACTAGATGCCCCCATCGTGAATCGATATGTACTGGAGAACCCACAGTTGGCCGTGGCCCTTGAGGCCAGTTCGGCAAAAAGCAATTTTGCAGCGCTGGCTCGCTACTTCTCGCGCCGAACCAGCGTGCACAATGCTGATATTGTCCACAATACTTTCTACTTACCCCATGGCTTGGCGAGTGCGAAGGGGGCAAAAAGAGTCGTGACAATCCACGACATGATCCCTGAATTACTTCCCAAGACCCGGCGTAGACTCGATCTATTGACTGTGAAGCGCCACTATGTGCGGCGGGCAGATCACATAATTTGCGTTTCTGCTGCCACTCGTGGAGATCTCATTCGTTTCTACCCGGAAATCACCGCTCCCATCACTGTTGTACATCATGGCGTTGATCCAGTATTCGCCCCTGGGGTGCCACGTTGGAGGGACCTACCGGATAAATACATTCTTTTCATCGGAAATCGTGGGCAGTACAAAGACGCCGAAGTTCTCTTGCGGGCATTCGCGCAGTTTCGTCAACAATACTCAGATGTCACACTGCTTTTTGTTGGCGGAGGTCTTTTCACGAGCAAAGAAAATAGATTGATCGCAAGTTTGGGTATTTCCGGTCAAACTGTTCAACGCTCGCTCCCTGACAAGGAGATGAGCTCCGCTTACGGGAACGCCTTCTTTACGGTATTCCCTTCCCGATTTGAAGGATTTGGCCTTCCTGCTCTGGAATCCATGGCCTGTGGCACCGCAACCCTTCTCGCCGACGCGACCTCTTTGCCTGAAGTTGGTGGGGATGCGGCCCTCTATTTCTCCAGTGGGGATGCTCCAGAGTTGGCAGAACGCATGCTCGAACTAGCTGGCGACACCCCCCTACGAGAAGAAAAGGGGATGGCGGGGATTCTTCAGGCTAGTAAATTTTCTTGGGAGCGCTGTGCGCAGGAAACGGCAGATGTCTACGCTGCGACCCTCTCCCAGTAACGAGCGGGTAATCTTGTCCATATCATGACTCTGCGGGCTGAACACGAATCACTCATTGGCTATCTGGATTCTGTTTTGACTCCCGAACAATTTTCCAGGCCGCTGCTTACTAACTTCAACCACTGGAATTTCGCCCAAGGATCTCTCAGTGAGATCGCGTTAACGCTGCACAAGAATGGGTCCGACGTCACCGTTGCATTCTGGGCCGACAAAACACCGATGCTCGACGTGGCGTGGGAAAGCTCTCGGAAAATTGGCACCCTGCTGATGTCCCCCACCCGGGAACAGCAAATCGAAAAAGCCCTCAAGCGCGCCGGGCTGCAGAATCAATCTTTCGCCAAGCCGCCCATCATTCGCTGGCAGCCACACGAGAAAATTGTCCTCCCTCAAGTTATGAATCGATCAAGTATTCGAGCTATGCGTTACCGCGGAGCAGACATGGGTCGTGCAATTCTGCAGGTCCACCCAGATCGTGAAACGCCCATGACCGACGAATTCATGTGGCCGCGCAAGTGGGTCGATCTCGCGGCTAAGTCCTTCGCGTATGTGTTTGATCAAGTAACTGAATTAATCACACGTCGTGCTATCACCGTTGTTGCCCTGTACAACGGTCGTTTTCTCCATGATCGAGCCGTTGCTGCTGCGGCTCAACAACTTGGGATCCCATTGCTGAATTACGACTTGGGTGGTAATCAGACGAACTTTGATTTAACCATTGATGACACTCACGACTGGGAAGCCTTACAGCGACGCATGCTTTCTCTCTATGAACACTGGGATCCTGCAGAACGAGATGCACTCGGCAGCAACTGGTTTCTGGAACGAACCCGACACCTAGATCCGACGAATGCCAAGTTTGTGGAGTCTCAAAAGATTGGTTCCATGATTGACCTTCCCAAGGACAAAAAGATCGTGGTCTATTTCAGCTCTTCCGGTGACGAGATTATTGAACTAGATCTCAACTGGGATGCCTATTTTGGTGGCCAAGAAAATGCATTACGTCTTCTTTCTAAAATCTGCTCCGAGGACCCCCACATTTTCCTTGTAGTGAGATCTCACCCGCATAAGCGTCACAAGCCCGCCAATGATGTTAGAGAATGGATCGCTGCGGTTGAGGAGGCCAGCCCGGATATCCATTTGGACCCCCACTCAGATGTTGATTCCTACTCACTCATGCGTCGAGCCGACGTGGTAGTTACTTACGGCTCA
>Ga0115564_10002631_pt1 | contig 15570 bp, 14 predicted proteins | sample COGITO_mtgs_1105_7_FD_88680 | JGI IMG/M metagenome (GOLD analysis project Ga0115564, IMG submission 88680) | Pelagic marine microbial communities from North Sea - COGITO_mtgs_110523 | ecosystem: Environmental > Aquatic > Marine > Epipelagic | place: Germany:Helgoland, sampling site Kabeltonne...
ATCATGATGCGCTTCAGCCAAAGTCCTGAAGACGGCACCATCGGACTACTCAGTTGCATGTGCCTGCCCGACGCCCAGTCAGGCCAGTTCTATGGGCCTGGAAGCAGCACAACTGCCATTCGGGGCAAAGCCGAACCGTTTGCGCTCGAGTCCTTCTACGACAACGACGCCACCCGCGAGCTCCTGTGGAACAAGAGCGAAACTGCCATCGGCGCCTCGTTCGATATCTGAGACAAACCGAAGCGACCACCGCAGCTAGCGTTGACGGTGTGAACCAGCCCTCATCTTCGCCACTCCTGTCCGACCGAAGTGGCGTGGCCAGGTACGGACACTTCGACAACCGGGTTGGCCCGATCCGCGCTATCGACCATGCACTGCGGTCACCGATGGGCGGCGTCGTAACCGACGAGGAACGCGATGCCGCATTTCGTTCGTTCCAGTTCATGGGCGCGGTCGGCGAGAACATGGCCGCCGGATGCGCCGTAACCCACACCATCCACGGCGCGAGCGCCTTTGCCTATCTGTGGGCCGATGGCGTGTTCACCCAGCTGCGGCTGGCCGGCCGCGATGGCGACACCGTCGCCTTCGCAGCAGACCCCGACTACGGAACCACGGTGCTCTCAACCGGCCGCGGCTCGGTCCACATGGAAGCCGACGGTTCGAAGAAGAAGTTGCTTGTCTCTTCACCCGACCTGTCGATTGAGCTCGAGTTCGAAGACGAAAGTGTTCTGCGACTGTGCACACCGACCGGCCCAACCGGCTGGGCCTACGTGCAGAAGGTTGCCGCAGTGCCAGCCTTCGGTTCAGCCACCACCGCCACCGCATCGGTTGATTTCACGGCAGCCGATGCGCTCGCCCATCACGACTACACCACTGGGTTCCTTCGCAGCGAAACGTGGTGGCATTGGGCATGTGTGGCCGCCCGCCTGCCCGACGGACGCCGACTTGGGGTGAACGTTTCGTGTGGCACCAACGAGAGCGGCTTCCGAGAGAACGGTGCCTGGCTCGACGGCCAATGGCTTGAGCTTGGCGGCGCCCTCTTCGACTTCGACGCCGACCAGACCGAAGAACCGTGGGAGATCACTGGCACCGACGGACGGTTTGGTCTCCGGTTCAATGCCGGTCACGGCTACCACGCCCGCCATGAATCCGATGCGCTGAGCACCAACTTCCATCAACTCTTCGGCAGCTTCGAAGGCTGGATCACAACCGACGACGACAAACGACTTGAGTTCGCCGCCGCTCCAGGCTTCACCGAAAGCCAATACCTGCGCTGGTAGCCACCGTCGGCTACCGGCCGCCGGCCCGCATTCTCTCTTGCATATCGGCAGGCAAGCCATACGGACGTTCACGTTCACGGAGTAACGCTTCGGTTCGTGGCATGTTCTGACTGTCGGTAATGAGTCGTTTCATCATCGAGACAGTTCCCGACGAGTTCCCGGCGATCTGACCCGCAGTCTCGGCGACTGAGCCTGCCAATTCGGCAAGCGGCACCGACCGCACGGCCAAACCCATGGCAGCAGCTTCGACGCCGCTCACCCGACGAGCCGTGAAGCTGAGCTCGCGAGCCTTGGACACGCCGATTCGTTCAGGCAAGCGAACCGACATCCCCCACACCGGCACCAGGCCCCATTGGCCGTGGGTGTCACCGATCTGGGCATCGTCAGCACAGATGATCAGGTCACATCCCAAGATCAGTTCCAATGCGCCGGTGAAGCAGTGGCCATGCACCTGGGCAATGGTTGCCTGCGGTAACGCTTCGAGTGCGTCGATGGTCTCAGCCTGGAAGTGAGGACTCGGTGCCTTTTCACCAGCGGCGATCGAACCCAAGTCATTACCGGCACAGAACGACCGGCCAGCACCGGTCAACACCACAACTCGCACCGACTCATCGGTCGCGATGGCATCGATGTGGTTGCGCAGCTCAACGAACGCGGTCGGGTTCATGGCGTTTAACTTGTCGGGCCGGTTGAGCGTCAGTGTGGCCACACCATCGGCATCGGAACGGAGAACAAGATCATCACTCATATTCGAACAGTAGCGACTAGGCGGGTTCCTCGGTCAGGCGACGCAGTCGGTTGATGCAGGGACGCCATCGCCACACCATGTCTTCGCCCTCTCGGCAACCGGTCACCGCAAGTCGTTTGTTGTTCAGGTACAGGTTCAACCGACCGGCGCCCTGGTCCCCGAGCACCTGGGCGCACATTGGCCCTGACACAACTGCCGACTTATCGATGATGGTGTACCCATCGAGTGGTCCAGTCACGTTTTGCTCCCCCGAGTCTCGAAGGAAGACAACGGTTGCAGCACCACCCGTCGAGCACGGACGACCGCTTGACGTTTCACCAGCGACCGTCGAACATTGGAGATGGCTCGCATCACGCTCGATCAGGTGAGTCGCACCGTAGATGGGAACCACATTCTCGATGGCGTGTCGTTCGATGCGGCCGAAGGCGAGTTCGTCGGGCTGATCGGTGGGTCGGGCGCTGGTAAGACGTCGATCATTCGTGCCATTGCAGGATTTGATCCCATCACCGCAGGATCAATCTTGTTCGACGGCGACGACATGACCGAGACACCAACTCGCGACCGCGATATCGGCATCGTGACCCAGGGGAACACGCTTTTCCCGACCAAACGAGTACGAGGAAATCTACTGTTCCCGTTGTGGGCTCGGGGCGTCAGTCGTGAAGAGGCCCAAGCCCGGGTCGATGCCGAGAGCCGAGCGAATGCGCTCACGCACATTCTCGATCGGTGGCCAGCCACGTTGTCTGGCGGCGAGCAGCAGCTGACACAGATCGCCCGAGCACTCATCCGTCGACCTCGGGTCTTTCTCATGGATGAACCGCTGGCCAATCTTGACCCGCCGACCAGGCGCCGGCTGCGTAGGAACTGGTCGGGTTGCAGCATGGGTATGGCGTGACCGCCATCTATGTCGCCAACCGTGCCGATGAGATCATGAACATGCCGGATCGGCTCGTCGCCATCGAACACGGACGCGTCATCCAGACCGCAACCCCGTCCGAGGTGCACCGGGATCCAGCATCGCTCACCATCGCACGTTTGACCGGCGAGGTCGGCACGTTGCGTGGAACCCTGATCAACGACGACAACGGGCTGGTCCTGAGCGGGCCCGACCTGTCACTGCGACTGCTGCCATCGGTTCATCCGCGCCATATCGGACACCAGGTCACACTGGTTGCTCGTAGCAAAGACGTGCGGGTGACGGCTTCTGGTGCGCTCACCATGACAGCGGGCGCGCTGACCTACGGCGGATCGGGCTCGATGCGAGAACTACTTTCACCGGCTGGTGTGATGTACACGACCGATCGCGATCTCACCGAGGGATGCTCGGTGTCGGTGTGGCTCGACCGATGGCATCTGTACGACGCCGACGGCCATCTGATTAGCTGATCAGCTGATCAGCTGAACCACGTTGCGTCAGCTGGCTGGGCTAACCAAACCTTGGTCGGCAAGCAGTGCATCGGGGGTTGCGTCGCGACCGCGGAACAGCCGGTAGACCTCGGCTGCTGGGCGGCTGCCACCGAGGCCGAGCACTGTTTCACGGAAGCGGCTGGCGACCTCGGCCAACTCGGCCTCGTTGTCCAGGCCAGCTTCGCGGAACGCAGCAAACGCGTCAGCAGCGAGCACCTCGGCCCACTTGTAGGAGTAGTAGCCGGCTGCATAACCACCAGCGAAGATGTGACCAAACGCGGGCAACATGCTCTCGCCTTCGAGCCGTGGCGTAACCAGGATCTGGTTGCCGAGCTCGATGTCGAGGGCTTGCGGGTCCACGATCGACTCGTCGATGCCGAATCGTTCGTGCAACGTCAGGTCGGACTTGGCGAAGTGCAGTTGACGCAGCGTTGCATTCGCGACCATGAAGTTACGGCTGTCGATGATGCGATCGAGTGTCTCATCGTCGAGTGGTTCACCCGTGTCGACATGAGCAGTGAGGGCACGCAGGAATGGTTTGTGTTCCATCCAGTATTCGTTGAACTGGCTGGCGAGCTCGACGGAGTCCCATTCGACCAGGTTCATGCCCGAGGCGCCACCTTCGTCGATCTCGGTGAACATGTGTTGGGTGGCGTGGCCGAACTCGTGGAAGAGCGTGCGCACTTCGTCGAGCGACATGAGGCCGGGGCGGCCGTCGGCAGGTGGGCGGGCGTTCATAACGAACAGGGCTACGGGCAGGGAGCTGTCGGCATCACCGGTGGCGAGCAGACGGTCGCGGCCGACCACGGTGTTCATCCATGCTCCGCCCCGTTTCTCGCCTGGGCGGCTGTAGGGGTCGACGTAGAACGCTGCGATCACCTTGCCATCGCGGCGGACTTCGAAGAACTGCACTGACTCGTCCCACACCGGTACCGATGCGTCGGTCGATTCGGCGATCTCGACGCCATACAGTTTGGTGACCAGATCGAAGAGGCCACCGAGCACCTTGGGCAGCTGGAAGTAGTCGCGGAGCGCCTCGGCGTCGTAGCTGTACAGCGCCTCTTGTTGGCGTTCGGCCCAGTAGGCGGTGTCCCATGGCTTGGGGTCATCGGCACCTTCGGCGCCTTGTTCGACCATAAACGCGGTGAGTGATTCGAGTTCGATCTCGGCGAAGGGACGAGCTGCATGTTCGAGTTGATCGAGCAACTCCCACACGGCTTCGACCGACGGCGCCATCTTGGCGTCCAAGCTCAGCTCGGCATAGTTGGCGAAACCGACCAGTTGGGCCTGTTCTTGGCGCAGTTCCAGGATCTCTTTGAGAATCGGGCGGTTGTCTAGGTCTGGTTGCACACCTCGGGTGCGGAACGCACGCAGCATGTCTTCGCGCAGCGACCGGTTGGTGCCGTTCTGACAGATACCCAGGTAACTCACGCCGTTGACTTGAAAGTGCCAGGCATCTTCGGCGCCGTCTTCGATGGCCTGGTTCTTGGCGATCTCGATCACGGCGTCGGGCACACCGTCGAGCCGGGCCAGGTCGGTGACCTTGACACGCGACTCCCGCTCTTCCTTGATCAGGTTGGTGCTGAAGGTGTTGCTGATCTCGGCCAACCGGTTCTTGATTTCCTTGTAACGATCCTGCTGAGCGCCGGTCAGCGCCACACCGGAACGTTCCATGCCCCGGATCGACTCATCGAGAATGCGGGCTCGGGCGACCGACAGGTTCTGGCCTTCGTCGCTATCTCGCAGCGCGACCATGGCGTCGTAGACCGCACGGCTCTGGCTCATCGTGTTCGACATGGCCACGATCGCGGGGCGCACGGCGTCGTAGGCCTCTTGCATCTCGTCGCTGTACTTGACGCTGGTCAGATGGGTGATGGCACCGATGACTGCTTCGAGACGGTGCTCGATCCGCTCCAAGGGTTCCATCAGACCGACCCAGGTTGGCTCGAGCGATTCTTCAAGCGCTGCAAACTCGGCGGTTGCGGTGTCGACCAACTCGGTCACGCCAGGTTCGACGTCGGAAGAGGCGATCCCCGCCCACACCGGCAGATGAGCGATGGTTCCGCTCGTGGCTGTCTGTTCGAGACGGGCAAGCGGCGTAGCTGTATCACTCATCCGCTCAGGCTACCGGCGAACCCACGCCGCCTTCCGTCAACGAGCTCACACAACCACTGCACTCGGGACCGCCGGGCCGAACACACTCGATAATCACCGATCCAAAAGCTTCGACCGGTCGCACACTGCCGGCGAATTGACGAGCGAGCTGTTCGCCCAATACCGCTCGCCGATGAAGACGGGTAGTACCTGCAATGCTACTTTGGTAGTCTTGCGGTATGAAAGTCAGCGTGAGTATTCCGGATGAAGACATCGAGTATCTCGACAACTACGTGAAGGCCCACCGGTTCGCATCCCGCTCGGCAGCCCTCCGGCGCGCGATCCGTCTCCTCCGGGCATCGGAACTAACCGAGTCCTACGCTGCAGCGTTCGCGGAATGGTCAGATGACCCGGACAGCGACGCCTGGGACACCGCAACCTTGAACGCCTGATGCGCCGCAGCGAGATCCGACTCGTCAACCTCGACCCTGTTGTGGGGAGCGAAGCTGCCCTCACGCGCCCAGGCGTCATCGTCAGCAACGACGGAGCCAACACCACAGCGCAACGACTCGGGCAGGGCGTGGTGACGATCGTCCCCGTCACGTCCAACATCAACCACGTCTACCCGTTCCAAACCCTGCTTCCCGCTGACGAGAGCGGCCTCAACGTCGATTCCAAGGCACAAGCCGAACAGGTGCGCTCCGTCGCAGTCGAACGTGTCGGGGCCTTGATCGGCAACGTTACATTCCACACCATGGACCGACTCGACGACGCGCTCCGCCTTCACCTCGACCTCTAACAACCACTCATAATCCCGACCAAGCACGCTTCTACAAACGTGGCATAACCCGCGATTTGTGCGACCTGATCCCCCGGTATCAGTTGCTCTGAAGCTGCGGGCGTCGTCAGTCGATTGTTGCTGGCGCAACAGCAAAGCCGACAGCCAGAACTGCGGCGTGGAGTCGGGCCAACATGGTGGCGCCGGGGGCCGCACGACACACCGATGTGGGAGGCCCTCGACGTAAACGGCGGCCAATGGATGGGCTAGGCACCCCAGGTCTCAGCCGGGCATCGAGAACTCGTCCCCTTACTGAACCAGAACACCAGCATTCCCGATCAACCGACTTTCGACATAACTGCAGCGTCTTACCTGCCTTCAGCCCCGAACGGCGGTCATCGATCGATCTAAATGTGACAGTGGATGTCACGCCCAGAAATCGAAGGCGAGGCATCAATAATAGGACGAACCAAACGTGTAGGCATTGACAGGAAACGTCGACAGGCTTTGGTTCACACCCAGCTCAGGTTCTATTGCGGGGGTTTGTTGTTGCTGTTGCTGGCAATAACTGCATGCGACGCAGAAATTGATCATCTCTTCAACGAAGATGGGTCGCTGACGTACCAAATAGCGGTTGGCGATGAAATTGATGAAGAGGAAGGCGAACTGATCAGCTGTGACGGCGAGACCGGAACCGAAGAAGGGGGTTTCGTCCTCGAGTATGTGCAACGCGAGGAGCGAGGCGCTCAGAAACCGAAAACAACGACGTCGGTCTTCCCGTGATCGTTCTGGCCGTCGTTGTGGTCGGCGCTGGAGTCGCCGGCGCGGTGATGTGGAAACGCCGCACGAACTAGCGCTGGTTGATATGGCGATAGCGACGAGCAGGAGTTCTTAGGGACCGACGGTCAGGCAACCGGTCCAGCACGCATATCAGCGCGCATGTCAGCTATGGGCAACCGATCGAGAACGGCACCCTCGATCGGTCACAGCGCACCTCGCCCCACTCATAATCGCAACCCGGAATGCTCCGATAACCGTCGCACCGCCGGCGAAGTCGCATGCCCTTGTGTGGTTTGAGGGCGAGTCATAATCACCGGGCGCGGCCCGGCCTGCACTCACGCGCTAGGGCCTAAGCGGCGAGGCCGCTGGTCCAGGCTTCGAAGAGTTCGGCGTAGTGTCCGCCGGCCGCAACGAGTTCGTCGTGGGGGCCGAGCTCGACCAGTTCTCCGGCCACCACGACACCGACTCGGTCGCAACGTTCTGACGTTGACAACCGGTGGGCGATCGCGATGACGGTTCGGCCTTCCATCAGAGACTCCATGGCAACTTCGACGATGGCCTCGGTGCCAGGGTCGACGCTCGACGTGGCCTCGTCCAGGATCAACACCTTGGGATCCACGAGCGCAGCTCGAGCCAGCGACACAAGCTGCTTCTCGCCAGCCGATAGACGGCTACCTCGTTCTTGTACCTCTGTGTCCAAACCTTGAGGCAGTCGCTCGAACACATCGAGTACGCCGATGCGATCCAGCGCTTGGCGAATATCGGCGTCGGTCGCTTTGGGTTTTGCCAAACGGATGTTGTCGGCCACGGTCCCAGCAAACAGGAAACCTTCTTGCGGGACCACCACGATGTGCTCTCGCAGCGAGTCTGTGTCGGCCGTCCGTAAGTCCATACCGCCGATGCGGATCGTGCCCTCGACCGGGTCATAGAACCGAGCCACCAGCTTGGCCACGGTCGACTTGCCGGCACCGGTTGGACCGACGAACGCTACGCGCTCGCCCTCTTCGATCGTCAGACTCACGCCCGACAGAACACGTTCGCCGGGAACGTATTCGAACGACACGTCGTCGAGTTCGACATGCCCACTGGCAGGAAGATTCGGGGCGCCGGGTTCGGAATCAATGGTGAGTGGTTCGTCGAGCAGGCCATAGAGCTTGTGTAACGCAGCTCCTGCAGATTGGATCATGTTGAACAGCTGGCTGAGTTGCTGCATCGGGCCAAACATCGTCTGCAGGATCAAGATGAACGCTGCCACCGTCCCCAGCGTGATGCGCCCGTCGCGCACCATCCAGCCTCCGAGCCCAACAGCAAGCGCCGTGCTGAGTGCACCCGCCATCTCGACGACCGGCAGGTAGTAGGCACCGATCTTCACCGACCGCATATGGGTGCGATACAGACCGTTGTTGGTTTCGGCAAAACTCTCGATCTGCACGTCTTCGCGAGCGAACGCCTGCACGACGCGAACGCCGCTGATGCCCTCCTGCAGGCTGGTGAGCGTAGTGCCAATCCGTTCCCGCACAGCCAGGTACGCCAGGTTCGATTCGCGGTGAAACTTCACGCTGGCCAAAGCAACGAACGGCATCGTCATCAAGCACAGGACCAACAACAACGGATCGAGGAAGATAAGCGTGACCAGCGAGGTAAACAGCAGCAGTGTTGCGGTCACGAACATGAGCAGCCCGAGCTGCACGAGCACCTGCAACGAGTCGATATCCGATGTCATCCGTGACACCAACACCCCGGCATTCTCTCGGTCATAGAACGGCATGGACTGCTTCAAAATGCGATCGAACACGCCGGTTCGCAGATCCCGCAGGAAGTTCTCGCCGACGCGGGCCAGTGTGGCGATGGCCATCCGGTAGCTGCCGTAGGCAAGCACTGCCACGATGACGTATCCGATGATCGACTGATTCAGCGCGCCGCGATCGCCGACCGAGAGGCCGTTGTCGATGGCTCGGCGCACCAGCAACGGACCAGCCAGGCTGGTGAGCGCAAACACGACCAGGAGCCCAGCCGCCCGGAACGCCTGGTTTCGATACGGCCGGACTCGACGGAAGGTCCGTCGTAGCACCTTGGTCGTCGCTTCCCGATCCAGCTTCTCGTTCTCGTCGGTGCCACCGGCAAACCACATACCCATTAGCGACCACCGTCCACTGTGGTCACGTCGGTTACATCGGCAGCAAGCACTTCTCGATAACGGTCGTTCGATGCCAGCAGTTCGGTGTGAGTGCCTTGGGCAACCACACGTCCCTGATCGATCAACACCACCCGGTCAGCCAGTGCAATGGTTGCTGGTCGATGCGCTATCACGATGGTGGTGCGCGACTTCATCGCCTCGCCGAGTGCGTCTCGGATCTCATGTTCTTTGGTCGGGTCAACCGCCGAGGTGGCGTCATCGAGAATCAGCACTCGGGGATCGGCCAGGATCGATCGAGCAATTGCCAACCGCTGGCGTTGCCCGCCAGACAGCGACAGGCCCCGTTCGCCAACTTCGGTGCGGTACCCGTTTGGCAGTTGATCGATGAACTCTTCGGCGCCCGACAGCCGAGCTGCCCGGCGAACCTGCTCCTCGGTCGCAGCCGGATCAACAAAGGCGATGTTCTCAAAGACCGACGCCTGGAAAAGAAACGTGTCCTCGAATACGATGCTCACGGCTCGGCGAAGGGCTTGTGGGTCGAGGGAACGAACATCGACGCCGTCAAGGCGAACAGTCCCGGCGTCGACGTCGTAGAAACGGGGCAGCAGGCTAGCCAAGGTCGTTTTGCCAGACCCGGTAGCGCCAACAAAGGCAACGGACTCCCCCGGTTGGATCGAAAGGGTCAGATCCTGGAGAACCGGTTCACCTTCGTGACCGGGGTACGCAAAGTCGACGTGCTCAAACTCGACACCGCCCAGCGGTGCCGTGGTCGGCAGCGATGTCGGCGTCTCTGGGGCAACGATGCGTGGTTCCACCGCGAGCAGCTGGCTGATACGCACGCCGGCTGCGGCGGCCCGCTGAGCATTCGCGACCGTCATACCCATGCTGCGCAGCGGTTGGATCAACAACATGACATAGATGTTGAAGCTGATCAGCGTGCCAACCGTGAGATCACCTTCGATGACCAGATGTCCGCCGTACGCCAGCACCGCGATCAGGCCAATATTCGGGGCGATCTCCATCGCCGGCAGATAACGAGATCGCACCAGCGATGCCGTGAGTGATTCGTGGCGCAAGTCGTCTGCTTCGACACGCAGCGCCTCGGCTCGCACACCCTCGGCGCCGAATCCCTTGACCACCCGCACACCAGCGACGGTCTCCTCGACCACGGTTGCAAGCTGCGCCGACTCACGCTGCACACCCATGATTGCGGGGTGAAGCTTCTGAGCGAAGCGCCGACCGAGCACGTTGACCAACGGCAACGTTGCCAGTGCCAACACGGCCAACGCCGGCTGCGTCAGGAACATGATGATCACCGCACCGGCAACCAAAACGAATTGGCCGGTGGTGAGCGGGATCATCGTGATCACGTCTTGGAAGTTCTGCAGGTCGGTATTGGCTCGACTCATCAGATCGCCGGTTGCATTGGCGTCGTGGAACGAGAAGTGCAGCCGCTGGATATGCGCGAAGACCCGGTCACGCAGTCGCGACTCGATCATCCGGCCATTACGAAACGCCACGAAGCGCCGCAGCCCCAGGCTCACCGACGACAGGACACCGGCGGCAACGATCAGCATCGTCCACACCAGGAGGGAACCATCTTTTTCAATGCCTCGGTCGATGCCCTGTTGCACCAGCAACGGAATCGCAACCCGACCGATCGACCAGCCGAGGGCCACAATCTGGCCATAGATAATGAAGCGGCGTTCTTCCTTGATCGCTGACCAAAGAAGCTTCCAGCCAGCCTTGGCCGACGCACGTTCGTCGGCCTCTTCTGCAGCCTGTGTCAGATTTTCATTGGGGACGCGTACGACAGCACTCAGTGCAATCAACTCCAGAGCTCGACCATGTAACTTACCGGCCGCCGCGGCATCGGCTTGTCGTTACCGTCAGTCGGGGAGTACGGAGAAGCTGGTGATGGTCGGGCCGTCGGGAAAATCGGCTTCGAAGTGCGGTTCGCCGTCGTTCCCATCTGTTCCTCGCTGCAGCGGCCCGACAGCAAGTCGGGCGATGAGCGTGCCGTCGCGTTCGACCAACTGGACAACACAGTCGATCGTTATGTCGCCTACCAGTTCACAACCGCCGCCGACACCGGGTTCGCTGTCGATTTCGACCAGTACCGGATGCCCCTGCCGAATTGGTGGGGGCAATTCATCGAGCCCGAAGGAGTACTGCGTGGTGTCGAGGCCGAGTTGCCATGCTTCGACAAACAGCAGGACTGCCGATTCGATTCGATCCGGTGGGTCTTGGAAGGAAATGAAGTTGTTGCTGACCCAGCCGTCGACGGCGCCATCGACCGTTGTATAGATCACGGGCTGGAAGTTGTCATCGAGGTCCGTTCCACCCGACACGATGTTGCAACTCGAGCGCGGGATCGATGCAAGGATTTCTGCGTCGGTCGACGGTGCCGCTCGCAGATTGAGGGTGCTGTCAACACCCGACACACAGAACCGGTTCGGCCATTCACCAACAAATGCTGGCACTGGCGACGTTGGTTCTGCGGCCGGTTCAGAACCAACGGTTGGACTTGCCGTTGCTGCGCTGGTCGGCGACGCATCACCACCGTCGGGTGACACAACCGTTGTCGGCGCTGCTTCGTTCGCTTGCTCTGGCGCGGATTCTCCACCGCCGCAGCTCGCCGCGAACGCCAGCAGTGCACTGACCACAACCATGCTGAACCGTGTCGTTCTCATGCTCCACAGTATGAACGATCGCCAGCCACGTGCACGCGGGAGTTTCCCTCGACCCCCACTCACCGGATCAGACGTCGCGACAACTAGGCCTGGGGTGTGATGAGGGCCTTGTCGCCGGTTGCCATCAGGCCGTAGCGCTTGACCATCGCCGGGTCGACTACGTCGGTGAACGATAGCCGCATGCCGTAACTGCTGGCGAAGGTGGTGGTGATCTCGTCGGCCACCCGCTGACGCAGGCGATCCGCACCCTCCTGGCCGATCTTGCCTAGGAACGGTGTGAGCAACCAGCCGCCAAGCCCCCATGACATGCCGAAGTTGCGCGTGATCGTCGTCGCTCCCCGGTCGAGCCCACCATAGATGTAGACCTGCTTGTGCGTGTCTGATCCGTAACGGCTGAACTCATTCGCTTCTGACGCCACCCGTTCCATGCACATCAACAAGGTGCCAGCGAGCTCACCGCCACCGATCGCATCGAACGCAATAGTGGCTCCCGTCGCTCGCAGCGCTTCGGTCAGATCGTCGACGAACGTCTCTGCACTGGAGTCGACCACATGGGCCGCACCCATGTCGTTAAGCAGTGCTACATGTTCGGGCTTACGCACGATGTTGACCAGGTCGACGCCATCGATGATACAGATACGGTTGAGCATCAGTCCCAGGTTTGAGGCACCGACGGTGTGGATGAGCGCAGTGTGGCCTTCGGCTCGCATGGTCTCAACCATGCCGAGCGCAGTCAGAGGATTCACGAATGCGGCGGCCGCATCGGCTGGGTCTGTGCCGTCGCCCATGACCAAACACTGAGCGACATGCAGCACTCGATATTCGGCGTACGCGTTGCCAGACAGGAAACCAACGACCTTGCCCATCAGCGCTTGTGCTGCATCTGAGGACCCCGCGGCAACAACAGTGCCGCCGCCTTCATTGCCGGTGGGCATGGGTTTTCCCAACCGACCGGCAGAACCAGCGAGGACCGCTGGCGATAGTGATACTGCGACCGCTGGCAGATCGCCATCGACAGCGGCTGCGGTGCTCACGTCGCCCCCTGCGAACAACATGCCAAGGTCCGAGGGATTGATCGGCGCGGCCTCTACTCGGACCAACACCTGGTCGTCGCCGAGTTCACCTATGTCGCTGCTCCGAAGCCCCAGCGTGACCGTGCCGTCGTCGGTCACCGTCGATCGCAGCTCAAGGCATGAAGTCGGAAGGTCAGTGGTCGTGTCGCTCATGCCCCCATTCAACTACCTGCAGCGCGAAGGGACGCGTACTTGGTACATGTGCGTGCGGTCAGAGTTTGGGAACGAGTTGGGTGCTCTCGACGATTCGGGAGTCAGCGAGTGCTGCGGCTCTCATTGGGGCGATGGCCTGGTAATCGGGATCGTTGAACATCTCGATGAACTGTCGACGGGTGGGATAGGTAACCAGGATGATGATGTCCCACTCTTCGTCGCCACCGATGACGGTGTGTTTGCCTCGGCCCATCCACATGACCGAACCGCCGAAACGGGGCTCGAGCTCTGCGAAGGCCTGACCGTACTTGGTGTACGCCTGGCGGCCAGTAAGCCCGTCGACGCCATGACCTGACTCGGCCTGATCCCGGTACTTCAGCAGGTTGAGCATCACGACCGGTTCATCAAGATCGCTCTTGGCCATCTTGGCGATCACGTCGTAGTCAGCATGTATATGTCCCATGTCCCGAAGCTAACAAGCCCGACTCAACACTCAATGATCCGGACCGGGATACGCACTGCAAGCCCGCCTTCGGAGGTCTCCTTGTACTTGACGTTCATGTCCTGCGCGGTCTGCCACATGGTGTCGATGACATCGTCCAAGGTGACTCGGGCCAGGTCAGGTAAGCCTTCCAACGCAAGGTGGGTAGCAGTAATGGCCTTCATTGCTCCCATGGCATTCCGTTCGATACACGGGACCTGCACGAGCCCACCAATCGGGTCACAGGTCAGGCCGAGATGGTGTTCCATGGCAATCTCGGCCGCCATCAGCGCTTGGGCGGGCGAGCCGCCCCGGACCTCGACAAGGGCTGCAGCAGCCATTGCGGCTGATACTCCGATCTCGGCCTGGCATCCTCCCATCGCGGCCGAGATAGTGGCCCGCTTCTTGAAGATCGCGCCGATCTCGGCAGCCACAAGCAGAAACCGGATGGCGCTTTCGTCGGTGGCAGTTCCCGTGGCCAGATAGTGCGCCAGCACTGCCGGGATCACACCAGCAGCACCGTTGGTTGGAGCGGTCACGACTCGACCAAAGGCCGCGTTCTCCTCGTTCACGGCTAGCGCAAAACAGCTGACCCATCGCACCGTGTGGTCAAAGTTGGGGCGAGCGCTACACACCGCCTGAAACCAGTCGTCTGCCGAGTCGAACTCGCTGGCAGCACCCATGAGCGTCTGGTGAAGACCAGCAGCTCGCCGTGATACTTCGAGGCCACCGGGCAACACCCCTTCGGTGCAGCAGCCTCGAAACATGCACTCGACCATCGTGTCCCGGATCCGAAGCAGACCGGTGTCGATCTCGTCATCGGTGCGCCAATGGCGCTCGTTTCCACGCACGACGTCCGCGATCGAGCAGTCGAGATCTTGGGTCCAGCGCAAAAGATCCTGTGCCATTTCAATCGGAAATGGCAGGGTCACGGGCTCCGGCGCTTCAACCCCCGTGTCCTCACCAACGATAAACCCGCCGCCGATCGAGAAGTATCGACGCACAAGCGGCTCGTCATTCGCACGGACAGCCGTAATCGCCATGCCGTTCGGGTGGAAGTCAAGCGACTGGTCGGTGCGGAACTGGATGTCGCGTTCTCGTTCGAACGGAACCCCGTGGTGGCGTCGCAGCCGGAGTTCGCCGGCCAACGCCACGTCGGCCCCAAGCCTGGTGATGAGGTCGACCTCACACGTCTCGGGGTCTTCGCCACGCAGTCCCATCATGATGGCGACACCGGTGCCATGGCCTCGTCCGGTCTTGGCCAACGACCCGTACAAGTCGACGTTGACCGACTCGACGTCGGTAAGCGCTCCGGCGGCTTCGACTTCGTCGAGGAATCGGAGCGCCGCCCGCCATGGACCAAGGGTGTGTGAGCTCGATGGCCCCACACCAATCTTCAACATGTCGAACACACTGATCGCCGATCGAATCCGCCGATCCGGTATGTCCAGTTGATCTGAGACGATAGTCATGGGTGCTCCCCGAGGTCGGGCTGATCCTAATCCTGCATGTCGCGCTGATGTTGCGAACGAAGGCCAACCCGAACAGCGCGAGCTACGGCCCTGCGATCGCTGGTGTAGAGATTGCACCCCTCACCCCATCGATCGGTGCGGTGGTGAGCAGCGTCGGCCTGGCCCACGATCTGCAGGATCCGACAATCGAGGCCACTATCAAACAAGCCTTTCTCGACCACCAGGTGCTGGTATTTCGCGATCAGGAACTGACTCGCAAACAACATCAGGACTTCGGCCGCCGCTTCGGTCGGCTCCATGTACATCCAAGCCAATGCCACGATGGCTACGAAGGCGACCAAGAGATCTTCCCCGTCGAGGCCGATGAAGCCACCGGGCTCACCAACGGCGCCTTGTGACATAGCGACAATCGATGCGTGCAGCACTACGCGGTGTGAAACCATCGCCCGCAACGACGCATCGACGAACGAGCAA
>Ga0115564_10002648_pt1 | contig 15480 bp, 28 predicted proteins | sample COGITO_mtgs_1105_7_FD_88680 | JGI IMG/M metagenome (GOLD analysis project Ga0115564, IMG submission 88680) | Pelagic marine microbial communities from North Sea - COGITO_mtgs_110523 | ecosystem: Environmental > Aquatic > Marine > Epipelagic | place: Germany:Helgoland, sampling site Kabeltonne...
CGCGTGACCTGGACAATCGACATGTGCGTAATGACGAACATCTGTTTCATACTCTACATGTGCTGTGTTAATAGTAATACCACGGGCACGTTCTTCCGGTGCTGTATCAATATCAGCATAGTTTTTAAGTGTAGCACCACCTAATGTAGATAAAGTTGCTGTAATTGCGGCTGTTAATGTTGTTTTTCCATGGTCTACGTGACCAATAGTTCCAATATTAATATGTGGTTTATTTCGTTCGAATTTATCTCTTGCCATGTTTATTTTTTGATTTTATAGATTTAAAGTATATGTTAATTAAAATTTTAATTTTTGAATAGGTTTGATTGTTTTATAATCAAACCTAAAATTTAACGAAAATGAGCAAAAGCCTTATTAGCTTCAGCCATTTTATGCGTTTCTTCCTTTCGTTTAATAGAATTTCCTAATCCCTTTGAAGCTTCTAAAATTTCATTTGCTAATTTTAATGACATTCCTTTTCCGGAACGTTTACGTGAAAACATTACTAACCAACTCATTGCAATATTAGTTGATCGATATTTATTTAATAATGTTGGAACAGAATATGTTGCTCCACCTACACGTTTAGATTTAAGTTGTACACGGGGACTAATATTACGGATTGCTTTTTCAAAGATTAAAATTGGATTTTGATTTGTACGGAATTCAATTAAATCAAAAGCCTTATAAATAATTCGTTTTGCTAAACGTTTTTTTCCACTTTTTAATATACGATTAATTAATAAACTTACTAATAAGTTATCATATTTTGTATCGCGTTCAGGAAAACGTTTTGATGTAGAAATTCGACGTGACATAAATTTAATTTATAGGTTACTTAACTTTTTACACCCGTAACTTGTTTACGAGCACCATACTTTGAACGACTTTGTTGACGATCTTTTACTCCAGTAGCATCTAGTGCACCACGAATAATTTTATAACGAACTCCTGGAAGATCTTTTACACGACCACCACGTAACAATACAATGGAATGTTCCTGTAAACTATGTCCCTCACCTGGAATATACGCCGTAACTTCAAAACCTGATGTTAACTTAACACGCGCAATTTTTCTAATTGCAGAGTTTGGTTTTTTAGGTGTCGTTGTATACACGCGTGTACAAATTCCACGACGTTGTGGACATGATTTTAATGCAGGTGCCTTTGTAGCTTTAATAACTTTGACACGATTTGTTCTTACTAATTGTTGTATAGTTGGCATAAATTATTTTTATTTTTGTAAACTTTTACGACCATAACGTTTCTCAAATTTTTCGACACGTCCTTCGGTATCAATAATTTTTTGTGAACCCGTATAAAATGGATGATTTCCCGACCAAATGTCTACAACCAATTCTTCTTTCGTCATTCCAACTTCCAGAACAACTTTTCCATCACAAATAATTTTTGATTTAAAATAATCAGGGTGTATTCCTTTCTTTGGCATAATATATTTCTTGAAAAATTAAAATTAACGTTTTGAATATTGTGAAGCTTTTCTTGCTTTTTTTAAACCGTATTTACGTCTTTCTTTAATACGCGCATCACGCGTTAAAAGTTTATTTTCTTTTAAGACTGGACGGTAATCAGTTTGAATCGTACAAAGAGCTTTAGCTATTGCCAATCTAGTTGCGTTTGCTTGAGCATTTAAACCACCACCATGTACTTTAACGTCAATATCATAATTATTGTTTTGTTCAACAAGAATTAAAGGTTTTTTAACAAGTTCTTTATCTTCATGTAATGCACTAAAAAAAGTTTCGAAAGTTTTATTATTAACAGTAAAATTTCCTGATCCTTCTTTTAAGTAAACTTTAGCAACTGCAGCTTTGCGTTTGCCAAGTCCGGTAAATAATGTTGTACTCATATTTAATATGTTCGTTTAAATTTCAACTTTTATCCAATTTTCTGAAGCTGCATTTTCTAATGTAATTGTTTTTACAATTCCATTTTTATCTTTTTTATAAATAATCTGATCATCTGCATAAACAAATAATCGTCGATAAAATTCACGTCCTAATGGTCCTTTAGGCAACATACCCCAAACTGCTTTTTCAATAATTCGTGCAGGTATACGTTCTTGTAATTGTTGAAAATTTTCAACTTTTAAACTTCCTGGAGTCTGGGAATGACGATAATATTTTTTATCTAAAGCTTTATTACCCGAAATTTCAATTTGAGTAGCATTTAAAACCACAACAAAATTCCCTTGGTCAACTCCAGGAGTATAGTAAGAATTTTCTTTACCTCGTAATAATTTACTAACTTCAACAGCTAAGCGTCCTAAAGTTTTTCCTTTTCCATCGATTACAAACCATTTTGGAATGTGACATTCTTTTTTGGGAAATAATGTTTTCATAATATTTTTAAGTGTTTGACAATTTATTTAATTGTTTGACATCAAGTAAATCTTTATTTGCATTCGACGTTAAAGAGATAAAAGATGTATTCATAAGTAAAGGATAAAATAAATTCATTAACGTTTTAATTGACTCTTGAATAGCGCGCTTTGGACTTATACTACCATTTGTCCAAATTTCAAGACTTAAAGATTCTTTAATATTTCCTTGAGTGTCATGAATTAATTTAATCTTATAATTTACTTTCTTTACTGGCATGAAAATTGCATCTACGGCTAACGTCGTTGGCTGATTACTTGAAGTTTTAAAATCAAAATAATTACGGTTTTTTTCTTCCGATAAACGATATCCTTTTCCTTTTTCTATATCTACTTCGAGATAAAATTCAGAATTATCAATAATTGTTCCTAAATATTTTTCTGGATTTACAATTTTTAATAAATGTTTAGGTAAATTTAGCATACTAGCAGTAATAACTACGGGCCCTTTTACATGTAAAAATCCCTTAATTGTTTCTAAATTTTTTTGTTTTTGAAGTTTAAAAGAATCTTTAAAAATAATTTCTTTCAAATTTAATAAAACTTCTAAGACATCTTCTCGTAAACCTTCAATTGTTGTAAATTCGTGTTTTAAATTATTAATTCGTGTTCCAACAATTGAAAAACTCGTTAAATCTGATAATAACGTTCGACGTAAAGCATTTCCAAGAGTAATACCTTGTCCGGTTTCTAATGGTTCAATAATAAAACAACCATAATGATTTTGTTCTTTATCAATATACGTTTCAATACAGTTTAATGTACTCATATTTTTAATTAAATAGTTTTATAGACGACGTTTCTTTGGAGGTCGACATCCATTATGTGGAATAGATGTTTTATCTTCAATAGAAATAATATTTAAACCAGCTGACTTTAATGCACGAATTGACGTTTCACGTCCATTTCCACGTCCTTTTACTACAACTTCAACTTTTTCCATACCATTTTCAATCGCTTGTAACGCTGCATTTCTTGCCGCTGTTTGTGCAGCAAATGGTGTATTTTTACGAGCACCTTTAAAACCTGAACTTCCTGCGGACGACCAACAGACAGTATTTCCAAGAATATCACTAATGGTAACAATAGTGTTGTTAAAAGTTGTTTTGATACTAGCAATACCAACAGTTATTGATTGTTTTTGCTTTTTTCTTGTCTTTGCCATGAGATGTTAATTTTTTCTAGTAAATAAACTATTTTTACGTGATGTTCGATTATTTGTTCTTGTACGTTGTCCACGTACTGGTAATCCTTTTAAATGTCGACGCCCACGAACTGAATTAATTTCAATCAATCTTTTAATATTTAAACTAACTAATCGTTTTAAATCACCTTCTAGTTTAAATGTATCGTCTTCTAATTTATCACGTATAGATCCGATTTGAACATCAGTCAAATCTGAGACTTTTGTTTCCGGGTCAATATTAATCTCTTTTAACATACGTAAAGCTGTTGGAATACCAATTCCATAAATTGCGGTTAACGCAATATAAACTTTTTTACGTACTGATAAATTATTACCTAAAATTCTTACCATATTTTAATTTTTTAAACTTAACCTTGTCTTTGTTTATGTTTCGGATTAGAACATAAAACCATAATTTTTCCATGTCTTTTAATTACTCGACATTTGTCACATAATTTTTTTACAGAAGGACGTACTTTCATAACATTTTTTGTAATTTTAGTTAAATAGAAGTATCTAGAATATTTTTATATAGGGAACGAATTGTACGTTGAATTTCGTAAGCTACCCCAACTAAAATGATTAAAGAAGAAATATTTATTTGATTCAACAATGGTCCATTAATTAATTGCTTTATTGATTCATACAACAATAAGATGAAACATAAAAAAATTCCACCAATTAGTGATGTAGAACGAACTACATTTTCTAAATATGAAACTGTTTCTTTTCCTGGAGTAATATTTACTAATGAAACAGATGCCTTTCGAAGTTGTTCTGAAATTTTTTCAGGATCCCAAAAAACAATTGTATAGAAGTAGTTAAAGCTAATAATTAGTAAATAATAAATAATATTATTTAGATATGGTAAATTTAAATTTTTTGTTAAATAGGTTAAAAATGGAAAAATATTTGAAGCAATAATAATAGGAAAAATTCCTGCTTGATTTAATTTAACAGATAAACCATTATCTTTAACAGATAATTTACTTTTAAATTTTTCATTGACGATTTCGTCATTTTCCATATTTTCAAGATAAGCTAACTGTCTTGCTGAAACTACATCAATATTAATTCGTGCAGTTTGAGAAATACAAATTAGAATCATTAAGAATAATAAAAATCCTATTTGTATAAAAAATAAATTATCGATTGGTGCATCAAAAAAATTTCGTCCAATTAAAGTTACAACAATATTTGTAAAAATAATTAAAGATGTACCATTTCCTATACCTTTATTATCTATAACATTACTTAACCAAACAATAATTAATGCTCCTGATACTAATTGTGTTACAATTGTGACAAAATTGAAAATCGAAGTATCATAAAAATATGGTTTTAAGTAAAAAATTAAAAAGATACTTTGTACGATTGAAAAGACTAACGTTAGACCTTTTTTATAAAAAGTTAATTTACGACGTCCTACTTCTCCTTCTTCACTTTGTAGTTTTTCTAAAAATGGAATAATTGCCGTTAATAAATCAATTAAAATTGACGCATTAATAAATGGAATAATTCCTAAAGAAAACGGGCTTAAAATTGTTTTCCCACCACCACCAGAATACATATTGATTATTTGCATTATAGCATTTCGATTTTCTAGTTGTAGAAAGGATCGTTTTAATGCTTCTTGATCAATCCCTCCTAATGGAATTGTATTTCCAAATCTAAATAAAAATAAAATTAATAATGTTAATAAAATCTTTTGACTTGGATTATTTTTAAACTTAAAAATTTTGTTATCAGTTAGCGATTCGAACATCTTTAGTTTTTTGCATTATTTTATCATAAAAAGTTTTACGATGATTGGATTGATATTTAGCTAATTCTATTTTTTCATTTAATTGCGTTAAGGCTAAAATCGTAACTTTGGCATTGTTTAAAATATTATTAGACCCATATTGTTTCGAACAAATATTTTGTATTCCACCTAATTCTAAAACAGTTTTAACTGAACCACCAGCAATAACGCCTGTTCCTGGAGGAGCGGGTTTTAAAATAATTTTACATGCACCATAGTTTGCTTTAATAAATTGGGGAATTGATGAGTCTAAAGTTAAAGGAACTGTAATTAAGTTCTTTTTTCCATTTAAGATAGCTTTATCAATTGCTAAATTTACATCATCAGCTCTTCCAATACCAACACCAACTTTTTGTTTTGTGTCTCCAATAATAACAACGGCACGGAAAGTCATTTTCTTTCCACCTTTAACAACCTTAGTTACACGTTTAACTTGTACAATTTTTTCTTCGTATTTTAATTTAGAAAGACGTATTGGTTGTCTTTTACGATTATTTGATCTTCCATCACGTCTATTTGAAGGACGTGTTGTAGTTTCTTCAGTTTCCATATTTTATTGATTATATAAATGCCTTAAAATTTTAAACCACCTTTTCTCGCACCTTCTGCAAGACTTTTAACACGTCCATGGTAAGGACGTTTACTGCGGTCAAAAATTACAGTTGTAATTTGTTTATTATTAGCTAATTCAGCTAAATGTTCACCAACAAGTGAAGCTGCTTCCTGTGTTGCACCCTTTGTAAGTTTAGATTGTAAATCTTTTGTTAAGGTTGAAGACGCAGCTAATGTACAATTATTGCTATCATCAATTAACTGAGCATAAATATGTTGGTGAGAACGAAAAACAGCTAGTCTAGGTTTTTCTGAACTTCCAACAATTTTTTTAAGATATCTCTTTTTTTGTTGAAGATATAATTTTTTTACTTTTTTAGTCATAATTTTTTTTATTCTTTAAGAAATAGATTAACGACCCGTCTTACCAACTTTACGACGAACAACTTCATTGTCATAGCGTAAGCCTTTTCCTTTATATGGTTCTGGTGGACGATATTTACGAATTTCAGCAGTGAAAAATCCAACTTTTTCACGATCAATCCCACTAACAATAAGTTTCGTTGGACTTTCAATTGCAACTTTTAGATCATTTGGAATTTCCATTGTAATAGGATGACTGTAACCAACATTGATTACAACATCTTTACCTTGAATCGCAAATTTATATCCGACACCTTCAGCAATTAACGTTTTCGAAAATAATTCGTCAACTCCGGTTACCATATTTTGAATTAAACTTCTCATTAACCCATGATATGCACGTGTAGCTTTTTGTTCATTTTTACGAATAACTGTTAGTTGTTCGTTTTCTTGAACTACCTCAACTATATTTGAAAACTCACGTTCTAGTGTTCCATGTTTACCTTTAACTGTAATTTTATTTGTGTCTAAATTAACAGTAATCCCTTTCGGTAATTTAATAATTTTATTTCCAATACGCGACATAATTTAACCTCCTTTTTAACTTATGTAACAAACAATTTCGCCACCTTTCTTCAATTTCGTAGCTTTATTATGGCTCATTACTCCAACAGAAGTAGAAACAATAGCTGTACCTTGTTCGTATTGTAGAGTATCAATAAGTTTTGGAAAATCTTTATAACCCGAAAAAACACGTTGTCCTGGTTTACTTATTCTTTTAATGATTGAAAATAAAGGCTTTTTAATCCACCATCCTTTATATTTCAAGAATACTTTAATTACTAAATTTTTATTTTCTTCTTCGATATTAAAGTTACTTATATAACCTTCAGTCTCTAAAACTTTTAGAATCGCGACATTTAATTTGCAATAACGAATTGTTGCAAACGTATGACGAGCTAAACTTGCATTACGCAGACGCGTTAGCATGTCAGATACAAGATCATTAGTCATTACTTACCTCTTTTAAGTATTTTCAGTTTTTGAAAAAGGAAATCCCATTTCTTTTAAAAGTTCAAACCCTTCTTTTTGATTTGTGGCCGTTGTAACAATCGTAATATTAAAACCACGTCTTTGTTCAACATCATCATAATTAATTTCTGGAAAAACTAATTGTTCTGAAATACCAACATTATAATTTCCATGGCGATCAAAATTATTCGGGTTTAAACCACGAAAATCACGAATACGTGGAAGTACAATTTTAATAAAACGTTCTAAAAAAGAATACATTTTTTCACGTCTTAAAGTAACACTTAATCCTAAAGGAATTCCTTCACGAATTTTAAATCCTGCAATAGAATTTTTTGACATTGTTAAAATTGGTTGCTGACCACTAATTAATCTAATTTCTTCAGTAGCCTTTTGTAAAAACGCACGATTTTGTGCATTCAAACCTAACCCAGCATTAATTGTAATCTTTACCACTTTTGGTACTTGATGAATGTTTTGATAGTTAAATTCGTTTTTTAACTTCGGAATAACATTTTCAATGTATTCTTGTTTTAAATTATTCATTTTTTTTTCTTCTTAAACTAAATTCCCCGATTTTTTGAAATAACGTTTTTTAACATTATTTTCAAACTTATAGCCTATTTTGCTACTTTGATTCGCTTCGCTATCCCATAACATTACACTTGATGAGTGTACTGGTTGAGAAATTTCTTTCTTTTCTGCAGTCCCACCCTGTGCACTTTTCGAATATTTAATGCGTGGAAGAATTCCGTCAATTACTACCATTCCATTTTTAGGGCTTACATTTGTTATTACACCTATTAAACCTTTGTTATTTCCCGATAATACTTTAACTTTATCTCCAATCTTAACATTTAATTTTAATTGTTTATTCATATTAATTCTGTTGCCAATGAAACTATTTTTCCGAAATTTTTGTCACGAATTTCTCGTGCAACTGGACCAAATACACGAGTTCCTCGTGGATTATTGTCATCATTAATAAGTACAGCGGCATTATCATCAAAACTTAAAGTCATTCCGTCGTTTCGATTAATATCATGAGTTGTACGTACAACAACAGCACGAATAACAGCCGATCTTTTTACTGCCATATTTGGTAATGCATCTTTAACAACGCCGATAATAATATCACCAACTTTGGCATATTTACGTCGCCCACCTAAAACACGAATACACATAATCTTTTTTGCACCCGTATTATCAGCAACAGTTAAGTATGTTTGAGGTTGTATCATAATTAAAAAGTAAAATTTGTATTAATTGTTATAAGCTTTTAAAACTTCTTTCAGTTTCCATTTTTTATTTTTACTAATTGGAGGGCTTTCTTCAATTAAAACAATATCACCAGGACAACACTTATTGGTTTCATCGTGCGCCATAAAGCGTTTTGTTTTAAGTAAAATTTTTCCATATTTCGGGTGAGTATAACGTGTTTGAATTGTTACAATAATAGTCTTTTCGCATTTATTACTGACAACTGTGCCAATACGTTCTTTTTTTGCCATAATGTAAGTTTAATTTGTTGATTTCAATAACATTGACGATTTAAATTTTAATTGCGCTAAACGTCTTTTTGAATGTTTAAAAAGATGAGGTTTAATTGCTTGACTTGTAGAACGTTTTAATCTTAGATCAAATAAATTTTTCTGTAATATAAAAATTTCTTGATTAATTTCTTCTAAAGTTTTAATATCTTTTAGATCATTGTATTTAGGTAAACTCATTTTTACATTCCCTCACGAATTAAAATTTTTGTTTTAATAGGAAGTTTATATTGTGAAATTTTTAAAGCATGCAAAGCAACATCTTTTGGAACTCCTTTTAATTCAAATAAAACCATTCCTGGTTTAATAACAACCACCCAATAATCAACAGCTCCTTTACCTGAACCCATTCTCGATTCTTCGGCTCTTGCTGTTACAGACTTATCAGGAAACACTTTAATCCACGTTTTTCCAGCACGTTTCGTATAACGTGATATTGTTCGACGAACACATTCAATTTGACGTGATGTTAACCATACAGGTTCACTAGCTTGTAATCCATAATCTCCAAAATGAAGTTTATTGTTTCTACATGCTTTTCCTTTCATACGCCCACGTTGCATTTTTCTAAATTTTACTCGTTTAGGACTTAACATTTTTATCTCCAACTATTTTTTTTTTAATTTTCTTCACCCGCAAAAAGCCATACTTTAATTCCAATAACTCCATACATTGTATGAGCAATAAAATGCGTATAATCAATTTTGGCACGTAACGTGTGTAAGGGAACACGACCGTTTCGTTTCCATTCACTTCTAGCAATTTCAATACCATTTAAACGTCCTGAAACTTGAACTTTAATTCCTTCTAAGTCCGTGTTTTGTACACGTTTAATAGTCTCTTTTACTGCACGACGGAATGGTGTTCGTTTTTCTAATTGTTCAGCAATATAACGAGCAATTAAATTTGCATTTTCAAATGGATTTTTAATAAAATTAAAACCAATATAAAAACTTTTATTTGTTTTTAATTGTAATAATCGAATTAACTTTCTAGTAGTACGTTTTAATAATAAACTTGTAAAACGTTTTAGATTTCCTTTTGAATTGTTAATTAAAGTTAAAGTTTTATTATTAGAAACTTCTGTATTTTCATTAAAATAATTAGTTACCTTACGATACATTTCTTTTGCACGAGGATATAATGCTTTGATGGTAATGTTTACATATTCTTTTGAATTATTTTCACCCGTAATACGATTTATTTTTACATCAGCAATCGATAAGAACTCATTAAAATGTTCATCAATTTTTTCACGAATATAATAGTCTTCTTCAACTAAATTAGAATATGATAATTTATCGGAATACCATTCTGATAAATGTTTTTTAGTTGTAACTAGTCGAAAACCATTTGGATTTGTTTTTTGACCCACAATTTTCTCCTTAAAATCTTTTAATAGTTAATTTTGATTTGATTCGCTAACACGAATCGTAATGTGCGACATTTTTTTCTGAATTCCAAAAGCACGTCCTTTGGCACGTGGTCTCATCCTTTTTAGAATTGGACCTTGATTGACATATGCTTCACAAATCATTAATCGTTCTTTTTCTAATTCACAATTATTTGTTGCATTTGAAACCGCCGAATATAATGTTTGCCAAACAATAGCAGCAGCTTTTTGAGGTAAGTATTTTAAGATTTGTAAAGCTTCTTTGTAACTTTTCCCTCGAATTTTATTAAGTATTAAATTTACTTTACTTGGTGAAATTCGAATGTATTTTGATGTTGCTGAAACAACTTGTTTTTCAATAACCATAATTACCTTTTAACTTTACGATCAGTTTTTTTATGTGAACGAAATGTACGTGAGGGTACAAATTCTCCTAATTTATGTCCTACTAATTGATCTGATATAAAAATTGGAACATGCTTTCGACCATTATATACACCAATAGTTTGTCCAATCATCATTGGTAAAATTGTCGAAGCACGTGACCATGTTTCAATAACTTCTGTTGACTTTGTTTCATTTGCTTTTTCGATTTTCTTTAGTAAATGATAAGCAACAAATGGTCCTTTTGTGATTGATCTACCCATTTTTTTCTTTAGTTTTCCTTTTTATTTTTTAACACGTCTACGAACAATAAAGATATCACTACGCTTTTTCTTATTACGCGTTTTCATACCTAAAGCTGGTTTACCCCAAGGTGTTAAAGGACGGGCATGTCCAATTGGACAACGACCTTCACCACCACCATGAGGATGGTCGATTGGGTTCATTACTGATCCACGAACTGTAGGGCGAATTCCTAACCAACGAGTACGTCCTGCTTTTCCTGATACAACGTTATAAATATCAGAATTACTTACCCTTCCAATTGTAGCTTTACAATCTTTACGGAATAGACGAACTTCTTTTGATGATAATCGTAAAATTACGTAATCATTATCTTTTGCTAAAACTTTTGCGCTTGTTCCAGCGGCTCTCATCAATTGACCACCTTTTCCAGGAATAAATTCAATATTATGAACATCTGCTCCTAATGGTACATTCGCTAATGGTAAAGTATTTCCAATATTTGGTTCAACATTCGTACCAGAAATAACTTTTGAACCTACTTTTAAATTTTCAGGTTGTAAAATATAACGCTTTTCACCATCCGCATAGTTTACTAAAGCAATATTTGCATTACGGTTTGGATCGTATTGGATCGAAGTAATGGTTCCTTCTATATCGATTTTATTACGACGAAAATCGATAATTCGATATAATTTTTTGTGTCCACCACCTCTATGACGAATTGTAATTCTTCCTTTATTGTTACGTCCTTTAGCACGATGATTTGCAACTGTTAATGATTTTTCGGGTCTATCTTTTGATAGTGTAGAAAAATCTAAAGTACTTTTATTTCGTGTTGAAGGTGTATATGGTTTATAAACTTTAATAGCCATTTTATTATCTATTTAGAATTAATTTTTAATTAAAAAGATCGTTAATAGTATCACCTTCTTTTAATTTTACATATGCTTTTTTGTATTGAGCACGTTTTCCAATAAATTTACCAACTCTTCTTGTTTTTGTAGGTAAATTACATGTATTAACTTGAATAATTTTAACATTAAAAATATTTTCTAATACATATTTAATTTGTAATTTACTTAATGAACGATCAACAATAAAAGTGTATTGACGGTCACCATATAAATTAATTGACTTTTCAGTTAATGAGGGATACTTAATTAAATTTAATAAACTTCCTAAATCATTCATAGTTTTTTCCATATGTCGAATTAATTAAATCTAAAGCTTCATTTGATAAGATTAAACGATTAGATTTTAATAATTGTTCAAGATTTAAACACTTGGCTGTGGTAACTTCTACATTTTTCAAATTACGAGTTGCCAACCAAAATAATTTATTCGGTTTTGAAAGAATAAATAATATCTTGGAATTTTGTTCAATATTTAAATTTGACATTATTTGACAAATCTTTTTTGTTTTAACTTCGGTAAAATCTGTAAATAAATTTTCTTCCACAAAAACAAATTGTTGTTTCTTTAAATATAAGGCAGATAAAATCGCTAAACGACGTTCTTTTTTATTATTTTTTTTAGATACTTTATGTGGTTTCGGTCCAAAAATTACTCCACCCCCAACAAATAGCGGAGATCTTATTGAACCTGCACGTGCTTTACCAGATCCTTTTTGTTTCCAAGGCTTACGTCCACCACCTCGAACTTCAGCACGTGTTTTTGTTGAAGCTAAGTGTTGTCGTTTATTTTTTAATTGCGTTAAATAAATTCGGTGAATTAAACCTACAGCTTTTTTCTTTCGTTCACCATTATCTAAAAATATTTTATTTTCAATCATATAAAATAGTTCTTGTTATGAGTTAATTTTAACACTTACTAAATTTCCAGTTTTTCCTGGAACACTACCTTTAACAACTAATAAATTTTCATTGTTATCAATATCTATAACTTCTAACCCTTGTACAGTAGTTTGAGTACCACCCATACGGCCTGCCATTTTCTTACCAGGAAAAACACGTCCAGGCGTAGTACCTGCACCATTTGAACCTAATAAACGATGATTTTTTGAACCATGTGACATTGGACCACAGTTATGGTTATTACGTTTTATATTTCCAGCAAAGCCTTTACCAATGGTAAGTCCACTTATATTTACATCTTGTCCCACTTCAAATATATCAATTGTAATTTCTTGTCCAACTTCATAATTTGTTGGTTCTGTTACTTGATATTCTTTTAAATGACGGAATGGAGGTAAATTATTTTTACTAAAATGCCCTAAATTTGGCTTTGTTAACTTTCTTGAATTTGCAGAAACTTCTGAATATCCAAGTTGAATAGCATTATAACCACAAGTTTCTGTTGATTTTATTTGTGTAACAAAACAAGGTCCTAACTTAATTATTGTTACTGGAATAATATTTCCATTTTCATCAAAAACTTGAGTCATACCGATTTTATTTCCTAAAATACCTAAAGACACAAGATACCTTCTTTTTTGTTAAATTTTTCTTTAAAATGACCCCACTAATATAATAAAAAAATTTGCAGTAAATGTCTATATAAAACATATTTATAAATAACAACTTATTTTATTGATTGACACAACTAATAAGAATATACTAATATTAACTTAAAAATAATGAATTAACAGTTATGTGTAACCAAGTAAAAAGTAAAAAAATAGTAGGTATTGACCTAGGAACAACTAATTCTGTTGTTTCCGTATTAGAAGGAGCAAACCCAAGTGTAATTGCTAATGCAGAAGGAGGAAGAACAACACCTTCTGTAGTAGCATACACCGCAAATGGTGAAACTCTAGTAGGACAGTTAGCCAAACGTCAAGCCGTAGTTAATCCAGACAATACTTTCTCTTCAGTAAAAAGATTTATTGGATGTAAATTTAATGAAATTGAAACGGAGACAAATAGAATGTCTTATGGTGTAAAACAAGATAGTAAAGGAAATATTAAATTAACTGCACCAAATTTAAATAAAGAATTTAGTCCAGAAGAAATTTCAGCATGTGTCTTAAAAAAATTAGCTAATGATGCAAGTAAATTTTTAAAAGAGGACATTAACCAAGCAATTGTTACAGTACCAGCTTATTTTAATGATTCCCAACGCTTAGCAACAAAAGATGCTGGAACAATTGCTGGCTTAGATGTCTTACGAATTTTAAATGAACCAACAGCTGCAGCATTAGCTTATGGCTTAGAAAAAAAAGTTAATGAGGTTGTTTTAATTTTTGATTTAGGTGGGGGAACATTTGATGTTTCAATCCTAGAAGTAGGAGATGAAGTATTTGAAGTTTTAGCAACTTCAGGAGATACTCATTTAGGTGGAGATGATTTTGATCAAGTTATTGTAGATTATATTATTCAAGATTTTAAATTAAAAGAAGGTATTGATTTATATACAGAAAAACAGGCTTTACAGCGAATTATTGAAGCTGCGGAAAAAACAAAAATTGAATTATCAAGTTTACAATCAACTCGTATTAATTTACCATTTATTTATATTGATGGACAAAATCCAAAACATATTGATATTGAAATTGATAAATCAAAATTTGAACAATTAAGTAAAAATTTATTAGAACGTTGTAAAGAACCTGTTGAGAAAGCATTAACCGATGCAAAGATTAATAAAAACGATGTTGATCAAGTAATTTTAGTAGGTGGATCTACAAGAATTCCATCCGTTCGTAATTTATTAACTGATTTTTTAAATAAACCGTTAAATGAAACAGTAAATCCCGATGAAGTTGTTGCTAATGGGGCTGCAGTTCAAGCAGGAATTATTGCTGGAGAAATTACAGATCTTATTTTATTAGATGTTACTCCATTATCTTTAGGTGTTGAAACAATGGGAGGATTAATGACTACAATTATTAATCGTAATGCTTCAATTCCTGTAAAACAATCAGAAGTCTTCTCTACTGGTGCCGATTCGCAAGATACTGTTGAAATTCATGTTTTACAAGGTGAACGTAGTTTTGCAAAAGATAACAAAAGTTTAGGGGTCTTCAAATTAGCTGGTATTCCATCTGCACCAAGAGGTGTTCCGAAAATTAATGTTACATTCCAATTAGACGTTAATGGTTTATTATCCGTGTCTGCACGTGAAGAACAAAGTGGTCAAGAACAATCAATTAAAATTGAGGGAGCTTCTACTTTAGGACGTGAAGAAGTTTCAAAAATGCTAGAAGATGCAGAAACAAATGCAATATTAGATAAATCAAGAAAATCTTTAGTAAACATAACATATGAAATTGATAGTTTATTATCTAAAACTGAATCGTTTTTAGATAAAACAACTGATTTAAATGATAAAACTATAGTTTATTTCACAGAATTAATTAATCAAACTAAAGACTTATATAAAAATAATAAACTTGAATTATTATTTAATGACAATTTAAAACGATTAAAATTTATTTATAGTGTTTTAATTTTAGAAGTGTTTAAGAAAGAATTAAATGAAACAAGTACATCTAATTCTAGTCAAACGAGCAACGATTCAAATGTTATAGACGTTACTGAATTTACTGAATAAGGAAAGAGTGAGATTCGAACTCACGGAACCGTTAAGTTCATCTGATTTCAAGTCAGA
>Ga0115564_10002654_pt1 | contig 15463 bp, 16 predicted proteins | sample COGITO_mtgs_1105_7_FD_88680 | JGI IMG/M metagenome (GOLD analysis project Ga0115564, IMG submission 88680) | Pelagic marine microbial communities from North Sea - COGITO_mtgs_110523 | ecosystem: Environmental > Aquatic > Marine > Epipelagic | place: Germany:Helgoland, sampling site Kabeltonne...
ATAAATACAATACCACACTAGTCATGAACTTCAATTCTGTCTATACATGCAAGGTAAAATATTTCGATATTCATTTTTTTACAATTCAAGAAGAAAATTTTACAACACATTGCATTCCACAAAGAACTGGACAGGTTCGAAGATCAAACCGTAAGATTAGAGGGCTTCGCCGTTGCCAAAACGCCGAATGTGGAGTTCATCTTGCATCGCGATCGGAACGCTGCCTCGAACATTGCCGAAAACTTCCATCGAGTTTACGAGGGGAAACTCACGCGGTCGGTCCCATTTCGAGTCAGATCGAAATTGTTTTTTATTCATCAACGAATTTTAATATAGTCTGTACAAAGTAAATGAATGTTTCAAATGTTCAATTAACCGCACATAAACACAAACGCAAACTAATAGTAGCCTTAGTTGTTATTTGTGCGCTACTATGTGCTATGATATGGCTGATGATACGCAAAACGAAATATAAATGTATTAAGGATGTATCGTATCTTGAAAACAATAAATGCGTGCCTGTAACGTCGTGCACCCCAGAGACATATGAAATGTCACCGGCTACGATGACCTCCGATCGCAAATGTGTTCACACTACACCGTGCACACTTGGAAGTACATATGAAATCACCAAACCCACCGCTACAACCGATCGTGTATGCGCGAATGTATCGCAGTGTGCGACGGGAACATATGAAACAATTGCACCCTCGTTGACGGCCGACCGTGTATGTGGTGGCAAAGTATCACCATGCATACTTGGAGTCACATATGAAACTGTACCCTCTTCTAACATTGCTGACCGAAAATGTGTTAATGTAACACCATGCGCCCTTGGGACATACCAAAAGTCACCCCCTACATTGACCTCCAACCGCGAATGTGTTCACACCACGCAGTGCACGCTTGGAAGTACATATGAAACAACGAAACCTACAGATACAACCGATCGTGTTTGCACCAATGTATCTCAATGTGCGCCAGGAATGTATGAAACCACGCCACCCACGTTGACCGCCGATCGCATATGTGGCAAAATAACAGAATGTACCGTAGGAAGCACATATGAAACCACAAAGCCTACCGCTACCACTGACCGGATATGTAGCAACGTTGCGATATGTGCAGTCGGAACATCCTTTGAAAAGTCACCACCTACCTTGACATCCAACCGCGAGTGTGACAGTGTTACATCTTGCACGCTTGGAAGTACATACGAAACGACCAAACCCACCGCTGCGCATGACCGTATCTGTTCGCCGGTATCTACGTGTACATCACCAAAACACATTGCCAACCCGGCAACCTTAAATTCCGATCTCGCATGTTGTGACCAAGGTCAAGTCTGGAATGAATATACAAAGAAGTGTCAAGATTCCGAACCGTGCCCCGATATCCAAGGTTGGTATGGCAAGGACTGGGAACATTGGTCATATGATGAAGATGACACATGTTTGCGTATGCGCTATAATCCGTCGAGTTTAACACGTGTGAATCTGTCTGGACCAGTGTTCGATGGTAAGGACAAAACCATCAAAGCATTCAAAGATAAACTAGAATGGATTTCGGGTAATAATATAAGTGCAACCGGTGGCAAAAAATCACAAGATGTGTGCATTAATACAACACAGCCAGTATCAAAAAATAAATACCCAAAAATGCACGAGGATAACAAATGTTGGGATTTGATTCTCAACAAAGTTTATGTGAATGATAAACCAATTTGAAAGACCGCCACGCGACTTTCGTGAATGCGTCCATCGATGTTTGTAAACCAACCACGTATCACTGTGTAGGTAAATATTCGATGTCCAGAGTTGTAATTTCTCGAAATGGTGCAAAGCAAAACATAAAATTTATTTTCGAATGTAGTAATAAAAGAGAATGCGCGTGTTTCGTCGTTCCTGTTCCAACGCTTCCGCGTTTTGGATGCCGTTTACTTCAAACAAAGAATTCAAGAATGCCACAAAACGTCGCGTGGTAGTAGAAGGACAGGGTATGTTCTATTCAGACAAAGACGGCCGAAAAATCCTGGATGCAGCGTCAGGGCTTTGGTGCTCGAACGCGGGCATATCGCCTCGCCCAGTAGTAGAGGCCGCGCAACAGCAGCTTTCGCGCATGTCGTATGCTCCATCGTTTCAGATGTCGTCTGATATCGCATTTGAGTGGGCAGATGCCGTCGTTCAAGAAGGGGATCTGATGGAACGCTCGTTAAACAAGGTGTTCTTTACACCGTGTGGATCGAGCGCGGTCGATACATCGCTGAAAATCGCACTGGCTTACCATCGCGCAAACGGCGAGGCGGAGAAAACCCGTTTCATAGGCAGAGAACGGGGTTACCATGGCGTGGGATTCGGGGGCTTGTCAGTGGGAGGCATCGGTGCCAATCGGGAGATGTTTTCATCGGCACTCATCAATGGTGTTGATCACCTCAAACACACACATTCCATACTCCAGACAGAGAATTCCCATGGCCAATCGAACTGGGGTGCACATCTCGCTGACGACATTGAGAACATAGTCGCACTGCATGGCACCCAGAACATTGCCGGTGTGATCATCGAGCCGGTAGCGGGCAGCACCGGCGTCTTAGTGCCACCAATCGGCTATCTGGAGCGCGTAAAAGAGCTCTGCTGTCGTCATGATTTGTTGCTCATATTTGACGAAGTGATCACCGGGTTCGGTCGACTCGGTACACCATTCGCATCCGAACGATTCGACGTGACACCAGACATTTTCACAGTCGCAAAAGGGCTTACCGGTGCAGTCATTCCGGCCGGAGCCGTGGTTGTGCGTGGCACGGTGTATGACACCATTATAAATGCTTCGCCACAGGGCATCGAGTTTTGTCACGGATACACCTATTCGGCACATCCGGTAGCCGCGGCTGCTGGCATAGCGATGATCAAGCACTACCGGGACGACGGTCTGTACGAGATGGGCAAGGCATTGATTCCGACATTTGAAGAGCTCATCCATCAGTTTGACGACGACGACACCGTGCTCGATGTGCGGAACATTGGATTGATGGGTGCGGTACAACTCCGCGTTCCGGACGGCGCTCGCACCTTTGCGAGCGAGGTCATGGACGATGCCTGGCATACCGAAGGAGTATACCTTCGGACGAACGGACCAGACACCATAGCCTTCTGTCCGGCCTTCATTGCGTCGGTTGACCACCTCGAAGACATCTTTACTCGAACTCGGAGATCGATCCACAGAGTCACCTCAAGGTATTGTTGATTGGATACAGACACCTTTTTTTCCTGCTGGTTGTCGAGCCTCACATACCAACTTGAGAAAACTGCCTCATATATGCGTAAAAAAAGAGTCAGAATATTGCATGGAGTAATATTCTGGACACTTTATCGAGAAGATATTTTACAGGTCATGGTATAGACCCCGACGGCTGTTAAAGAAAGCTGGAGGCTTATTGTCCGCTGTAAAAATTGCAGCAGCCGTCAGCATTTCAAGAATGGCAGCTCCCAAAAACCACGCCTCGACCCAAGAGTGGGGGTCCTAAGAACTATATTTTTTTAATTCCAACAGTGCACGTTGCAAAGTTGGCAGAAAATAAGCACGGAAAGAATGCGTGTCGACATGTCCACGATTTCCAAGCACCCGAGACAGAACATCCAAGTCCCAGTATTTAATTGCACTTTTTTCGGTATATTCGTCATTGAATGTAATATTCATACTTCCCAATTCGTCAATCGACTGTGTGTATAAAAATGACGGATTATGTATTATATGTGATCGTAGTTGAAACCATTCACGATATTGAGAAACATGTACCATACTATCGTTGAGCGTTACCGTGTGTTCACCAACCGAGTCTTTGTATTGAACATGTGTTCCAGTTGAATCATAGTCTACACTTTGTATATGCTCAACTCGATGGCCTTTGTAAATGCAACCTTCAATTGGTAAATGTACATTTGACATGACACATCTTTGAATGGAATTCAGAGTTTGTATTTGTTGTTGTAAGACAAGTGCATCATGTCGTTTTTGTGTGAACGTCTCAATTATATCATCGCGTTGTGTTGGAATCTGTATGACATAGGTAACGTGGTATCGACATTCGGATAAAATTTCATTGTGTACAATGCACAAAAGTATCCGTGCAAAATAATGACCGTCGTATAAAAATTTACGAATGGACTCCACTGTGGGATCTTCATCGGGAACAATACGAATAACACCTAAACTTTCTTCAAAAAATTCTCGCGCCGCTGCATTTTCGACGGTTTCGTTTGGTTTACGACCTCCTTCAAATCCAGACCACTTCAAAGAACTACGCCAGTTCAATATATAACGTTCTTTACCAAGTAACATCGTTATATTATTGTGCGCATCTATATGTATTGGGAGTACCCCAGCACCTACAATATCCGACTGAACGTCTTCCCAATTTATATCAACATCATGTATGTTCATGAGATGCGTTTCTTACAGTATATATATGTTTTGTTTTGTTTTTTTGAACATGTAATTCGAGACCGTGTACATCGTGGTAAAAATATGTTTCAATGTGGGAAGAAAAACACTAAAGTCTACGGATTGAAGACGCTTCTTCGCAAGTACCGCAAGATTGCCTTCCACGCTGCGCAAGCTCGAAGAGGAGTTTTGGCTCGATGATACCATCGATGCAACCCATGAAAGGGATCGCTCACGCGGTCGGTCCCATTTCGAGTCATATCGAAATGATCTTTATGGCCGCATAAGATACTCGGCACGCGACGCTGGCATAGTTCGGCGCTGTTCTTGTATGTTTACTGGTACTGGCGACACCATCGGAGTGTCACCGTGGAGGGGGGGTTGACGTTTGTATTTTCTAGTCGATGCGAGCCAAAGAAACCCATTCAATATGACAATGCTTCCACACAGTGTAATGATCAACCATACACGGGGGGGAGGGCGTGCCTGAAAACTGTCATCGGAGACGAGTGACAGATTCAGGGGTGGTGGTGATTCCAGTACAGTATTTGATGTTGTTCCGGTCACAACTCCCATAAATATGCAAACGGCTTTTCGCAACATCTCGGATGTTGTCAATATTGAATAAAAAAAATTTGCAGCGGTTCAAATCAGTTTTGAATGACACTGAATCGATCTATGAGGTAGAATGTTGGCTTATCGATGTAACACCGAGAAACCACTCCGGGTCGGTAAGGTCCAGTTTGGATTAATACCACCTGAGGATACCCGCAAGTTGTCAAGCGTGCAAGTGACGGACACTACCATATACTGTCGAGGGTTGCCCAACCCTGGAGGTATAAACGACCATCGCATGGGGACGGTCGACCGCAGACTCCTTTGCGGATCATGTTGTCGCGATGTAAAAGAGTGTCAGGGTCACACCGGACACATCGAGTTAAGTTATCCGATGTATCATGTCGGGTTCTATGAAATGTGCTTCAAAGCACTTCGATCTGTGTGTTTTGCATGTTCTCGAATTCTTCTTACTGATGATGAAATTGCTGCGTTAATGAACACTGACGAAGGTAAATCTCGTTTCACAAATATCTATAATGCGGTGAAGACTCGTCGTCGGTGTGCACATTGCAAATTTACTCAACCCAATTACTCGCGTCACTCTTTGTTCATTCGCGCCGATTGGTCTTCGGATATTGAGTGGTTGAGTGAAGACGAAAAAACGTATTGTATGCGTACTTTTACCCAGCGAGACGTGCTTTCTATCTTGACACACATAACTGAAGAAGACTGTGCTGCTCTTGGATTCAATTCGTTCTGCAAACCTTGCCATATGATCATCACCACAATTTTGGTGCCACCACCCGTCGCTCGCCCAGCCATTATGGCATCTGAAGGGTCTCGTTCGCGGGGGCAAGACGACTTGACACACAAGCTGCAAGATATAAACAAAAAATCATTAGAGTTGCAAAATATAATGGAGAACAACTGGCAACATGTGGTTATTAGCACAGAAGTGCTCGAGCGGATTCATAAACTTCAATTCGAAGTCTTCACGTACATGAATAATAACATTCGTGGTCAAAAACAATCGACTCAACGATCGGGTGCTCCAACCAAGTCGATCACCGATCGGCTGAAGGGTAAAGACGGAAGAATTCGAGGAAATTTGATGGGGAAACGCGTTGATTTCTCGTCCAGATCGGTCATCACACCGGATGCGACGATGGATGTAGACCAAGTAGGAGTTCCTTACAACGTTGCAAAGGTACTTACTCTTCCGGTCCGTGTTACAAATGTCAACATAGAAACGTTAACGCAACGAGTTGTGAAGGGTGCACACGACATAATGGGAGCGGAGTCTGTAACGACAACAAATGGAGTTATGATCCAACTTGCTTATTGTGAAAATCGAGAAAAGATACGCCTACAATTCGGATGGATCGTCGAACGTTTTCTGGTATAATTTTCATGATACACCTGTAACATGTCTTCTGCGTATATCTCATTCTTGTTTTGTTGTATTCAGGCGGATGATGATATTGTGATTTTCAATCGACAACCATCGTTGCACAAGGTGTGCTGCTTTAACTCTGTTTTCCTTTTTTTCTTTCTTTTCATTGGTTGCGTTTGCATCTCTCAGGTTGGAATGATGGGACATCGGGTTAAACTCATGCGCGGGAACACATTTCGGATGAATCTATGTTGTGCAAACCCGTATAATGCAGATTTTGATGGCGATGAAATGAATTTACACGTGCCCCAATCGCCAATGGCAATCGCAGATGTTGCTACTCTGATGATGGTCCCGCGGCAAATCATATCACCCCAAGCAAATCGACCGGTAATGGGAATTGTACAAGACACACTGTTGGGTGCACATCTGTTTACAGATGGTGATATTTTCATCGATCGAATGATGGCATGTCACATAATCGCATTTTTGAAGTACTCTAAACATCGCCTGTGTGCCCCATGTATCAAAAAACCAGTAGAACTATGGAGCGGCAAACAGTTAATTTCACTTCTTCTTCCATCGGGACTCAATATGGGTCGATATATTGTTGATGATACAATGGCACATAAGGTAGTCGTGCGCCACGGCCAACTTTTGATTGGACGTCTGTCAAAGGCCACGCTCGGAACTTCTGCCGGTGGATTCGTCGACGTGTTGTTTCGTCAATACGGAAGTACAGTGACAATACGTTGGATGTCCGACATCCAACGCATTGTAAATTCATGGCTAAGTTTGCAAGGGTTTTCGGTTGGAATTGACGACTGTGTGCTGCCGCCTTCCGGCGAACTTCGTGTGCGGGAACGCATCGAAACTGCGATGAAGTTTGCGGGTGATTTGCTCAAAGAGCAAAAAGCAGAGGGTGTGAAAGAACAACAGGTGCTCGAGGGTACTATCGTGCGCATATTGTCCAAGGTGCTAATGCAGACCGGTGGCATTGTGGACGAAGAACTCGGCTCAAATAATTCCATTCGCAAAATGGTCACCGCCGGCTCAAAAGGGAACCCAATCAATCTGTCGCAGATATGTGGTTGCGTTGGCCAGCAATCGGTCGAAGGACATCGTATATTCGCCGAGAAAGGGGGTCGTACACTTTCATGTTTCACAAAAGACGATATGTCGCTTACAGGACAAGGATTTGTTGAAAATTCATATGTCTTGGGCTTACATCCACACGAGTACTTTTTTCATGCAATGGGTGGCCGCGAAGGTCTGGTCGATACTGCGGTCAAAACCGCGACCACCGGGTACGCGTGAAGCCAAACCATTCATACTCGTAACGTTTCATTCCTTTCGACTTTTCTCCCTATTTACTCAAAACTGCAAACTGTGTGTTTTGATAGTTATATTCAGAGGCGACAGATGAAGGCAATGGAAGACCACAAAGTCTGTTACGATGGTACAGTTCGGAACGCCGAAGAGACTATTATTGATTTTTCTTATGGTGGCGATGGAATGGACCCGTGCTTGGTCGAACGTATTCGACTTACATTCCTTGATCTTTCTGAGCTGGAGCTACAAACGCTTCTTACAGACTGGGAATATACCCATGTCCAACGATGTCGAAGTATCATATTATCGTGCAAGATGTCACTTTCAATTCCGTTCGATGCGCGGGTACTTCTCCCATACAATCCAGCTCGAATTGCGATGGAGCATAAGGATACAAACACTGCGGCAACTGAAAATGAGATCAAAACGATACTCACCGATTATATCCTTTCCGAAGAATCGTCCGTGTATTGTCTTGCTGCGCTCGAATTCTTTAACACAAAACAGCTCCGATCGGAACACCTTTCAGTGTCGGAAATCGTTTCATTGTTTAAAACGCTGGAACGACACATTGTTCGAGGACGTGTTAGCCCAGGCGAAATGGTTGGATCGATTGCAGCGCAAAGTATTGGAGAACCATGTAAGCACAACCTTCGTGTGTTGTTCTCTTCCTTCTACTTTTCATCATTCCTCTTGTGCACGATTTCAAAATGTTTATTTGCGATTCTGCGTTTTCATCAGGTACACAAATGACACTCAACACGGTAAAACAGTGTAATGGGCCTGCCGCATTTTCGCACGTCATTGCATGTTTTGACTGATATTTTTTTGTTTGACTGATATTCCTGTCTGCATGTCTGCAGTTTCACTTTGCTGGAGTTTCTTCCAAAAATGTTACGTTGGGTATCCCCCGACTTAAAGAATTGCTCGATCAAACAAAAACCATTAAAACGCCGAGCAATTGTATTCGTCTCATCCCAAAACTTGCTCACAATAAGGAATTTGCCGATTATTTTGCAGCAACACTTCCGTTAACATCCCTGGGTGATATCGTATCTTCGTGTAACATCATATATGATCCAGACTTGCACACAACGACCATTAAGGACGACGTTTTCATGGTGTATATGTCGAATACGTTATATGGAGTTTGTCCGGACAATGTATCTAAATTTGTGATACGTCTGGTTCTCAATCAAGATATAATGAAAACGCGTCACATCTACCCACCGGTTGTGCGAAAACTGCTTCAAACTCGACTTCGAAATCGCGCATATGTCATATCCTCTGAAACCAACAGTGTTGACTGGATCATACGTATTCGATTCATGCAAGTCCAAGACATGATGAACAAATTAGCACCCAATCAACGCCGTGAACGCGAAGGGTTGCTCTGTCATCGAGCAATGTCTGCATTACTCGATACGATTTCAGTTGGTGGACACCTGAATATTCTGTCAGCGCATGTTCGGGAATTAGAAAGCCTAAGAAATGATACACCCTCGGAATATGTCATTGACACCCACGGTTGCAATTTGACCGACTTGAGTGCAGCCCCGTGCGTCGATTGGTTTTCGACGACCACAAATGACATTCACGAAGTGCACAATACCTTGGGAATTGAAGCCGCGGTCAATGTACTTTATTCTGAATTGCTCAACACCATCTCGTTTGACGGCACGTATGTCGATTGTAGACATATCATGATGATCGTTAATACAATGACACGCGGTGGATATATAATGCCAATGAGCCGTCACGGAATCAATCGCATGGCCACTGGGCCCTTATTACGATGTTCTTTTGAAGAAACTCCCGATATATTGTGCGATGCCGCCTGTTTTGGAGAACTTGACAACGGTAAGGGAGTATCACAAAACATCATGACCGGACAACTTGCTGAAATAGGAACTGGTATGGTTGATATACTGATCAATCCGTCTCTTATGCACCCTCGAGATATTATACCGCCTGGTGTTTCAAATCGAAAACGTGTGCTCAAATCGAACGTACGTGTACGAACTGTCAGCTCACGCGACCTTGATTTTATTGTATGCAACCCCGACCGCCTGCCGCCAATCAATGGACACGGTGCCGTTGAAACGCCATTCAACAGTGATTTGTCGATGCCAGTGTGGGACGAGAAGATTTTTATATCAAACGATATTCAAGTTCCCTATCATGAACACCAAACAGACAATTGCGACATCACTGCTCCGCTGCCAACGCACACAGAATACCGTCCATCTTCTCCAATGGAAGACGATATCTGAAACGGGAGTTGCTAGGGTTAATGATACAGTATCATAAATAATAATTTTTCAAAACGTGAAATAAAAATAAAAAATAAAAACAAAACGTCATTCTAAAAGGTCATTTCGGTATTACTCGAAATGGGACCTCACCGATCTATGAGCTTCAATACACCGTTCATCTAGTTGAAGATGGTGTGGTGAGAAGTACGTTCTATTCGGTCCGATAGAGATGTCTGAGACGTTTCGAACCCGTCAGGGCGCATTCTGCGAGGTTGATCATCGCTAGAGTGGCTCTGAACATGAAAAACAGACGTGTATAATTTTAAAATTCATGTAATAAAGATGGATCAACCACAAAGCATCGACCTTTCAAAATATATGGGAAAGTGGTACGAAATACAACGCAGCGAAAACTCGTTTCAAAAAAAATGCATTGCGCGTGCGTCCACCGAATACACATTGTTTCAAAATGGATATGTCCGTATACAAAATGCATGTCGTACCGCGCGGGGTATATCAAAAGTGAGTGGATGGGGTTGGGTCACCGACAACACGAATACCCGACTGCGAGTGAGTTTCTTACCGATACCGCGGACTATACTTCGACATATTCCACTCGTATCGGGTCGATATGACATTGTGTATGTAGATGCGAACTATTCAGTTGCAATCGTTCGTTCTGGTAAATTATATTGGATCCTTTCTAGAAATCGAACGATGTCAGCGTTAGTGGTGAATCGGTTGATCGACGCGCACATTCGTTGATTCAATTTCATTGCGGTTGACAGTCTGATTGTGTACACCTACCTATATATTCTCGAGGAGGAAGAGAATATGACAGGCTATCATGCTTCGTACTTGTCATATCCTCAGACACGAGAATAGAGTGTATGTCCATCTCGAGATCCAAGGATCTATATTCTATCCGGAAAGGGTAATTATGTCAAGTGCCTACCTATAGTCGACAAAGTGCGGAGAACACATGCAAACAAAAGTCCACGCCTACAATTAAAATGCAGGCGCTTAATTCGAGTGACGCATCTGCATATCAAAGACGTGGATTAATTGCCCAACGATCCGGAACCGGGTTGCCACCTGGTCTGAAACTTGTTCGTCTTTTGGGCAAAGGAGCAAACAATTCTGTCTATTTGTATAGAACTCGCGCGGATGAACTGGTTGTTGTGCGTCAACCACGCAAAGGAAGTGACACCCGGCGGCTTGGAAATGCCACGTGGGAATTTAGAAACACCGCAATTGCGACATCGGTTGGTGCAGCCCCTCTATTGTTTGATGCGTGGTACAATCGAACACGCACGAGTAAACAGAGAGCTGGATTACACATCATTTGTGGATTCTATTCCAAAGATGTACATACATTACTTGTGAAGGATGCACACCTGGTGTTGTCGATACAAAAAGAGCTGTCGAAACAGACAATTTCACACATTCGAGCAATGGCAAACACTTGTCTATTTTGTTACGATCTGAAGCCATCGAATATGGTATTTAATAATGCCCCAATTGATGTACGTTTCATCGACTTTGGACGTGATTTTTGCGAATGGCGGCCATATTGCAGCACGAATGAACCAGTCGAACGCGCACCGGTTTTATCGTATATCCAAACCATTGCAGATGAAAATGCAACACCTCGTTTTCCAGGAAAAGAGTTGTACATTGATCTCATGTATACAATCATGCTGATTCTGCTTAGCGCGAATATTGAACAGGTGCTGGAAGAAAATAGTCATGATATTCGTTGCAGCTACGGTCAACGTGCAAAGTTAAACTTCATTGCACTGGAAGTCACACATTTGCGGCGATCGACGTGTCAAACCCATGTAAAATTAGTACAAAAAATACTGAGACATCCGGATATCCGCGAAACACTAAAACATTATTTGGGTCGAAAAAATGGTGGCACAAAACGGACATTCATGAAATCCGAATTTATTCGCTAAACCCTAAAAAGTACCTACCTATATTCTTTACACCATACTTCTGTGTCTTAGAATATGTCCGTAGAAACCCAAGTAGCTCTCCTCAAGGGAAGAATACGACCGAGTACCTACATTTATTCTAAACGACCCGACATATACGGCGTAAGGAAGCCGACCCAATTTCGAGCCGGCGATTGTACTTGAATACGTTTCGCTCGTACGAATTCCGCCAGTCATGAGTGAAGACAGGAGCCGTTCCTGAGAGATACGCCTCTACTTTCGTGTCTTATGTTTGACAATGAGCATCACAGACAATGAGACAAAAAGAGCAATCGCGAACATTATCCCCCAAAACTTTTTTTTCAAAACAAAATTATACTTTGGGTGATGTAATTTTTCTATGAATTTCTCGGGGAAAACTGAAAATGCAGATTTCATTTCCCTTGTCACCAAATGTTGTATTTCGCCGAGGAGTGCTCTCAATCGTTCCGTTGCTGAAAAAAGGTCACCACCGTCTTCTCTTCGCGTGTCTTCTGTCTGACATCGCGTAGTTTTTGTAGGACCGTCCGTTCGACTTCAGTGTGAATGACCACCGGTTGTTGGTACATGAAGATACGCAAGCATTATATAAACTGCGTTCGGTGCATTCATTGTTTACTCAATCACTATTGAAAAAATGGCAACCTCTCCGTACACGTTTATCAACGAAGATCGTAACAACAATATTACATTTGCAATGGAATCGACAGACCCAACGCATGAAAGTGTGTCCATTGAGAATACCAAAGATACCGCAAAGATTACCAACTCAACATTCATTGAGAAGCTGGAATATGATACCAACCACAACTCATCAATAGCAGACGAAATTTGCACAACCGTCGTCATACCAACCACTTTTTCAGAAGAGAATGCACCATTACCAGAAGTGTCGGAGACGTTGAAACGAATCATAGATGAAGTTTGCGTCTCGGATGTTACACCAAACACTTTTTCAGACACATGTATACCATCATTACCAGACTCGACAATAACGAACGTGGAATGTATATGTAGAATAGACAAATCAAACACTCCTTTACATACAATCCTGGATAACCAATCGCATCATCTCTTAAAACAAGAAGCACTGCATGAGACAGTCATATCACATCTTGAAGTTTCGTCTCAATTTGAGATACAACATAAACCAGAATCATCGATTGACATAAAACAGCAAATTCGTCCAAAACATCAATGTTGCGTTAATTATGAGTGTCTTCGTACATTTTTAACAAAAAAATAATCGATGGTATAATCGAGTCAAAAGTAATCTTCGAAGCTAGGACAGTGCTTCTTGCAGCGCGGGTGATTGCACGGTGCACGCCAGTACGCGCTACGCTGAACAAGCAGTCGATCGCGTCGGTCGCATCGAGGACCCGCGGTCGGCGTTTTTACCCGGGTGGCTTCCGTGGAGTGCAATATGTTGTAGAATTTTCTTCTTGAATAGTGGTATGCATTTGCATTTCTACTGACTTCACTCATATAGGATTTAGAAAAAAATGAATATCGAAATAGTCTATAAGTCATATTTTTATCCTTTTGGAAAATTAAATAAGGCCATAATCTTGACCAGCTCGTTTTCTCGACTTTCCGCAACAGATTTAATATATTTTTCAACTTCTCGACGATCAATTGTCTCTGAATTTGCAACTTCAATTATACTTGATAACGTTGTGACTTCAGTTTCACGATCGTGTAAAACGTCGATGAGATAATCTCTCAGAAGATTGGGTTGTAATGTAGTTTCTTTCAACAGTTTAATCGTAACTTGACTTACTTGCCGGATTTGTTCTCGTCGAACTTCTGCCATTTGTTGTAGCAACACATTTGTTACGTTCACAACATCCTGTGAGTTTGATGAATATCTTGTCAGTTTTTTGCAAAGTTCTTTGTTATTCATCAAGTTTATATACAGTGTGTATTTTAAATATTAAATCGTTACCGCAGTTGATTGAAACACCAACTGTAATGTAGTTGACGATTCCAAAAAAAATTGAATATGTAAAATGCCGAGCTTGACTGCAGCACTCAAATATCTGCCGAAACGCGATTACCAAAAAGATCGATACGATCGTCCGTATAAACACAAATTTTTATCACTGAGGAGTGCAATAAGAAGTACAACCACCACACGCATCCGCACGGAATTTGTCTCTGAACGTCCATGGAGTGCTATACACTCTAAAAAAAATAGACGCAAAGCGAGAAGCTAAATAAAAGACCTGTACGCAGCATGTGCCCTGACGGGTTCGAAACGTCCCAAACATCTCCGTCGGACTGATTAGAACGTATTTATCGCAACACTAGATTCAACTATATGGACAGCGTATTTACAGACAAACTGCAAATCAAGATATTGATGGACGGACAATGTTTAGGCCATCGTCCAGCGATCTGCTGTTGTTGGTATGTACACATTGGTTGTTGATTTAAAAGTTGGATCGATTGGCATTTGAATGTTTCTAGTTGCACAAGGGAGTGACGATCGTCCCACATTGCATCGTGATTTGAATACCGGGAAAAGTAATGAAATCAATCCATGTGTTGCAAGCAGAACTGAAATTGCAGTAGGTGCAGTACTGGTACATATAGATGTCGTATACGGGCATGCTTCATGTCGACCACATTCATATTTAAGTAAAAATGCAAGAACTGCGATAGCAGCTGAAGCTATTGCTAACAGTATTGCACACATGGCCCATACGCGAATACGGAGACAAGCATTTAGCGTTGGTAACAAGGCTAACACGCACACCCCGATGAGAGCGAGTGGCCTCCATGGCAGAACATTACCAGATAACGTAAGTGCATTTTCACAGTCACCAGAGTTTAAAAACGTAACATTCGAAAGAAGTAGACACCTACTTGCACCCACAAGATCGAATGTATGCCACATTAATAACGCAACGACTATACTGGACACCACGATCGTCACTATCAATAACATCGTTCGGTTCGATCGATACTCAATTGTCAATCTATGTCTTGTCATACACCATTGTGTCAGAGTTATAGACACTACCAATAATGCAGGGAGAACGTTAATGAACAAAACACCTAGCCAACTTGAGCTTCCAGGTACGTCAATGTTAATAATAGAATCTGTTGTGCGAGTAAACAACGAGTTCAACGGCATAAGCATACAATCTGGGCTACAAAACACCGGACCAATACCAAGTAAAAGCCACTCCCACATTTTATTTCAAATGGGAATTAAAACCAGGACTGTCGAAATTTTGAATTTGTTCACTTTTTGAACAAAAAAAATTAAACATGAAACCAACACTGAATATTGTAGGTGGTGATAAGATTGACAATGCTACAACAAAGCGTCCATTGCCGTCTTTATACTTTTCTCGTTCTCACTTGCCAAGTCGTATGATCATCACAAAGGAGAGCACACCTTCCAAATCTCCGATTGTCGGAGACAATACAATTACTGATCAGTCAACTACAACGCAGGCAAGCAGCTCACAGGCAAGCAGCTCACAGGCAAGCAGCTC